>ERZ773190.1738-NODE-1738-length-19453-cov-6.403444_pt1 | contig 19453 bp, 13 predicted proteins | sample MGYA00511111_ERZ773190 | MGnify/ENA primary metagenome ERZ773190 (study PRJEB29015, sample SAMEA2737777) | human gut metagenome | biome: human gut; feature: human-associated habitat; material: faeces | place: China | collected 2012 ... | reverse complement strand
TATTCTTTTTTCATATCTCCTATTATACCACTTTTTTGCTATGAACACAAGCTCTCAATCACACTTTACACATTTCCCACGGCAACCGCATTACTTTTGAGGAAAAAACGATTAAAAAACCGCCTCCCTGTTGAACTGACCCCAAAAAGTTAGACAAAGATTCAAAAGAAAATTTATGCAAAGCGACTAAGAGGAATCTTAGTCGCTTTTGTTATGCAGCTTCATGTCTGAATTCTACAGGAGATAGGCCATTCAGCTTAAGTTTGATGCGTTTGTTGTTGTACCATTCTATGTATTCATGAAGTTCTTCAATGAAATGCTCGACAGAATGAAATTCCTGCAAATAGAGAAGCTCTGTTTTCAGCAAGCCGAAGAAGTTCTAGGCACAGGCATTATCAAGACAATTCCCCTTTCGGGACATACTCTGCCTAATGCCTTTCTCTTTCAGCATTTTCTGATAGTGCTTGTGCTGATACTGCCAGCCTTGGTCTGAATGAAGGATCAGATCTGTATCGTTCGATATCTTTGTAAATGCTTTTTCAAGCATATCCGTTACCTGATTCAAATTCGGATGACGGCTTAGATTGTATGAAATCACTTCGCCATTATATAAATCAATGATTGGTGACAGATACAGCTTTATGCCAAACAAAGCAATTTCAGTAACGTCAGTTACCCACTTCTGATTTGGCTGATCTGCCTTGAAATTCCGTTTCAGAAGATTCGGTGCGATTCTGCCGACATTACCCTTGTATGAGTGGTACTTATGCATACGAACACGGCAAAATATGCCCATTTTACGCATCAGTTTCTGTACGGTCTTGTGATTGATCACAAACTTTTTCTTCAACTCTTTGGTAATTCTCCGATATCCGTAACGCCCTTTGCTTTCCTCATAAATGCGGCGTATTTCAGTTTTGATTTCAGCATATCGATCTGGCTTTGGATGATCAAATTGCTTGCTGTAATAGTAATAGGTACTGCGGGGAATATCGGCAATCTCAATGAGCAGCCCTATCTTATGTTCATGCCTCAGTTCCCATATCACTTGTGCTTTTTCTCTTGCCGTACCCACTCGGCAACCAAGGCATTCAATTTTTTTAAGTATGCATTCTCCGCACGAAGACGCTGTACTTCTGCAATCAGATCTTCGTCTTTCTTAATTTTCGGAGGTCGCCCTGTGGATTTTCTCCCTCTGCGTTCTATGTAAAGCCCCTCCGCTCCTTCCTCAAGATAGATTCGTTCCCATGCTGCTACTCTATCATGATTGCATATGTCAAATTGACGTGCAGTTTCACGATAGCTTAACTTTTCTCTGTGCATTGTTTCCACTACTTTGATTTTGAATTCCGGTGTGTATCTTTTGTTCGGTTTTCCTTTTGGCATAAAAATGCCCCCTTTCGTTAGATTTTTTATTGGTATATTTCTATTATACCACATTGTCTAACAAAAGGGGTGCATTTCACTCAACGATGTGTCCCATGCAGGCGCTTTTAGGCGGTAATGCCAAAAAGAAATAATGGTGATAGAATGGGCAGACCCAAAAAAGAAAAACCAAATCGAAAAGACGGCTGTTATGAAGTGAAGATAACGATTGGGACAGCCGTAGACGGCACGCTAATCCGGAAAAGTTTTTATAGCACAAAAAGCAAAGAGGCAGCCAGACAAAAGGCAGAACAATACAAAATCAATCAGGCAATGCAAGAAAAAACGGGGATCTGTTTTCAAAAAAATCGAACGCTATTTGCCGCTTGGGCGTTGGAGTGGCTGGAAACTTATAAAAAAGGGAAGGTAAAAGACCAGACTTATTATTTCACCTATCAAATCAATGTGGAAAAATACTTGATTCCATTTTTCGGAAAAATGCGGCTGCAAAGCATTCATCAAATCGATGTGCAGCGATATTTTAATACGGTGCGAAATGCAGAAACCGGAGCGAGATTATCTGCATCCATGCTGGATAAGCATAAAATGATTTTAAATAATCTTTTCAATGCAGCAATTGACAATGACCTTTGTTTTAAAAATCCGGTGAAAAACTTGAAAATAGAAGCGAAGCAAAAGCAGGAACGGCATGTGTATACTGCAGAACAGGCAAAGGCAGCGGAACAATATGCCATGCAGCACGAACGGTATGACATTGTTTTACTGATGCATACTGGTTTGCGGCGGTCTGAACTATTGGGCTTGCAATGGGAAGATCTGGATTTTGAAAAGAAATTGATCCATGTTCAGAGAGCAGTCACGCAAACCAAAGGCGGCATTCTGATCGACAAGCCAAAAACAGCAACTTCTGTTCGGTATATTCCGATTTCTGATTTTCTGGTTTCTATGCTTAGAAAAATGAAACATTCTGGATTGTATGTAATTTCCGGAAAAAGTCCAAATGAACCCATGAAACCACATACCTATGCAGATCATTTTTCCGATTTCATGAAAAGAATGCAAAAAGAAACAGGGCTGCCAATTTTAACACCGCACGAATTACGGCACACATTCGGGACGTTGCTGCGAGAAAATGACGTGGATATTTATACCATTCAGAAAGTCCTGGGACACTCTGACATCACAGTTACTTCCAGCATTTATGTGCATAATGATATTGAGGTGCTGCGGAAGCGGCTAAAAGTAGATGAAGAATAAAAAGGCGCTTGTGTCAAAGTATCTCTGATGATACAATGTAGAATTTCACCTCACAAAAGTGGGGTGAAATTTTTTGTGTAAAAACAAACGATAGCCTCTGTTATCGTTTGCAAATAGGATTTTTACCTATTTTCAAGCACAAAAAAGCCGGGCATTTTTTCTGCCCGACTCTATTGTTATTCTTTGATTTCTGTTCCGTCTTTAAATTGGAACACCATACTGCCGTTACCGTCTTAACCCCACAAGATTCCATGCAGTTGGAGGTAGGACGAAAAAATGAATTTTGATTATAGCTTTAACAGCATTATTATGTATATTGTGTGAATGTGTTGCAATTTTTGATATAACTGCCCAGACTATGAATATAGCTCAGGCATAGAATGTTTTTGTGGGAAAATGCAGCACCGCCTTTACAGATGTTGCACCATATCCTATGCCATATTTACTGTATCTTATACTGAAAATACAGAAACACTTTCTGCTGGCACTGTCAGAACTCCGTCTGTTATATCTGCCGCATCTCCATTGGTATAGAGAATTTCCTTGATATTGAGTCCAGAGATTCTGCATGAAGCTGCGTTTGATGACGGATTTATTGCAACGATGATACTTTCATTATCATCGTATCGGCGATATACAAGCGGATATGCATTCTTTTCAGCATAGAGAAATTCAATCTTTCCGTTGCTCTTGAGTGCTGCGTGTGCTTGTCTAAGCTCTATCAGCTTTCTTACTTCATTATAAATTGAATCAGGATCATTTACAGCCTTTTCAACTGTAGGACGGTTGACATCTGAATCGATAGGAATATAAAGATTCTCAGGGTCTGCTGCAGAAAATCCCGCATTTACAGAACTATTCCACTGCATAGGGGAACGTGATGCTGTTCTCTCAAAACCGCCCTCAACTGACTTTGCACCTTCAAGGTGACGCATTCCGATTTCATCACCATAATAAATAAAAGGAGCACCGGGCATTGTGAGAATGAATGAAAAAGCAAGCTTTATTTCTTTCTTATCAAGACGCTGAGAAATTCTGGACATATCATGATTGCCTGATGGTATACAGATAAGTCCTTTGCCTTCTGTTTTTGCATAGTTTTCTTCATATGTCTTTACAAACTCAAATGCATCACCTGTTCCCTTTCTGGAGAAAAAGGGTTCTTCCACACGGAAAAGGTCATTGTAATGGGAAGGACCGAAATGCAGCAGAAAATCCATATGAAAACCACCCATAAGAGATTTATCCGGCTGACCCCATTCAGAAATCATAACAGCTTCAGGAAATTCTTTATTCAGAAATGCTCTGAAATCCTGCCAGAGTGCAATTGTAGCCTTGCTGTCCGTATCTCCCTTTACAAGTGATTGTGCCATATCTACACGGAAACCATCGCAGCCCATATTCAGCCAGAAACGCATAACATCTTTCATAGCCTCTCTTGTTGCCATCGGACCGGGGGCATCTACAGCCTGCATCCATGGCTTTGTAGGATTTGCAAACCCATAATTCAGTGCCGGCTGAATGGTATAGAAATTTGCCGCACAAGTGCCATCTCTGTCGGAAATTCCTCTTATAGAGCCTGTGATGTTCTCAACTCCACTTGCATCCTCCCATACGGAATCTGTCCAGATATATCTGTCTGTAAATTCATTTCTGTCAATCTTCATTGACTCCTTGAACCACGGATGCTCAATGGAAGTATGACCCGGAACAAGGTCGAGAATAACATGAATATCGAGTTTGTGTGCTTCTTCAAAGAAACGTTTCAGGTCTTCATTCGTGCCATATCTGGGAGCAACTTTTTTGTAGTTTGAAATATCGTAGCCTGCATCAAAGAAAGGTGATTCAAAGCATGGATTTATCCAGATTGCATTGCAACCTATACTTTTGATATAAGGCAGGCTCTCTGTCATGCCTGCAAGATCACCTATACCGTCTGCATTTGTGTCCTTATAGCTCTGAGGGTAGATTTCATAGAATACTGCATTTTCAAGCCACTGTGGGTTATTGTTGTTCATAGTATTTTCCTCCTGTACTTTTTTGATGATTTTTATATAAAATATTTGTTTCAGTTGACAGATGCTGTAAACCTGTGCTATATTTTTATTATATTCCTTTATGCGGAATAATTCTAATACTATTTCCACAGATAATTGTATTATTCTACTTTTTTGGAGGGACTTCACCATGGAAAAACAGCGTTTTCTTGAAAAATGCAGACACGGCACCCCAAGATTTGATCCTGTATAATAAAACTTGACACACAAGCCACAAGGGAATAAAATAGAAAAAAAGGAAAAACAGCAGAGCTGGACATCGGATGCGGCGAACGCAGCCAGGAAGAAGCGTTGAGCATTGCCAAAGAGAATCAGCAGCTGAAAAAGCGGATCAAGGCGTTGGAAAAAGAAAATCGTCGTCTGAGTGAAATGAATGAATTTCTGGCGGCAAAGATTCTACGCAGCGGTTGCCGTCGCACGCTTCGCTTCATAATCCTTGTTGGAAATGTGTCAAGTGTTATTGACAATTTCAAAGTGGACTTCTCAACCACCAACAAGTACTATGTTGATGACTGTACTGATAGCAATCAGAACAACTATGCCCATTACAACCTGTTTTATTCTCGTAGGCTCGTTCATTTTGCACAATAAGGTTAGCAACATCAAATATATAAACCTATAAATCTCATAGTGTATATTATATTTTAATATATCAAAACAATACTGCTATCATCAACCGAACCATTATGAGAAGCCGTTTGCATAAGTGCATTGCATTTTTCTTGAGGGGATTTTTCAGAACAAATAATCTCCTCCATATAATCAATATCCACATAGTCATGAATTCCATCCGACGTCATAACAATATTATTAAAATCAGAAATATCTATCACATCAGGAGAAAACAATTTCTCCGTACCGCCACCAAAACAAGAAACCAGTTCACTTTTGTTGCAATGTTCCGCCTCTTCATAGAAGCCACGAAACCGCAGCCAATTAAAAGTAGTATGGTCATTTGTGATTTGCTTCAGATACTTGCCCTGTGTCGTATAGATTCTTGTATTTCCTATATGTAATATTTTCATTTCTTTTCCAAATATAATTGCTGAAAAGGTTGCAGCAATTTTTTCGTTTCCTTTTATTTTTGCCGCATACTGAAGTAATTCTGCATTCATTTTTGTTGCACTTTGCAACAAAGCACCGTTTGACAAATGTGTAGCGTGTTCACATATAAACTGTGCTGCTAGATTTCCTCCTGCGTTTCCTCCAACACCATCAGAGATGCCAATTATTTTTGGAGAGTAGTTTTCAAATAATCGGGCTGTATCATTTAGAATATTATCATCCATAACGATTCTGTCATCGCTCTCTTTTTTGTTTTTTCCTTTTCTTGTTACAGCATAAATATTCATTTTTGATTCCTCGTACATTCTATCGTAATCGGTAAATTCTCCGAATAAATCTTGTCTATCGAAAGATTTGCGTCATCGAATACCCCATTATCAAACAACCATCTCGACAGTGGATTGATAAATAAATTTTCAACAATATTTCCGATTCCACGTCCACCCTGCTCAAGATTTCCAAGGGCGTTTTCGAGTAGCGTATTGTAAGCATCTTCTGAAATCTGGATGATAATCTGTTTTTCAGAAAAAAGTGTTTTCACAATCTTTTCAAGTTGGGCATCCAATATTTGTCTTGCAACATCGGGACGGATGAAATCATAAACAACAATATTCTCACCAATTCTATTAAGAATTTCTGGTCTTCCAAGTTCCGTCTTAAAATAATCCTCAATCCCTTTGCGAACATTTTTCCGCACTTCTTCATAACTCATGTCACTTGTGACATTTGGATGACGTTCGCCGTTTTCATCACGTGTATAAATTCCCAAGTTGCTGGTAAAAATGATGATACATTCAGAAAAATACACGGTATTTCCCTGTCCATCCGTCATTCTGCCATCTTCTAATATTTGAAGGAATTTATCAAGAATCGAAGGATGTGCTTTCTCTATTTCATCAAAAAGCAGAATAGAGAACGGATTCTCTTTTACAGCATTCGTCAGTTGTCCACCGGCTTCATATCCTACATATCCGGGAGGTGCACCAAGAAGTTTCTGGTCACTATGACTCTGCCCGTATTCACTCATATCGAATCTTTTACAGCAACTTTCATCCCCAAATAACTTTTCTGCAAGCGTTTTAGCAGTTTCTGTTTTACCAGTACCTGTCGGCCCTGCAAAGAATAATACACCCTTTGGTCGTGTGTGTGAAGATGACTGAATACCAGACAAGCCGGTTACTGCTCTTTTAATAACATCAAGTGTTTTAGATATTGCATAATCCTGTCCTTTTACCCGCTTTCTGAAATCATTTTCAGCATTTTTAAGTGCTTCAATGTCCAGACACTTCCAAGGATTCTCCTTGATTCCATATTTGTAAAGATCAATAACATCACACATATTTCTAATTGCAAAGTGCTCATTTTTACACAATCTGCGAAGTCCGTTCAACTCCGTAAAGCTAAACCCATCAGTCAGTGCCACAAATCTATCTTGTATTTTTTCAAGTTCGCTTTGATGTTCCATGTAATATTTTATTTCTGCGGTGTATTCTGTTTTATCGAAAAAACTTGCAAACAAATCTCCTTTGACTAAGAGTTCCCGTTCTTCTTTTGCAGGTGTTTGCAGAGAGATTGTCTTTTCATTCGGATTATTCAAATAAAACCATGCAGGAATATCATTAACCTTATTTGCAATCATGACAATGAGATTTTTTAATGTTCCCTTTGCAGTTTTTACATCTCGGCTCTCCATAGCAGCTTTCAGAAGAAGTGTAAAACTTTCAACTTCTGCCTGATTGAGATTGTCGGGAGAAACAATATAGCGAGAAGCAAAATCCATGATTACAACCGTTGCTTGCTTGCATTGCGACACAGCGGTTCTTATCAGGGCAGACGCTGTATGATTACCATTATTTCTAAATGGAACATTGCGTTGATTTTCTCCAACTAAAGCAGAAAATCGTTCTGCATAACCATTTTCACAAGGGTTATGAAATCCTTGTATACTATCATAGAAAATAATCGTTTCATATCCTATATTTTTAAAATAATAATGAAGATAATCCGTCAACCTTAAAATTGAGCCTTTTGTCATCTCACATTCTATCGGAAATCTATAAGAATCATACACATTCCCCTCCAGCACAATCAATGGCTTAATTTTGCTGAAGATATCAAGCTCTTTATGCCACTTTGGAATATAGTTCATCATACACACCACCTTAAAATTGAAAGCCTTTTTTATGAATGCCAACGGAAATCACATGATTTCCAATGGTAAAATTTTGAATCTTATTTTCCTGTTTGAGATACTCCTCATACGCTCCACGATACGTTTCATTCAGTATCCATATCCGCTGATTTTCAGAACCTCTAAGGGTACAATTATGATTCCATTCTTCGATATATCGTCCATCTATCAGGACAGCAATTTTTGAAAGAATTGATTCCACTGTATCTGACTTCATATCATGCAATTCTTGTAATTCATAACCTGTGTACACAAGAATATCATCCGAAAAAACCGACAATTTTGTTATGAGTGCATTCAGTGCCTCTGCCTGATAGAATGGTTCTCCTCCTGTAATCGTAAACCCATCAATGAGATTCTCTTTTGCAATACGATTGATTAACTGCATTCCATTTTCAATACGAATGGAATATCGCTTCTGAAATTCCCAAAGTTCTGGGTTGCTACAGCCTTTGCAGTGATGCGGACAACCATTGAACCAAATTCCAACACGCTTCCCACATCCTAAGACTTCAACGGGGTACAAAATACGAGCTAAATACATGACCCAATCCTCACAAGGAAATATGCAGCATTTGTTTGCCTGCTCCCCTGAACTTCACATCCCCCAAGAGATAATTTATCTCCATCACAAAGTTCGTGCAGGTCATCATCCATTTTTATATTATTGATATACGTTCCATTTGCTTTGCTCAAATTTTTCACATAAAGTTTGCCATCCGATATTGTAATCTCAGCATGGTTTCTGCTCACATAATTTTTGGAAGTGAGATATTCTTTCATGATGTTCTCTCTGCCTATTACAATTTTATTTTCTGTCATCTCATATGTATATATTCCGTCCTCAGAAACAAACCGATAATGCATCGTTTCTTCCTGATCCGGTGTTGGGAGAATATCTGAAAGATCTTCGCCGCACTGGCTACATTTTCTATCGGATGGGAGATTTTTTGCTCCACAGTCACAAATTCTGACCATTTTTCCACTTTTTGAATCTGTAGAGGGTTCTGTTTGCAGTTTTTCTGAAGATTCATCAACAGCACGAACAGCCGTCAAGTCTGTTTCACATGTAATACACTCCAGTACAGTCGGCGGATTCTTTGTGCCGCAAGATGGACATATCTTATATTTATTCATGTTTTACTCCATTCGATTTTCCTTTTTTACTGCCGTCACTTTATTGGTTCTCAATTCAGAAAAGTTGGTAGTTTTCTGTATTTCATAATCATTAATATTGATTATCTGGGCGTACTCTGATGTCGGAGGAAGAAGAGAAATATGTTTTGATATAACGCCTTTCTCTGCAAGCCGTTTCTCAAATTCTGAGAATGCCACACAAAAATTTTCCATTTCCGTGCAAAGCAGGTTACTTTCCGCATCTGTCGGCTGTCTATCTGTGGTATCAATTCCTGCAAGTTCCATCGTAATTTGTCCATTGGAGGAATGCGTGATATTAACAGCTGTTCCTTCCGAAAAGGTATAGAGTTCACTTCTAAATCTTCTCCCATTTTTCTTTGTTACAGAACGATTCCCAATCAACTGATAGCCGATTTCCATCATTACTTCATCAATGGCATTACTAATATACGCTTGTTCCTCTGCCTGAATCGAAGATGACCGAAGTTCCTCAATCATGCCTTTCAGCCGGTGAATCTCTTCCTGACAGCATTGAAATACCTGTGGCTTGATTTGCTCTGCTTCACATAAAGACTGGTATTCTATGGATAACTCCTCAAATTCAGAATACTGTTTTGTATATTCTTCACATCGTTTCACCAAAGGTTCAACCGTTATTGCATTAAAATTTCTAAGTAGTGAGATACTTTTAAAATCATGGGTTCGTTTTTCCACATCGTCAATTTCACAGCATAGTTTCTCTGACAAATTCGGAAGCATTTTTACTTCTGTAAGTTTGTTCTGCATTTGTAGGAGCAATTCTTCTAGTTCTGACTGCGACTTACTTTTTATGCTTCCAAAATCGGTAGACATTGTTTCTTTCAGCTGATGATTGTACGCTTTTTTCAGCATAGAGATATTTTGTGAATCCGCAAATTTTATGTTTGAAAGAAGCGATTCTTTTTTTGCTTTCAGCTTTTTTATCTTCTCCAAGCATTCCGTAAGAGAAAAGGTATCGTTCATCATGTTCGCATGTTCAAAAGTTGCTTTTAATGCTTTTATAGCAGTATCAAACTCCGTCAACAATTCGAAACAATGATGGTCTGTTGATGCTACTTGAAGCGATTCAGAAGCATGAGCCGCATACAACGCCATCTCTGACTGTGCATACGCACTACAAGAAGCATACTTCTCGATTTTACTTTTTAGTTCATTCACACGCCTTTGCTCTGCGAGCAATCTGCGTCGTTCAGCAGTTAAATCATAATCCGCAGATTTTGGACCACTCATTCCATTCACCTCTTAATTTGAAAATTGTTCTTTCCATTTGGATATTTCTGTTCCTTTTCCCAATGCCATCAGCCAGCTTTCAAATTGTGGATGCAGTTCATGATTAGAATCAATCAACAAGCCACAAAATTCCTCGAAAAGCTCATAGGAATCATTTACAAGCAATGTCATATAGGAAACAAGCTGTGGAAGGCTTTCAAAATCCTTTTCTTTTATCCGGAATTTTTTCTGACCAGAGAGCAGGTATCCCATCAGATAAAGACAGATTTCTTTTTCTCTGCGATTATCCTTGTGAATGCTGTAATTATTTTCGAGGATTTCGACTGCTTTGATTTGTGTCTTTTCTTTTATCTGAATACATCTAAGATATTCTGATAAAATACGATTTTCCATTACGCTGTAATAATAGTTTCCATTTATTCCATTGCGTGTATCATCCAGAACATTTCTGCCGAAAGCGGAAATGCTCTCAAATATTTTTCCATTCCAATTAAAACTAACCATATTTTGATCCAACTTATAGAGCAGTCGAAAAAATATGATATCTTCATTTGCAACATTTTTTATTGCATCTTTCTCCGCATCCATACAGTATTTAGCTGCCTTAGAGTCATAATTCTTAAAAAATCCAGACAGAGTTCCTCTGAATAATTGCTTTTTCCCATCTTTCCAATCAATTGTCATCGCACGCACAAGTGCGGTCATCTCATTGTACGCTTGACCCATGAATGAATAAGCTGGTATTTTTACAGCATTGGAAGCGATTGCTTTTCCTGGAATCGGTTGTTTTTTGCCAAGACACCATTTTTTTACTTCTTCATATGTCCAGCGACGATTCGGATTTTTCTTTTCATTTCTATTTGTGATATCGTAGTATGTAAGAGCGGTTATAAGGTCTTTCAGTTCTTGTGGCATATCACTTGACAAGGGGATTCGTTGAATGGTGGTGTATTTTGCAATCTCCTCTGCTGATAATCCTCTATATGGAGATTTTCCACAAAACAATTCGGATAATGTAATACCAAAGGAATAGTAATCAGATTCCTCTAAAAAAAGCCCTCTATATGATTCCGGAGCAGAATACTCGGGCGTCATGCCTGTTTTTGTAACAATCACCGTATTCCCGTTTGTTTCAAAGGAACTGATTCCAAAATCAATCATTGCAACCGTTTTTCCATCATCATTATACATGATATTGGCTGGTTTCAAGTCTTTGTGAATAATTCCAGCACGATGTAGCACATGGAGTCCCTCATTTATGCATGGAATGATGCAATTCTTTAATTCATTGAAATTGAACTTTTTCCCTTGAATACTTCCATTTTTAAAATATGGCATAATCTCAACCGGTTTTCCGTTATATTCTCCGAAATCCACAAGGCGAGCCACGTATTGAGAGCGGATGTTTTTAAGGGCGTATACCACATCCGACTTTATCGCATTTTCTCGACTGTATACTTTTGCAGCAAACTTTTTATTCTCATACTCGCAAACATAGATGGTTGCTTCACCAGTAGTCAGTGACATTTTTTCAATCACACGATACTTTTCAAGCAACAATGTCCCAACAGGCAAGTTGCTTTCTGAGATGATTTCTGTGTTGATGACAGTAGATGAGGAAGCAGACAATTCACGATTAAGAACGGTTCGATTACTTTCCATTTCACGATTGATTTGTGTGACATTGCTCATTGTATTTTTGCTCCTATTATATGTATTTTCTCATCTATCAGTTCTATGATACCGTCGTTTTTCATTTTTTCAACAACAGCATTCATCATAGAATTGATTTTTGCCCCACGTCGTTCATAGCCAAAGACAGCTGCACATTCTGATAGTAAACCATTTTGATCCAGACCATATGTTTCGGATATCACAATCTTCATCAATTCCTCTATTTCCTCTGTAGAAATATCGTCTATTTTTCGGATGGTTTCTGCATCAGAAGGAATTCTTGGTTCTGGTTTTTTCTGAGGCAATGACCAAACAAAGTCATTATGGTCTATCATTGCTTCTTCCAAGTCCTTTATCGCAAATTTTACTGCTGATTTGTACTTTGCTGTCATTTTTTCTATTCCAAAAAACGGGGCAAGGCGTTTGTATAATAAATTAAGGCTGATTGGCTGTTCATAAGTAAGAATGCACAGGATATTTTCTGATATCGTATCATAATCATAGACACCTCTTATCGGCTTTAACTGATTATATGGTGTTAATCTATACTCCGAAAGTCCATACCTACTTCTATTATCTGTTTCCTTTGTTGTTTCTTGTTTATCGATTTCCTTTACAAATTCAGACAGATTGTGCTTTTCTGCTGAAGCTATGGAAACAGAAACATTTTCTGCATGATTCAAGAAGGCAAGCAGCTGCTTTTTCGCCGCTTTTTCATTACAGATCCATTCAGTAGACCATACACGATACATATTCCATCCCATTTTTTGCAGCATTGCATTCCGAAGGGAATCTCGATCTCTTGCTGTTTTGGCTTTTTTGTAGGAATAGCCGTCGCACTCGATACCGGCAATATAACAATCATTATTTTTCGGGTCTAAAACTGCGATATCAATCTTATTATCAGAGCATCCGACGTTGCGTTTTATATGGAATCCCTCACCAGTAAGAAAATCTGCAATTATATCACAAAATCCATCTTTTAAAAACAGGGTTGTTTGATTAGATAGCAATTTTTTATTTTCTTTCTGCATGGCATATTCGATATACTTTCTAAGCAGCTTCACGCCATCCGATTTGACTTTGTTAAGATTCAATTCTTCTGGGCGTAACGAACCGACCAGTTTTACATTACATTTCGCTCTTGTCACTGCAACGTTCAGTCTTCTTTCGCCACCTTGGTTTCCCAATGGACCAAAACGCATATAAATTTTTCCATCGGCATTTTTCGCATAACAAATACTGAAAATGATGGTATCTCTTTCATCGCCTTGTACATTTTCAAGATTTTTTACAAAGAACGGTTCGTCAGAATGGCTTTCAAAAAAAGACTCATACTGTGGATTTTCAATTCTAAAAGTATCAATTTCTCTCTGTATGGTGTCCTGTTGTTTTTCACTAAAAGCTATGATTCCAAGAGAACGGTCTGGATGTTCTATCATATGTTTTTTCAGCAGTTTTACACACATTTTGGCTTCTTTGACATTGCAGTTTTTTCCGCCGCTTTCATAGATTCCATCTTCTACATAGATGTATTCGACACCCATATCTTTCTCATAAATTGTATTACTTGGAAATGTTATCAACTTATTGTTATAAATCTCACTGTTAGAAAATGCAATCAGACTTTCCTGTTTACTCCGATAATGCCACAATAGCGTTTTAGTTGGAAGCGTTCCTGCAGCTTCTTCCAGAATAGAAGCGGCAACTGGAGCATCGTCCTCTTCATGGTTCGAATCAAAATCAGACATGCTACTGCTCGAACCAAAAAAATTCGTTGGCGGCATTTGTTTGATATCACCAGCGATAATCACTTGTTTTCCTCGTAAGATTGCTCCTATTGCATCTTCAGGGAGAATTTGTGATGCTTCATCAAAAATAACAAGGTCAAAATGATAGGTTTCCGCTTCCAGGAAATAGGATACCGACAACGGCGACATCATGAAACAAGGTTTTAATTTCATCAATAAGTTTGGTATTTTCTGAAATAGTTTTCGCAACGGCATATGTTTTTGCCGTTTGTTTAGTTCTTTTTGAAGAACACTTAGTTCATCATTCACCCTTATAAGGCTATTTGAACTTGGAAGTTGTTCAATCAGCATAGAACGAAGTCTTGCTTGAGCAGCCGTCAGCTGTTTTTCGTCATCTTCTCGGAAATGCTTAATTACATTTTCATGACTGTTTCTCTGAAATCCAGACAAAGAAGACTCTGTGAAGAAAATATGGTCTAATATTTTCAAGTAAAATGTCCTTAAAAACGAGCCTTTTATATCATCAAACTGTTCCTGTTCTTCAATTGTTTCTATATAGTTTTTCAGAACGGTTTTGCAGCACTGTTCCCGAACTTTTCTAAAATTAATCCAAAATTCAAGCTGGTCAAAATGTTGCATACAAGAAGCGACTTTTTCATAGCTCTGTGAAAACGGAAGTGTTTTTAGGTCAACGGTTCTTTCAAATTGCTCGTTTACCCAATCCAATTTTTCCATAAGTTTCGGATAAAGACTTTGTAGCTTTTGGCATATTTCAGTAAGCCGTATCCGTTTCTCTTGCCCTTCTGAGATTACCTTATAAAACTTTTCTGGGAAAATAGATTTTTTCAGATTTGACACGATTCTTAATTTTTCAATGCAATCATCATAGGCTGCTTCTCCATTTTCTTCCATTGTTCCAAGATATCCATGAAGATATTTTTCAGCTTTCCTGCAATCTGCTTTGATTTTGTGATAGGTTAACACAGTTTCAACTGCGGAGATAAGAGAACGGATATTATGACGGCAATACGGCTTTATTTCATCACAAAGTGCAGATATTTGGGAAAGACTATTTTCTATTGTTTTGAGATCTTTCGTGAGCGAACGTAAGCTTCTCTTTCTGACTTTTGCTTCTAATTTAAAAAAGCTGTTTCTCTCGTAGCTGAGCAGTGCATCCGTTAGATTCTGATAGATCTGCTTTGTTTTATCTGATATTGCATCCCGCCGCTCAGAACATAATACATGAATCATATTGTCAGATATGTTCCAAAGCAGCTGACGAATGTTTTCTGTATTGTTTAATGCGTCGATGATGGAACACCAATTTGTATCCATTCCTGCATATTCTGTTCCAAATTGATTGCATAACAAAACATTGTTTTCTGAAAAAACCGCTTTTAATTCATTAAAAGCTCTAAGACTTTCAAGAAAATGAAGAAGATACTCATCAGAATAGGTTTTATTTTTGATTTTTGAAAATCTGCAAATATCAGAAACATCTCTTGTATGGGCTTCTTCATAAGTATCATATTCTCTCAAAAAAGAATTGACTCTAAAGAAAAGGTTCTGATAATCTTCACACGAACGAATACCAAATACCTCACACATTTCAGAGATTGTTTCTTGATGCTCTTGAATGTCCGCAATTCCTTTTTTTATTTTACTTACCAGGGCGTGCCGTTTTTCAATATTGCAAATTAATTTTACAAGAGGTTTAGGCATTGTTCCGACAACCGACACAATCTTTTCTGTATGCATCAAATTTGTTCTTACAGCCTCCCAATCGGTATGTTCTCCGTTGTATAAAGAACCGATTTTGCTGGAAAGATGATAGGTATTGAATTCCTCTACCTTTTCTTTGTATTCCTTTAGCAGATTAAGAAATTGAATGATGTCATCATCAGTGAGTTTTTTCGGAGTGCTGCTTTTTGATAATGCCTGTACATTTCTTCTGTCATCTCGATAAATCTTCTTAAAGTATTTAAAGATGTTTTTATACTCGTCTTCAAATCGACGCAGTAATGGGTCATATTCCAATGCAAAAGAAGCATTCTCCCAATCTGCTAGGATTTTGTTTTCAAGTGCTTTGATGTCTTCTGCGATTTTTTCGGCATTGTGAATGTCTTTCATCCGATTGGAACGGATTTCTTCTTCAAACCAATCCGGCATCATCACGAAATCACAGTCAATTTGTTCCATCAGTTCTGAAAAGATAGAATATTTATCTTGATGTGGTGACACTTCAAGACCAGTATCCACACATAAGGAATGGTATTCTGCTATGATTGTTGAAATTACGGCTTTCATTTTCTCAAGCTGCAATTTCAATGCAGAATAATCCGATGCAGTAACTCCTAAGTATCTATCGGACATATCATTTAGATAACTTCCAGTATACTGTTCCCTAAATTTTTTGAGCAAAGTTTCCTGGTCAATGTTCCATTCTTCTAAATTCCACGCATCCCCATAATCATTTATAAAAGACTTTGCCTGTTCGGTATATTTTTCAAATCGTTCAGCAAGTGCAAGGCTATCCGAAAGGGATTTAACCTGAAACCAATATGGAATATAATTGACTGGCTGCAAAATGAGTTCCAAAAACTTTTTTGCTTTTTCTGCTCCATCTAAACAATCATCAAATCGAATATGATATAAATGCTCCATATCCGTCAAGCCTTGTTTTAAAGTAGCAACAGATGTTGATAAAGTATGATTCTTATATGTGTAATAATTGAGTTCTGATAGAATGCTATCATCAGGTGCATCAACAATAGATTTGATTTTATCCATTTCAGATTGCAGGTCTTTTTGCCATTGACCAATATTCTGTTCTAATATTTCTGGGTAAAAATCAACTTCAATGGTGGGCAGAATCTCTCTCAATTTCATGGTACAAGCCTTTAAGGTAGTAAGAGAAGATATTAAATCATTTATATTTTTAAGAGCGAACCATTCAACTGGGATATCGCCTACCCAATTATACTTCAAAAGCTCGTCCGTAATATTCGTAAAATCAGAACAAAGAAACTCTTCATTTATGTAGTAAACGCCCTCTAATTCTGCCGATAATGGGATTATTTCTGCATAGATTGAACGAAGAGCATCTAACAAAGCAGAAAAGGTTTTAAAATATTCGATACCGACTTTTGCAATCTTCAAATCCCGCCAAGGATGATTTTTTACATGAAAACCAATATTTTCCACTGCTTCTTCATACTTTTCAAGTGCTCTCTGATAACCACGCAGTTCTGTCCGAGATGTTTTTTCATAGTCAGGGAAATCAAAATTCACCTTTTCTGCATTTTGCAGTGCCAGCAATTTGACGTATATTTCATAGCAACTCATTTCCAAAGGCTTTCTCTTTTGATGCAATGCCGCTGCGTATGAATTTAACTCCTCTCGTTCGATAGAGAGAGAATCGAGGATTGTATAAACTTCATCATTGATTTCAATATTAGATTGTTCTAGATTTTTTCCAAGCTGTTGAATAATCTCCTTTTTGTTGGCCTTGTAACTATGGAGCGGTAAGCAAAAATCTGCTAGATGTGTTTCTTCTAATCGCTTATATACGACCTGTAGTGCCGCCATTTTTTCAGATACAAATAGTACTTTTTTCCCATTTCCAAGGGCTTCCGAAATGATGTTTGCAATCGTCTGACTTTTACCCGTTCCAGGAGGACCTTGCATAACAAAGCTTAATCCTTGTTTCGAGCATAGAATTGCCTCTTGTTGGCTAGAATCTGCATTTAGAACCTGAAACATTTCATACGGGGAGATTGTGTCAATTTCTCTAAAAGCGATGGAGGAAGTATTCATCATGGATGGATCTCCTGCCAAAGCATTGATAATCGGATTTTCTTTTAATCGCTCTTCATTTCTTTCAATATCCATGTACATCGATATTTTCTGAAAAGACATGAGTCCTATTGCAGCTTCTCTAATCAATCTCCAGCCGTGCGAATTTGCAAATTTTTCTGCTTTATCCAAGTAGGAACGAATGGAATCTTCATCGCTATCGAAATCGGGCAATTGATAGCCGAGTTCCTTTTCAAAAAGATAGGATAAAGTTGGATTTAATACGACATCATCGTCATATTTTTTCAAGGTGAAAGGGGCATTTAAAGCAGCCATTTGAATAGAAACCGGAACGAGTATTAATGGTGATTTCGATTTTGTTTTATAACTTTTTATGTTTGTGCTCCATTCAATAAAGCCAATACAAAGATATAAAATATTGCTTCCTCGCTCTTCAAGAGATAATTTGGACTCAGAACGAAGTTTTTTCAATGTTTTTTGCATATCCGATGTAGATTTATCTGTTCCAATATCTCCGATTGCAATTCTGAGCGGCTCATTTAAGGCAGATAAAAGCGAAACAATCGCACCAACGCTGCTGCTTGCGTGCTCATCTATGATACGTTTAAAAGAGAGTTCTTCCTCTTTTTCAACAATTCTATTGTATAAATCAATATATTCTGGTTCTGTTATTTTTAACGTCGACAAATTTGAATCTCTAAAATTTATCATGCGATTTCTCTTGCTAAAATCCAGTAATTGTTGTTTCCAGTAAGATAGTTTTTTATCTAATGTTCGATTACTCATCGTTGCCTCCAAACGCAGTAAATTTGATATTTGGTTAATTTATCATTCTATAAAAGCATTTCAATTTTAAAAAAATTCACACGAGAATCCATTTTTTAAAATCAGAAATTCTTCTATTTATTATAATTATACCACAATCTGTTGAAAAGTTCAAGTGTGCATATTTCTTTTTGGTAGAAAAATTGTATGTGTTAAAATGAGGTGAGCCAAAAAAAGAAGAAATTCCAGCCGAGATATGGTATAATGAAATTACCACAAAACAAAACACCAACTCGGAGGAATTTCTAATGAATATTATAGCACAAGAAGCAAAGAAACGTCAAGCGGTAGTAAAGCTTGCAAATAGAAAAGGAAAAAGTTATGCAAGCTGAAAATATGGAGTAAGCTTGTCAAGCGTAAAACGATGGTGCAAAAGGTATGATGGGACATGGCAGTCACTTGCGGAGAAATCACACAGACCACACAGTCATCCAAAACGCCATACAGCAAGCGAGGAACAGCTGATATTAAAATACTTTCAAGAGAAATTTCTGAGATATGGCTGGGATGGTGTGTATGATGAAGCAATCAAAAAAGGATACACACGCAGTTTCAGCGGCATGGTATATGCAGCGAAGCGAATGGGATTAGGGGGAAGAGCCACAGATAAAAAGCCGCCCAGAAAGCATGACCGACGTTATCCTGAGCTTCTTGTTCCAGGGGAAAAGGTTCAGATAGATGTAAAAGAAGTACCATATCATTGCCTTAGGGGTGCATTAAAGCGTGATGGAAAGCATCTGTATCAATGGACAGCGATAGATGAATGTACAAGAATACGCTTCATATACGGCTTTGAAGAGCATACGCCCGGAAAATACAGTAAAGTTCTTCAAAATGCTTCAAAAGGTATTTCCGTTTAAAATACAGACGATTCAAACAGACAATGGAACAGAGTTTACTTACAAATACATAAGTGATACCGAAGAATGTCCATTTGACAAAGCATTAAAAGAAGCGGGAATAGAGCATAAGAGCTTGTGTTCATAGGCGTTTTAAGAGTGTAGCAGCATGAGAAATCATAATCA
>ERZ773190.1736-NODE-1736-length-19463-cov-5.101711_pt1 | contig 19463 bp, 13 predicted proteins | sample MGYA00511111_ERZ773190 | MGnify/ENA primary metagenome ERZ773190 (study PRJEB29015, sample SAMEA2737777) | human gut metagenome | biome: human gut; feature: human-associated habitat; material: faeces | place: China | collected 2012 ... | reverse complement strand
CTGCTACACACTCTTTAACCTTTACGGCACGGAAATCAGATTTGCTGAATGTATCAAAATCAACCTCTTCTTCAAATAAAGGCTCAACCTTTACGTTGGAGAAGTCAACTTTTGCTGTCTCTGCTGGAGCAGCTGCAGCTGTCTGAGCTACATTATTTGCTTCATTTTTTGCAGAACCCTGTGATTTCATTGTCGGGAACAGCAGAACGTCACGGATTGCAGCTGAATCAGTCAGCAGCATACACATGCGGTCGATACCAAATCCAATACCTCCTGTAGGCGGCATACCGATCTCCAGTGCATTCAGGAAATCTTCATCGGTGTGGTTTGCTTCTTCATCTCCCTGTGCGAACAGTTCTTCCTGAGCTGCAAAACGTGCTCTCTGGTCGATCGGGTCATTCAGCTCGGAGTAAGCATTTGCCATTTCCCAGCCGTTCATGAAGAATTCAAAACGTTCTACATATTCCGGATTTTCCGGTTTTTTCTTGGTCAGCGGTGAAATCTCAACCGGATGATCCATAACGAACGTCGGCTGAATCAGATGTTCTTCTACAAATTCTTCAAAGAACAGGTTCAGGATATCGCCTTTTTTGTGACGTTCTTCATATTCTATGTGATGTTCTCTTGCGGCTGCACGGGCAGCTTCAAGGTCTTTGATTTCGTTCCAGTCTACACCGGAATATTTCTTAACAGCATCTACCATTGTGATACGTTCAAACGGTTTGCCCAGATCCATCTCGATACCGTTGTAGGAAATGGTGGTTGTGCCAAGAACAGTCTGCGCAACATAGCGATACATATTCTCAGTCAGATCCATCATGCCGTGGTAATCGGTGTATGCCTGATACAGCTCGATGGTGGTGAACTCCGGGTTATGACGGGTATCCATGCCCTCGTTGCGGAAAATACGGCCGATCTCGTATACGCGCTCCAGACCGCCTACGATCAGGCGCTTGAGGTGCAGCTCGGTCGCAATGCGCATATACATATCAATGTCAAGCGTGTTGTGGTGCGTGATGAACGGGCGCGCCGTCGCGCCGCCGGCGATGGGGCTGAGCACGGGGGTCTCGACCTCCATGAAGCCCAGGCCGTCCAAATAGCGGCGCAGATAGGCCACGAACCGGCTGCGGATCTGGAAATTGCGCTTGCTCTCAGGGTTCATAATGAGATCCACATAGCGCTGGCGGTAGCGCAGCTCCGTGTTCGTCATGCCATGGAACTTCTCCGGCAGCGGGCGCAGGGACTTGCTGAGCAGCGTGACCTGCTGCACGTGGATGGAGATCTCCCCTGTCTTGGTCTTGAACGCATAGCCGCACACGCCGATGATGTCGCCAATGTCATACTTGCGGAAATCGGCAAACTCCTGCTCGGTGACGGCGTCCTTGCGGACGTAGAGCTGGATCTGGCCGCGGTCGTCCTGAATGTCGCAGAAGATGGCCTTGCCCATGCCGCGCTTGGACATGATGCGGCCGGCGGCCTGCAGCGTTTTGCCGTCATAGGCATCGAAATCATTCTTGATATCCGCCGAATAGGCGCTGCGCTCAAAGCGCGTCTGCACAAAGGGGTCGCGCCCGGCGTCCTGCAGCGCCTTGAGCTTGTCGCGGCGCACCTGAAGGATCTCGGACAGGGACGGCTCTGCCGCCGCCTGCTGGTTCTTTCTCTCTTCGTTCATGATGGACTCCTCAGTCTTCGTTTTCGACGGCGATGATCTTAAACTGCAGCTCGCCGACCGGGGCTGTTACCGTGACGGTCTCGCCGACCTTGTGGCCCTTGAGTGCGAAGCCGAACGGGCTGTCGTCCGAAATGCAGCCCTCCATGGGGTTGGCCTCCTGCGAGCCGACGATGGTGTACTCCTCTTCCGCGTCCTCGTCGACGTCGAGCACGCGCACGTGGCTGCCGATGGTCACGACGTCCGCCGCGACCTCGACCTTCTCCACGACCTCGGCGTTCTCGATCAGGTCCGTGATCTCGGCAATGCGGGAGTAGAGCTTGCCCTGCTCCGTCTTGGCCTCGTCATACTCGCTGTTCTCCGACAGGTCGCCGAACGAGCGCGCCTCCTTGATGAGCTCCGCGACTTCTTTCTCGCGGGTCGTCTCGAGGTAATGCAGTTCTTCCTTGAGCGTGTCCAGACGCTCCTGACTCATCTTATATCTGCTGTCGATCGCCATAATCCGTCTCCTTATATCATTGAAATTTCAGTATATCTCCGTTGATTCAGCGCAGCGCAGCGATCGCTGCCTCAAGCTGCGCATCGACATCACTGTCCGCGGCCGGGGCCACGACGACATCCGGCACAAGGCCGCCCTGCTCGGACAGGTCCACGCGGTTGGGCGTGAGATACTTCCGGCTCGAGATGTGCACGGCGCTGCCGTCCGGAAGCGCGATGGTCGTCTGGCTGCGGCCCTTGCCGGTCGTGTTCTGGCCGACGATGGTCGCCCAGTCATACTCCTGCAGCGCGGCCGCGAAAAACTCCGCCGCACTGTAGGTATTGCCGTTGACGATGACCGCCATCGGCACTTTGACGCAGACGCTGTCGCTCTGCGTGACGGTCTCTTTTCCGTTGCCGTCGACGCTCACGAACAGGTCGCCCTGCGGCAGCAGGTGATCCAGGATCGTGATGAGCTCCGAGAGCAGGCCGCCGGGGTTATCGCGCAGGTCGAACACCAGCGACTTTGCGCCGAGGTCCAGCAGCTTATCGACTGCCTGCACGGCACGGCTGCCGCCGCCGGTCTCAAAGTTGCGGATCTGGACATAGCCGACGCCGTTATCCATGAGCTTATACGTCACGGGATCGGTGTAAATGACCGTACAGTCGAGCGTGACGGTCTGGCTCTTGCCGGCGGAGTCCTGAATGGTGAGCTTGAGCGTCTTGTTGAGCTTGGCGCGGATGGTGCTCTGCACGTCCGAGAGCGTCTTGCCCGTGACGTCCTCACCGTCGATCGCCGTGATGATGTCCCCCTGCTGGAGGCCGGCCTTCGCCGCGGGCGAGTCGCTCGTCACGGCTGTGATGCGAAAGCCCTTCGTCTTGTCGTCGAGCTGGATGGTCACGCCGATGCCGGCGTACTCATTGTTGGAGTACATCTGATAGGCCTTGTATTCCTCGGCCGTCATGTAATAGCTCCATTTATCGCCGATGGCGCTGATTATCGCGCTCGATGATGCATCGCTGATCGCCGTATCGTCCGCGTCGCCGATATAGTCTTTATCCACGACCTGCTTGACCTGCGCAAACTTCAGCGCGAGCTTATAGTTGCTGCTGCCGCCGAACTTGCCGACGAAGATCATCGACGTGACCAGCGCAGTCACCAGAATACAGATCACACAGGCAAGGATACTCGCCCTCCAGCCATGCATTCTGCCGCTTTTTCTGCGGGCGGGCACTTTTTCCGACGCCTGTTCCTGTGGCTTGTGTTCGTCCATGCTATCCCTCCGGGTCCATTTGCCGCCTGCATCGGGCAGCCCCAATGCAGCAGATGAGCCGGGCAGCCATTTTCCGGCTGCCCGGCAGTTTCATTCAGTCAAAATATGTCCGATCAGCGCGCATAGTTGAGCGGGTTCTGGCGCACGCCGTTGACCGTGACCTCCCAGTGCAGATGCGGGCCGGTGGAGTTGCCGGTCGAGCCGACATAACCGATCGTCTGGCCCTTGGAGACCTTCTGGCCGGAGGAGACCGCGATGGAACTCATGTGGCCATAGAGCGTGGTGATGCCGTTGCCATGGTTGATGACGACACAGTTGCCGTAACCGGACACAGCGCCGGCCGTGATGACCGTGCCGCCGTCGGCCGCAACGATGCTCGCGCCATAGCTCGCGCCGATGTCCACACCGGAGTGATACTTCTGCGTGTGATAGATCGGGTGGTAGCGCCAGCCGAACTCCGACGTGATCGTATGGCAGGACGGGCACGGCCACATCATGGAGCCGGTGGCGCCGTTGTCCTTGCCCGCATCATAGCTGGGGTCGTTTTTCTTGTTCGCCTCTTCCTGGCGGCGCAGATCCTCGACCTGCTTATCGATCTGCGACTGCACGTTCTGCTGCTGCTGCTCGTACTGATCGTAGACGCTCTTATAAGCGTTGATATCCGACTCCAGGCTGGCGAGCAGCGCGTTGGCCTCGGACACCTTCTGCTGCAGCTCGACCTGCTTGGTCTCCAGCTCGGACTGCTTATCCTGCAGCTCGGTACGGGCATCCTCAAGCTCCGCCTTGACGGTCTCGACCTTTTCACGGGCGGCCGTCATGTCGGCCTGCACCTGTTTATTATATGCAATGACCTCGCCGACCATGTCCATACGGGCAAGGAGGTCGGACAGACTGGTCGCCTCGAGCAGAATGGCGATGTAGGACATCTGGCCGTACTCCTCAAGATGGCGCACGCAGCCGCGGAAGCGCACCGTCTGCGCCTCTTCTTCCTGCTTGGCTTCCTCGAGCTCAACGCCCTTGTCCTCGATCTGCTGGTCATAGGCCGTGATCTGCTGTTTGACGACCTCGATCTCCTGCTGCGCCAGATCGTTTTCCTGATCCAGCGCGGCCTTCTGATCGACCACGCTGGCCTTTTTGGAGCGGAGATTGTTGATGGTTTTCTGCTGCTCCTTCTGCTTGGCCTGCAGCTCCTTACGCTGCTGCGTGAGCTGGTTGATCTCCGACTGCGACGCCGCGCTGGCATTGATCGGGATCAGCGCCGTCATGAGCGAAACGATAAAAATCAACGCAAGCAGCACGCAAATGACGGATCGAACGACTTTACGGTTCATCTTCATTCGATTTCCTCCTTAAACTTTCAGATAGTTGCGAATGGCCGTGAGGCCGCCGAACACGCCGACGAGCACACCCACGCCAAGGAACACCAGCAGCAGCGGCAGCGCCACGGATGCAAACGGGAGCACCGTGATGATACCGGCCGCCATGGTAGACATGATCTTGCTGACGATCAGGCTGTAAAGTCCCCACTGGAGCAGGAACGCGACCAGACCGCCGACCAGGCCGAGCACAAGGCCTTCGACCACAAACGGCAGACGGATGAAGCCATTCGTCGCACCGACCATCTTCATGATGGCGATCTCTTCACGCCGGCCGAACGTGGCCAGCTTGATGGTGTTGGTCATAATAAACAGGGACACCGCGATAAGGATCACGATCAAAACGACGGAGACAACGCTCACAATGTTCCGGAACGTAATAAAGTTTTCCGCGTAATCCAGGTGCGCGGTCACATCGGCGATGCCGTCGACATTCTTGAGCGCGGCCTGCGTGTCCTTCATGAGCGACAGATCGTCGAGCGTCACGACGTAGCGATGACGAAAGACCGAGGCGTCAATGTTGTCAAAGAGGTCGGAGTCATACTCGGCCTCGAACGTCTGCATGGCCTGCTCGCGCGTGACGAATTCGACCGTGGCGACATTCGGCACCGCGGCGACCTGGGGCTCGATGGCCCGGGCCTCGTCCTCCGAGAGCGTCTCATCGACGTAGGCAATGACCTCGTTCTGATTTTGCAGGCGGTCGATGTTCGCGTCGATGTTGAGCGTCAGCAGCGAAAAGCTGCCCATGATGAGCAGGCACGCGATGATGATCGTGATCGACGCGAAGGACATGAAACCGTGCGTGAAGATGTTTTTCACGCCCTGCGTCATCAGGTAGTTGAATCTATTCAGCTTCATATCCGTAGTACCCGTCCAATCCGTCACTGATGACTCTTCCGGCGTCGATAGAGATGACGCGCTTGGAAAAAGCGTCGACCAGTTCCTTTTCGTGCGTCACCACGAGGACCGTGGTGCCGAGCTCGTTGATCTTCTCCAGCAGCAGCATCAGCTCCAGACTGCGCACCGGGTCGAGGTTGCCGGTCGGCTCGTCCGCAATGATCATGCGCGGATTGTTCACGAGCGCGCGGGCGATGGCCACGCGCTGCTGCTCACCGCCGGAAAGCTCCGCCGGAAAGCGCTTTTCCCGGTCGGCCAGGCCGACCAGCTCGAGCACCTGCGGCACGCGGCGGCGGATCTCCTTGTTGGAAGCTCCCACCACGCGCATGGCAAACGCAACGTTTTCATACACCGTCATTTTGTCGATCAGGCGAAAATCCTGAAAAATGACGCCCAGTGTCCGGCGCAGCTTCGGCAGCTTGCGGCGCTTGATGCCCTGCATGTCAAAGCCGTTGACCGTGATCTGTCCGGATGTGGGGCTCAGCTCGCCGGTGATCAGTTTGATGATCGTCGTCTTGCCGGAGCCGGACGGCCCGACCAGAAACACAAACTCGCCCTCGTTGATCGTAAAACTGATCCCATTGAGGGCCGCAGCCTCCGTGTTCCCGTAGACCATCTTCACATCGTTCATTTGAACCATAAGATGTCCTCCAATATGTTGGGCTTACGCCCGCCCGGGTAGGTCTCAGAACTTGGCAGTGTTCTGAGAATCGAGGTATTGCTTTACCATGACCGCGACCTTGAAGAGGATTGCATCCTCAAACTCGCGCAGATCCAGGCCCGTGATCTTCTTGACTTTCTCCAACCGGTATACCAAAGTGTTTCGATGGACGTAGAGCTTGCGCGCCGTCTCCGAAACGTTGAGATTGTTCTCAAAGAAGCGATTGATCGTGTCGAGCGTGTCCTCATCGAGCGCCTCGATGGGATTTTTCTTGAACGCTTCGGACAGGAACATCTCGCACAGCGTCGTCGGCAGCTGATAAATGATGCGGCCGATGCCGAGGTTGTCATAGTGAATGACCGGCTTCTCGTTTTCAAACACCTTGCCGACCTCGATGGCGACCTGCGCCTCCTTATAGCGGTCGGCCAGCTCGCGCAGGTGGTTGGCCGTCGTGCCGATGCCGATGACCGTCTGCACGTGCAGCTCCGTGTGCACGGCGCGCTCAATGCTCTCGGCCAGCGCGCAAACATCCTCCGAGGTCTCGTCCGGCGTCATTTCCTTGATGACGACAATGTCCGACTCGCTCACGCTGAGCACGAAATCATGCTGCCGATCCGGGAACATGTTCTGGATCAGCTCGAGCACGGCGATATCCGTCACGTTCACCTGACGCACCAGCAGCACAGCGCGCGGCACGTCGGTGGTAAAATGCAGCTCCTTGGCGCGCACATACACGTCGCCGGGGAGAATGTTGTCCGAAATGATGTTCTTAACGAAGGCGGCCTTATTATGCTTTTCCTCAAAGTTCGTGCTGGCCTCCGTCATGCCGACGGCCGCGAGAATGCAGATGCTGCGCGCCGTCTGGTCATTGCCCTCGACAAACACGGCATACTCAAAACGCGCCGTGCTGGCAGACAGAATCTTATACGTGCGTGCGTCCGTTGCAAACAACTGCTCCTGCACTTCACCCACCGCGGCCTGAAAGTCATCCAGGCGCGAGCCGATCATCGAAAGCTCACTGCAGGCAATGACAAACCCCTGCTCGTCTACAACACCAATGCAGCGCGTGGTGGCATCTTTCATCTGAACGATCACGCCCTGAAAAATTCTGCTCGACATATATTTTCCTCCTACGAACGGCCGCCGCAGTCTCCCACAGCACCTACCAATTTCCTACTTTACATAATAGACGATTTATGTGCATTTTTCAATAGAAAAATGGTCGTTTTTTGTGAATAATTTTCGAAATTTCGTGAGATAGTCGGATAATTTCCCGAACTTTTGTAAATTATCACGAAGCTGGAAGCGAGAAAACGAGCATCGCCTCAGCGGGCTGCAATTCCCGGTAAGCGCCCGGTGACAGCGCGGGATCGAGCGTCAGCGCCCCAATCGACAGCCGGTGCAGCTGCAAAACGGGCGTCCCGCAGCCGGCCAGCATCCGCTTGACCATATGATATTTCCCCTCATAGACCGTGACGCGGCAGCCCCCCTGCTCCGGCAGCAGCTCCAGCCGGGCGGGCAGGCACTGCGTCCCGTCGCCAAGGACAACGCCCTGTGCAAAGCGGTCCACATCCGCGCTCGTGGGCTGTCCATCCGTGCGCGCGAAGTAGACCTTCGGCACGTGCTTTTTCGGCGTGATGACACGGTGGACATAGTCCCCGTCGTCCGTAACAAGCAGCAGGCCGGTCGTGTCCTTATCGAGCCGCCCGGCGGGCACGAGCCCGAAGCGCCGCAGCTCCGGCGGGAACAGATCGAGCACCGTCGGCTGACTGCGGTCGGCCGTCGCGGTGAGGACGCCGGCGGGTTTATGGAGCATATAGTAATGATATGCCTGATAGCGCAGGACCTGTCCGCGCAGGCAGACGACAGCGGTCTCCGCGATCTTCTGCTCCGGCGCGCGGGCGGGCACACCATCGACCGTGACCTCGCCGCGGCGGATATACGCCTTGGCCTCGCGCCGGGAAGCAGCGCCGGTATCGGCCAGATATTTGTCCAGACGGATCATGCGCGCCCCTCCTTTACGGCCATTGGATGTATTATAACATATCCGGCGGCAAATTTGAATAGGCTTGTTCCGAGGTGTGGTTATGAAGCTCAAATCCTTTCACTGGACAAGACGGACGGTCGTGTATGCGCTCATCGGTCTGGCCGTGCTGCTGGCGCTGGCCGTCATCTGGCGCAGCAACGGCGGCGTGCTCTCGGCGCACTACAACGTCACGACGACGGACGGGCGCATTGCCTATCTGCAGGCACTCGGCTGGGAGGCGGATCCCGTGACGGAAACGGCGCAGGAGATCGTGATCCCGCGTGTGTTCAGCGGTGTATTCAGCGATTACAACGCCCTGCAAAAGCAGCAGGGATTTGACCTGTCCACTTACGCCGGCGAGACGTGCACAGCCTATACCTACCGCGTGACGAACTACGAGGGCTCGACGGGCACCGTGCTCGCGCAGCTGTTCGTCTACCGCAACCGCGTCATCGGCGGCGACATCCACGCGACGGCGATGGACGGCTTCATGCACGGTCTGCGATGAATGGGCGAAAAAACTCCCGGCACGAATGTGCCGGGAGTTTTGGTTTCGTTCGGTTCAGGCAGATGCCTTGGGGCTCAGGCGAGCGCCGTCCAGCGCTCAATGCCGGTCAGCTCCGTAAAGGTGTGGCCGACCGAGGCCTCGGTGACTGCGGCGTAGTACCATGCGCCGGGCGTGACGTCGGTAAAGTGCGACGCTGCCTGCGCATTGGCCTGCACGAACATCAGGTCGCAGCTGCGGCCGAGCACGCGGTTGAGGATAGTCACCGCCTCGGCGCGCGTGATGGTCCGGTTCGGGTGGAACGTGCTATCCGCATAGCCGCCGACCCAGCCGTTGGCATAGGCCGTAGCGACCGCATCATGACACCATGCGCTGCCTACATCGGCAAACGGCATGCCCTTGGACGTGTTCGCACCGTAGATCCCGGTCAGAATGGTCACGAATTCCGCGCGGGTGATGGGCTTGCCCGGCTGGAACGTGCCGTTGCTGTAGCCCTTGATGGCGCCGGCATTGGCCAGCGTGCTGACCGCGACCGCGTACCACTTGCCGGCCGGAACATCGCTGAAGCCATTGTCGCTGCGGTCATACTGCTTGTGCGCCTGTGCGGTCATGAGCTCATAGAGCAGCTTGGCCGCCTCGGCACGCGTGAGCGTGCCGTTGGGCACAAAGGTGGTCGCGGTGCGGCCGGAAACATAGGCGTTGTGGTTGGTCGTATCCAGCAGGCCGGCCGACTGCGTCGGCTCCGTGCCGGTGCCGCTGCCGCTGTTGTTGCCCATCTGGGAAATGTACTTTTCCAGCAGCGCCATCGCCTGCTGGAGCGTGATGGTGCGGCTGTTGTAGAGCGCACAGATGATCGTCACAATGTTCTTCAGGTTCATATTCGCCGAAGAAATGAGCTGAGACAGCAGCTGCGCGATCTGATCGTTTGTGAGGATGCTGCCGGCAAAGCCCGTCAGGATGGCATTGATGCCGGTCTGCGTCATACCAAAGGCTTTCAGGATCTCGGCAAGCGCCTGCTGGGCGGCCTCGCTGTTCGCGCCGCCGGCGGCAATGGCGCCGATGACCTGACCGAAGTTGATGTTCACCGTGTTGTCGGTGATGGTGATGAGGCCGTGCATGTAGTTATTGTTGCTGGCGATGTCCTTGAACAGATCGCCCACGTCCACGTTCACGATGCCGTGGATAAAGTTGCTGTTGCTGACGATGTGATCGACAAGATCGTTGATGTTCACGTTCACGATACCGTGAATGAAGTTATCGTCATTGGCGATGTCGATCCGGCTCAGGATCTCACTGAGCAGGCCGTTGTGCAGCTGGCCATAGGCCGTGTCGGATGTGCTGGTCTCCGCCTCCGTGGCGTCTGCCGCGAAAGCCGGGACAGCAGCGAGACTGAATGCCAGCACCAGGGACAGTATCAGGCTCAATGTCTTGCGCATTTTTTTCATGGAATTTTGCCTCCTTTAAGTTCCAAGCAAACATACATGGAAAAGGTGGCGGCAAAATGTCGGACACAGGTGTCCGCATCCCATCGGCACGAAGCAAGAAGCCTTTTTTAACCACGAAATATAGGCCGCAATTCTTAAAAAAGCATTCGAAAAGTAATTAAAGTTTCGTATTTGAAACAATTTTATCGAAAAACAAAAAAATTCCTCTCCGGCATCTGCCGGAGAGGAATTTTGCATGCTGAAAATTACTCGTTGATGGCGATGACAACACCGGAACCAACGGTACGGCCGCCTTCACGGATAGCGAAACGCAGGCCAACCTCGATCGCGATCGGGGTGATCAGCTCGACGTCCATGTCGACGTTATCGCCGGGCATGCACATCTCAACGCCCTCAGGGAGGCTGATGACGCCGGTCACGTCGGTGGTACGGAAGTAGAACTGCGGACGGTAGTTGTTGAAGAACGGGGTGTGACGGCCGCCCTCTTCCTTGGACAGGACGTAAACCTGGCCCTTGAACTTGGTGTGCGGGTGGATGGACTTCGGAGCAGCGAGGACCTGGCCACGCTCAACGCCCTTCTTGTCGACGCCGCGGAGCAGGCAGCCGACGTTGTCGCCAGCCTCGGCGAACTCGAGGGTCTTGTGGAACATCTCGGTGCCGGTGACGGTGGTCTCCTGAGTGTCCTTGATGCCGACGATCTCGACCTTATCGCCAACCTTGACGGTGCCACGCTCGACACGGCCGGTAACGACGGTGCCGCGGCCGGAGATGGTGAACACGTCCTCGATGGGCATCAGGAACGGCTTGTCAGCAGCACGGTCCGGAGTCTTGATCCAGGTGTCAACAGCGTCCATGAGCTCCCAGATGCACTTGTACTCGGGGGCCTTCGGATCGGTGGACTCGGAGATCAGAGCGTTCAGAGCGGAGCCCTTGATGATCGGGGTGTCGTCGCCCGGGAAGTCGTACTTGTCGAGCAGCTCACGGACTTCCATCTCGACGAGCTCAAGCAGCTCGGGATCGTCGACCTGGTCGACCTTGTTCAGGAACACCAGAACGTACGGAACGTTGACCTGACGGGCAAGCAGCAGGTGCTCACGGGTCTGAGCCATCGGGCCGTCGGAAGCAGCGATAACGAGGATCGCGCCGTCCATCTGAGCAGCGCCGGTGATCATGTTCTTGATATAGTCGGCGTGGCCCGGGCAGTCGACGTGCGCATAGTGGCGGCCCTTGATCTCGGTGCCGTCAAGGCCGATGCGGTCGTCGGTCTGGTACTCAACGTGAGCGGTGTTGATCGTGATGCCACGCGCTTTTTCTTCCGGAGCCTTATCGATCTGATCGTAGGCGGCGAACTCGGCGCTGTTCGGGTCAGCCAGGGACAGAACCTTGGTGATCGCAGCGGTCAGGGTGGTCTTGCCGTGGTCGATATGGCCGATGGTGCCGATATTGACATGGGGCTTGGTTCTATTGTACATCTGCTTTGCCATTAGAATATCCTCCTAATTCTAAAATGATGTCGTGACTTACTTTCTTATAAGGCACATTGTGCCGGTTGCGCAGGTCAGTTGCTGCCGTGAATGATCTTCTCCTGAAGAGACTTCGGCAGCTCTACGAAGTGGCTGGGCTCCATGCTGTAGGTCGCGCGGCCCTGCGTTTTGCTGCGCAGGTCGGTCGCATAGCCGAACATGGATGCCAGGGGCACGTTCGCCGTGACGATCGCCGCACCGTTGCGGATGTCCGTGCCGGCGATCTGGCCGCGGCGGGCATTGATATCGCCCATCACGTCGCCCATATAGCTTTCCGGCGCCGTAACGACGACCTTCATAATGGGCTCGAGGAGCGTCGGGCCGGCCTTCTGGCAGGCCTCCTTGAATGCCATGCTGCCGCAGATCTTAAACGCCATCTCGGACGAGTCGACCTCGTGATACGAGCCGTCGAGCAGCGTGACTTTCACGTCCACGACCTCGTAGCCCGCAAGCACGCCGGCCTGCATCGCGCCCTGGATGCCCTGATCCACACAGGGAATAAACTCTTTCGGGATCGCACCGCCGGTGATCTGGTTGATGAACTCGTAACCCTTGCCGGGCTCGTTGGGTTCCACCATGAGCTTGACGTGTGCAAACTGGCCTTTGCCGCCGGTCTGGCGCGCGTAGCGCGTGTCCACCGTAGCGGCCTTGGTGATGGTCTCCTTGTAAGAGACCTGAGGTCTGCCGACATTCGCCTCGACGCGGAACTCGCGCAGAAGGCGATCGACGATGATCTCCAGATGGAGCTCGCCCATGCCGGCGATGATGGTCTGGCCCGTTTCCTCGTCCGTGTAGGCCTTGAAGGTGGGGTCTTCCTCGGCAAGCTTGCCGAGGGCGATGTCCATCTTCTCCTGCCCGGCCTTGGTCTTGGGCTCGATTGCTACGCGGATGACCGGTTCCGGGAACTCCATCGACTCGAGCACGATCGGGTACTTTTCGTCGCAGAGCGTGTCGCCGGTCGTCGTATTCTTGAGGCCGACCGCCGCCGCGATGTCACCGGAATACACCTGCGTGATATCCTCGCGGTGGTTGGCGTGCATCAAAAGGATGCGGCCCAGACGCTCGCGCTGGCCCTTGGTGGAGTTCAGGACGGATTTGCCGGCTTCGATCGTGCCGGAATAGACACGGAAGAACGCCAGACGGCCGACGTAGGGGTCGGTCATGATCTTGAAGGCCAGAGCAGAAAACGGCTCGGAATCGTCCGCGGAGCGGTGCTCGACCTCATCCGTCTTGGGCACCGTGCCGGTGATCGGCGGGATGTCCAGCGGGGACGGCATATAATCGACGATGGCGTCCAGCAGCTTCTGCACGCCCTTGTTCTTATAGGACGTGCCGCACACGATCGGGACGAACTTGACCTGCGTCGTGGCCTTGCGGATGGCCGCCTTGATCATTTCGGTGGGGATTTCCTCACCTTCCAGATACATCTCCATGATCTCGTCGTCGAAATCGGCGACGGCCTCAAGGAGCTGCGTGCGGTACTCTTCGGCCTCGGCGCGCATGTCCTCGGGGATCTCCTCGACGCGCATATCCTTGCCAAGATCGTCGTAGTAGACGTCCGCCTTCATCTCGAGCAGGTCGATGATGCCGCGGAAGTCCGCCTCGGAGCCGATCGGCAGCTGGATCGGAACAGCGTTGCAGCGCAGGCGCTCGTGCACCATGTCGACAACGTTGTAGAAGTTCGCGCCCATGATGTCCATCTTGTTGATGTAGATCATGCGGGGAACATTGTAATGGTCAGCCTGTCTCCAGACCGTCTCGGACTGCGGCTCAACGCCGCCCTTGGCACAAAGGACCGTCACGCAGCCATCGAGCACGCGCAGGCTGCGCTCGACCTCAACGGTGAAGTCGACGTGGCCCGGGGTGTCGATGATATTGATGCGGTTGCCCTTCCAGAAGCAAGTGGTCGCAGCGCTCGTGATCGTGATGCCGCGCTCCTGCTCCTGCGCCATCCAGTCCATGGTGGCGGTACCTTCATGGGTCTCACCGAGCTTGTGGTTGACGCCCGTGTAGAACAGAATGCGTTCCGTCGTGGTCGTCTTACCGGCGTCGATGTGCGCCATGATGCCAATGTTTCTTGTGTTTTCAAGGGAATATTGTCTGGGCATAATTGATAGCTCCTAGTCGGAAGATTACCAGCGGAAGTGTGCGAACGCCTTGTTGGACTCGGCCATCTTGTGCGTGTCTTCGCGCTTCTTCACAGCAGCGCCGGTGTTGTTGCAGGCATCCATGATCTCGCCTGCGAGGCGCTCCTTCATGGTCTTTTCGCTGCGCTTGCGGGCATAGCCGGTCAGCCAGCGCAGGCCGAGCGTCTGGCGTCTCTCAGGACGCACTTCCATAGGAACCTGGTAGGTCGCACCGCCGACGCGGCGGGCCTTGACTTCGAGGCTCGGCATGATGTTGTTCATGGCTTCGGTAAACGCATCGAGCGGTTCCTTGCCGGTCTTTTCCTTGATGATGTCAAAAGCATCGTACACGACCTTCTGAGCAACACCCTTTTTGCCGTCGAGCATCACGCTGTTGATGAGCTTGGTCACCAGAACGCTGTTGTACATCGGATCCGGCAAAATTTCTCTTTTGGGAACGTTACCTCTTCTGGGCACTATACTTCCCTCCTTCATTAAAAAATGACTTCACAGGTACTCGAAGATGCGGTGCATCTCCGTCTGCGCCCCGAGGTTAACGAATACATATATATCAGTTAACAACAGGGCAAAATTTGCTGTTGGAACTTACTTCTTTCCTGCCTTCGGCCGCTTGGCACCGTACTTGGAACGGGCCTGCATACGTCCGGAAACGCCCTGCGTATCGAGCGTGCCGCGGATGATGTGGTAACGAACGCCAGGAAGATCCTTGACACGGCCGCCGCGGATCATAACGACGCTATGCTCCTGCAGGTTGTGACCGATGCCCGGGATGTAGGCGGTTACCTCGTAGCCGTTGGTCAGACGCACACGGGCGATCTTACGAAGCGCGGAGTTCGGCTTCTTGGGGGTAGAGGTACGCACGGCAGTGCAGACGCCTCTCTTCTGAGGTGCGCTCAGATTGGTCTCGCGGTTCTTCAGGGTGTTGAGGCCCTTCTGCATGGCGGGAGACGTGGACTTATAGGTGACTTTCTCTCTGCCCTTTCTCACCAACTGGTTAAAAGTAGGCATGGTTTTCCTCCTTTCCTCGAAAATAGATCTATTTATACGATGCCAAAAAACAGCATCGGATAAACCGTGATTCTGCCGGAAAATTTTCAGGAAATCCCGGCCATTTTTGTGCTTTTTACACAGGCATGACAAATCGGTGGGCGCACGCCCACGCAAAATAGGATTTTAGCATATTGCACAAGATTCGTCAAGCATTTTTATTCAAGACGGAAGCGAAAATTTCACCGGGATATGCAGGCATATCCCGGTGAAACGGTTGGTATTTGGTCGTTTAAAGCGCGTTGGAGATGTTGGCGAGATCGGACAGATCCACGCCGTCGTCCTCCGGCTCCGCGGGGACTGCCGGCTCCTCATTCGTCTCGAAGTTGCGGTAGCAGGCAAGGCCGCTGCCGGCGGGAATGAGCTTGCCAATGATGACGTTCTCCTTCAGGCCGACGAGGTGGTCGATCTTGCCCTTGATGGCGGCATCGGTCAGCACCTTCGTGGTCTCCTGGAAGGACGCGGCCGACAGGAAGCTCTCCGTGGCGAGCGACGCCTTCGTGATGCCCATAAGGACATGCTCAGCCGTCGCGGGCGTGAGCTCGGTCTCCCCTGCCGCGATGCGCTCGGCGATCGCGCGGTTGGCCGCGCGGAACTCATGCAGATCCACAATGGCGCCGGACAGCAGGTTCGTGCTGCCGGAATCGTCGATACGGACCTTGCGCATCATCTGGCGGACGATGATCTCGATGTGCTTATCGTTGATGTCAACGCCCTGCTGACGGTAGACCTTCTGGACTTCCTGAATGATATACTGCCGGCAGGCATCGACGCCGCAGATACGCAGCACGTCGTGCGGGCTGTACGCGCCGTTCGAAAGCGGCTGGCCCTTCGTGACCGTGTCGCCGTTGGCGACCAGAATGCCGGCGGAGTACGGCAGGTTGTACGTGACGGTCTCGCCGTCGACCGGGTTCGTGACCGTGACCGCATAGATGGAGGTCTTCTTCGTCTCCTCGATGCTGACGACGCCGGGGATCTCGGCGAGGGTGGCCATCTTCTTCGGCTTGCGCGCCTCGAACAGCTCTTCAACACGCGGAAGGCCCTGCGTGATATCGTCGCCGGCGACGCCGCCGGTGTGGAACGTACGCATGGTCAGCTGCGTGCCCGGCTCGCCGATGGACTGGGCGGCGATAACGCCGACCGCCTCGCCGATGTTGACCGGCTGGCCGATGGCCAGGTTGATGCCGTAGCACTTGGCGCAGACGCCGTTGCGCGCCTCACAGGTCATGACGCTGCGGATCTTGACTTCCTCGATGCCGTGCTCTTCGAGCGTCTTGGCATCGTCGGGCATGAGCATATGGTCGGTATCGAACAGCACCTCGCCGGTCTTGGGCGACACGACGGACTCGGCCGGGTAGCGGCCGTGGATGCTCTCGCCGAGGCTCTGGACTTCCTGTCCCTTGTCGAACACGGCGCGGGCCATGATGCCGTCGGTCGTACCGCAGTCATCCTCGCGGATGATGACTTCCTGCGAGACATCGACCAAACGACGGGTCAGATAACCGGAGTCGGCAGTACGCAGTGCGGTATCGGCCAGGCCCTTACGGGCGCCTCGGGACGAGATGAAGTACTCGAGGACGGACAGGCCCTCACGGTAGTTGGCCTTGATCGGGATCTCGATGGTCTTGCCGGCGGTGTTTGCGATCAGGCCGCGCATACCGGCGAGCTGACGGATCTGCGCCATGGAACCACGGGCGCCGGAGTCCGCCATCATATAGATGGGGTTGAACTCATCGAGGCAGTTCTGCAAGGCCGCCGTGACGTCCTTCGTGGTCTTCTCCCACTCGGACACGGCCAGACGGTAGCGCTCGTCCTCGGTGATGAAGCCGCGCTTGTACTTCTTCTCGATCGCAATGACCTTCTTCTCCGTGGCGGAGATGAGCGTTTTCTTCTCCTCCGGGACGGTCATGTCCGCGATGGAGATCGTGATGGCGCCGATGGTGGAATACTTGTAGCCGAGCGCCTTGACGTTATCGAGCACTTCGGTCGCAACGGTGAAGCCGTGCTTCTCGATGCAGCGGTCGATAATCTTGCCGAGCTGCTTCTTGCCGACCTTGAAGCTGACCTCGAGGTCGAACATGTGCTCGGGGTCGGTGCGGTCGACGTAGCCGAGATCCTGCGGGATGGGCTCGTTGTAAATGATGCGGCCGACGGTCGTCTCGATCGTGCGGTGCAGCGTCTCGCCGTTGACCTCGCGCGCCACGCGCACCAGGATCGGCGCATGCAGGCCGACATCGCCGTAGTTATAGGCCATGATAGCTTCATTCGGGTCGCGGTAGACCTTGAGCGGCTTATAGCTCGGGAGCTTGCCGCCCTCAGCCTCGGCCTTCTTGTGCGCGGCGACAAAGTCGTCCGCGTCGACGATCTCATTGACCGGCAGATCGGTATCGCCGGCATCGGTCACGAACACCTGCTCGGCGCCCTTCTCGGCCTTGCCGAGGCGAACATAGGTCAGGTAGTATGCGCCGAGGATCATATCCTGCGTCGGCACGGTGACGGGGTGGCCGTCCTGCGGGCGGAGGAGGTTGTTTGCCGAGAGCATGAGGATGCGCGCCTCGGCCTGCGCCTCCGCGGACAGCGGGACGTGGATAGCCATCTGGTCGCCGTCGAAGTCGGCGTTGAACGCGGTGCAGCACAGGGGGTGCAGCTTGAGCGCACGGCCCTCGACCAGCACGGGCTCGAACGCCTGAATGCCCAGGCGGTGGAGCGTCGGTGCGCGGTTGAGCATGACCGGATGATCCTTGATGACGACCTCGAGCGCGTCCCAGACCTCGGTGCGCTGCTTGTCGACCATCTTCTTGGCGGACTTGATGTTGTTGGCAACACCGTCCTCGACGAGCTTTTTCATAACGAACGGGCGGAAGAGCTCGATGGCCATTTCCTTCGGCACGCCGCACTGATAGAGCTTCAGATCCGGGCCGACGACGATAACGCTTCGGCCGGAGTAGTCGACACGCTTGCCGAGCAGGTTCTGACGGAAGCGGCCCTGCTTGCCCTTGAGCATATCGGACAGCGACTTGAGCGCGCGGTTGTTCGGACCGGTGACCGGGCGGCCGCGGCGGCCGTTGTCGATGAGCGCGTCAACCGCTTCCTGCAGCATGCGCTTCTCGTTGCGGACGATGATGTCCGGCGCGCCCAGCTCGAGCAGGCGCTTGAGACGGTTGTTGCGGTTGATGACGCGGCGGTACAGATCGTTCAGGTCGGAGGTCGCGAAGCGGCCGCCGTCCAGCTGTACCATCGGTCGGATCTCCGGCGGGATGACCGGGACAACGTCCATGATCATCCATTCCGGACGGTTATGAGACAGGCGGAACGACTCGACGACCTCGAGGCGCTTGATGATGCGCAGGCGCTTCTGGCCGGAGGCCTCGCGCAGCTCTGCGGTCAGCTCCTTGGACAGCTCATCGAGATCCAGCTCTGCGAGCAGCTCCTTGATGGACTCCGCACCCATGCCGGCGCGGAAATCGTCCTCGTACTTTTCGCGCATGTCGCGGTACTCAGCCTCGGTGAGGATCTGCTTCTTCATGAGCGGCGTATCGCCCGGATCGATAACGATATAGTTGGCGAAGTACAGGACCTTCTCGAGGATGCGCGGGCTGATGTCGAGGATCAGACCCATGCGGGACGGAATGCCCTTGAAGTACCAGATGTGCGATACCGGCGCTGCCAGCTCGATGTGGCCCATGCGCTCGCGGCGGACCTTGGCCTTGGTGACCTCAACGCCGCACTTGTCGCAGATCTTGCCCTTGAAGCGGACCTTCTTGTACTTGCCGCAGTGGCACTCCCAGTCCTTGGTAGGGCCAAAGATACGCTCGCAGAACAGGCCGTCGCGTTCCGGCTTGAGCGTGCGGTAGTTGATGGTTTCGGGCTTTTTAACTTCACCGTAGGACCATTCGCGGATCAGGTCAGGGGACGCCAGACCGATCTTGATGGCGTTAAACGTATGATATCCCATATATTATTAAGATGCTCCTTCCCTATTCACAGATGATTTTCGGTCTTATGCGGCTTATTCGCCCAGATCGTCGAAATCATCTCCGGCATCGTCTCCGTCTTCGGCGGGGTTATCCAGTGCAAAGAGATCGGTATCGCCGTCCTCGGCGTCGTTGATGCCGAAGCCGGCTGCGGTGAACTCATCGTCCGCGCCCGAAACAGCCTGCTCCATCGGACGAACGTATTCGGTCTCGTCCTCGTCGTCCTCGCTCAGCTCGATGACCTCCATGTTCTCGTCGAGAACCTGAATGTCCAGACACAGCGCCTGCAGCTCCTTGGTGAGTACCTTGAAGGACTCCGGAACGCCCGGCTGCGGTACGTTGTGACCCTTAACGATCGCCTCGTAGGTCTTGACACGGCCGGTGATATCGTCGGACTTGACGGTCAGGATCTCCTGCAGGGTATATGCGGCGCCGTATGCTT
>ERZ773190.1734-NODE-1734-length-19469-cov-5.530854_pt1 | contig 19469 bp, 16 predicted proteins | sample MGYA00511111_ERZ773190 | MGnify/ENA primary metagenome ERZ773190 (study PRJEB29015, sample SAMEA2737777) | human gut metagenome | biome: human gut; feature: human-associated habitat; material: faeces | place: China | collected 2012 ... | reverse complement strand
GCTTTGCCCCGCAGGGCAAGAGGGAAGAACAGGACTTGTCCAGTTCCCTCTTGCTCGATTTAGCGAAACAAGCTGAACCGATAGGTGAGGCAGTTTGTGCTAAATCGGGGTGGCAGCACAAAGGAATAGCCTGAACACAGGCTTCTTTCCTCTGCTACTTTTTGCTATCAGGGCTGATTAGGCAACTGATTGGCTTTTTCAAACTGCTTGTAGGTTTGAGAATCGGCATATTCATGAACGAAAGCCCGGATATCGCTGGCTTTATAATACGTTTTTCGCCCAATGGTAAAGTAGGGAAGTACACCTTTTGCCCGATAGCGTTGCAAGGTTCTGAAAGATGCTTTCAACAGAAAGGCTAAGTCTTGATTATCTAATAGCTTTTCGTTTTCATCGAATACAGTATCGGTGTTGATAAGGGATTTCAAGTCTTGCCCGATTTCGGTGAGTTTTTTGGATAGCTTCTCCATCCACTTCTCGAAGTTTTCGTTGTCTATATACATTTTGCTTCAATTTTAAGTTCAATATTATTATTTTCAATCGATTGATGAAGCAAAGTTCGGTAAACGGATGAAATTAAATTAGGGGAGTAGATATACTACACCCCTAATAATTGTTCGTAAGTAGCTGATTTATAGATAACCTTTCTTTTTACTTTCTTCGGAAATAGCTTTCCGGAGTATATCCAAAAACTCGGTGCGTTTATTGGCTTTTCGAGAAATTACATTTTCATGCTTTTTGTGAATGTCCCCTAGTTTAATATTGAATAGATATTCAAAGGCTCGTCCGATTTCTGTCAGTGGTGATTCTGTTCCGTTGTGAGTAACTACTCTTTTAGATAGGAACAGTCCGCTAACCAGTTCCATGATTTCAACAAGATAGGTTTCATCTGTTAAATACAATGGTGAGGATGGCAAGTTGCTATTTCGGTTCTGAAACGAACTTGGATACTGGATTTTCAGATTGAGCAGTTCTAGTTCTGAATTGACAATAGCCAGTGTCTTTTGTAAGAACAGCTTTTTAGGCGCATTTTTCCCCCTGTCCGTAAAGAGGTGCTGTTTCAAGTGAAGCTATCTCAATACGGGTAGCTACAAGAATCCGGAAAGTAGTGGAGTAATCATTTCCATTACTCATGGCTCTAATTTGTTCGACAAATTCACCATAGGCATTTTGCATTTCTTCGTTAATTACTTCCTGTGAGGTTTCAGACAATAGTCCGAATATCCTCGTTTGTAATAAATAATTCATAAACATAAATTTAATGGTAAATATTAATCAACAGACTTAACGTCTGATTTTATGCTCTTTATATTACCAATAAATCTCTATTGTGCAGAAAAATACCAAAATCAACATAAAACGAATTAACTTATTTCAAAAGAAAAGAGCGAAGTGATTTGACAGAACTAAACACATATCCTTGATTTTCTTTTTCCAGCATCTCTATCTTTGATGGTGAAGCTCCCCATGCAGCAGATAAACAGCGTACTCCAACCTTACGACATGCGGTTATATCAGAATACTCATCTCCAACATATACCACTTCCGTTGGTTGAATATTATAATTCAACATCAACTTCATCATTGATTCTGCCTTTGTGTTTTTATCAGGAGTTCCGACTGAAATACTATCAAAAAGAGCCTCCATTTTCAAATGACGAAGTGTGATATTACAACTTCTTTGACCTTTGCCAGTTATCAAAGGGGTGATAATTGACTCTTCTTTCAATTTTGTTATCAATTCCCTTATTCCCGAAAACGGTTGAATACGTATTGTGTGCATTTGTTCGTATATTGTATAAAAATCATTCAGAGCTTTTTCCCAATCTTTTGAAATGACTTGTTTAATCATACCTTCTTCATTAAGTCCAAATGTTTCTACAATATCACTTTCCGATAAATCTTTTGAACAATACGGAGTAACAGCCAGTTTAAATGCTTCAATACACATAGGGATTGTATCGGCAATTGTGCCGTCCAAATCAAAAGCGACTAATTTAATCATTGCTACTTGTTTGATTGATTTTACGTATTACTTTGCATGGATTTCCAACAGCCAGACTATTTGCTGGAATATTTTTCGATACAACACTACCAGCCCCGATAACACTACCATATCCAATTGTTACTCCCGGAAGAATTATAACACCACCACCAATCCAACATCCATCTTCAATTGTAATAGGTAAAGCGTAAGTACGGCGAACTCGCTTTATTCCATCTTCTGTTTCAACGGGTGCTAACCGCTCATCTAAATCAATAGGGTGAGTTGCTGTATAAAGCTGAACATTAGGGGCAATAAGAACATTACTTCCGATAGTGATTTTATTACAATCTACAAAGGTACAACCAGTATTTACAGTAACATTATCCCCGATATGTATGTTACAACCATAATCACAGATAAATGGATTAGCAACTGATACTTTCATTCCGATACTACCCAACATTTCTTTCAGGATGTTCTGTTTTTCCGCTTTATTCTCATAAGGTAACGAGTTATATTTCATCAACAACTTATGTGTTCGGGTCTTTAAATCCAAGAAGACTTGATTGTGGCAGTCGTACCATTCACCTGCCAAGCACTTTTCCATTTCTGTTTTCATAACCGTTGCGTTTATAAGATTGAAACTATTTCGGTAATATCTTTTCTTTGAGATGGTTTTTCAGGCATTTTTTTTACATATCCTAATGAGATAATTGCCACAGGATATTCATTGGGTGATAAATGAAGATTTTCCTTTAGTGTGTCAGAATCGAAATTACATACCCAACAACTACCTAATCCCTGTTCTGTTGCAGCCAAACAAATATGTTCCGTTGTTATCGCTGCATCAATGTCCGAATGATTTTTGTTATCCGTTTTTCTCACCCAAGCGGCAGAACTGTCAGCACAGACAACTATATAGAGTGGAGCTTCGGCAAACCACTCACGTGGATAGGATTGTTGAATCAATAGTTTTTGTTTATCACTTTTTACAATAAAGAAATGCCAAGGCTGATAATTTACAGCAGAGGGTGCAAAACGAGCACATTCCAAGATGTAGTCGAGTTTTTCTTGCTCAATCATATCAGAAGAATAGTTTCTTGCTGAATAACGTTGTTTTGATAGTTCTAAGAAGTTCATAATGTAGTCATATTTTAATTTACGGCAAAGTTATACCTTTTTTCTTTCAAATGCAGGTATATATTTTCGTTATATTTGTATAATTGCGCTTTATGTCTTATATTTGAGGTATGAAAAAAGAGAATCTTCATCAACCATTTGAAATCAGCTTTAACGAACACAATGAATCGTTATTGACTGAACATGAACATACCTTTTTTGAACTGGTCTATATCTTAGCTGGAACTGGTATTCAATGGATTAATAATAATATGTTTCCATACCATGATGGTCACTTGTTCTTGATAACTCCAAATGATTCTCATTCCTTTGAGATTCATACAACAACAAAATTCATTAACATCAAGTTTAACGACATCTATATACATTCAGCCATATTTGGTTCGGATAATATCCAAAGATTGGAATTTATCTTGCAGCATGCTAATCACCAACCGGGCTGCATCCTTAGAAATAAGGTTGATAAGTTATTGGTAAAACCAATGATTGAAGCAATAATTCGTGAGTATGTAAATAGGAATCTGTATAGTAAAGAGATTATTACGCAGTTGATAAATACCATAATTATTGTAGTGGCAAGAAATATAGCTATGTTCTTACCCCAACAAATAGATGAATGTTCAGATGATAAATCCCTCGATATTCTTCAATATATCCAAGCAAACATCTATAAAACAGGCAAAATTAGAGCCAAAGAGATAAGCCAACATTTTGGAATATCAGAAAGTTACTTGGGACGTTATATAAAAAAGCACACTAATGAAACAATGCGGCAATACATATTAAGTTATAAGTTGAAATTGATTGAGAGTAGATTGTTACATAGTCAAATGAGGATTAGTGAGATTGCTGGAGAGTTAGGATTTACCGATGAAAGTCATTTGAGCAAATTCTTTAAGAAATACAAAGGGTGCAGCCCTTCAAGTTTCAGAAAGACTAAAACAGTTTGATTTCAATTATAATATACTGAATATATGATGATTGTATTTTTTAAGGAAGCGAGGTTCAGAATAGTTTCTTATTTTTGGAATGAAATTCCAAATAAACCTATATCTTTGCATTTGAGTTATTTGAAACAATGGCAAAACATAGCAGACTAAAGCAGTTCGCTCGTTTCTATATCGTTACCCATTGTTCATTCTCTTTCTCTTAAACATCTGTTAATCAATAGATAAATTTAAAATCTTCTACTGCTACACGGATGTGAATATAGTCCGGAAGACTTCCGAAATTATCGGCTGTCGTCCATCCTTGTGATACTATATCAGGATTCGATTCTTCCTCTTCAGTTTCCTGATCCCATTCCCACGGATGATCAGGATAGCTTTCTCCACATGAACATATAGAGAAGGCAAGCAGTGCTGTTGTTATAAAATATAGACGTTTGATTAACATGATTCAAGTCCTCCAAAAACATTTTAATTTAGTAAATAATATGGTTATTAATAAAGCCAGAGAAGTTATGATGACTCCCCGTAAAAAGCCCAGCCAGGCATTTTGATCCAGATAGGAAAGATAGGTTCCCAGTCCTGCCAGATTCAATAGAGGTAATACTACCAACTGGGTGGATACGTATGCAATCATCGGATTCTGCCCTGCATATTCCAATGGACGGGTCAATCGGGACCAAGAATAAATGTCGCACATAATAGAAAATGCAATCATCGCCATAAAGGCAAGTCCCGATGCAAGGAAGTAATAACTGTACGTAGAAGGATCTTTCCGGATTCCCCCTTCGTAAGCTTCAAAAGCCAGCCCTAATAATATCAGATAAGTTCCTGCTCTGAAGAGTTTATACCAGTAACCGGTGTTTTTTCCTTCCACTTGCAAGAGAATGTAGAGAACGCATAATATAGCGATTGTACCCACTAAATTGAGAATAAGATAACGCATATAAAGTCCGTATAAATTGAATACGATCAGTCCGATGGTCAATAAGAGTATCCATGGCATTCTTTTGCGTTCGTCTTTATTGTCGTTTACGGGCATCGTGTTTTTGCAGTGTAACCACTCATGCAGATATTCTCCGGCAATGCTGCCGGGAATTACGATAAACAGATACTTCAGATAGGAGCACTTATACATCCACGGTAAGGGCGAGAATGCCATCAGGCTATGATTCCATGATTCTGCGTTTTCATTTCCCAAGAACACTGCCATGATAAAAGGCAATATTGCTATACGAATCCATGGCTTATTGATCGTTAATGTATAAATCAGTGAGCCGAAAATGGCCATATTGGCCAATACCAGAATGATAATATTACTGTAGCCCAGACTGAATGTCCGTCCATCGGCATAATTGATATTCAGCAGCATGAACACTCCCGTTGCATAAGCCAGTATTTTAATCAGCATCCTTACGTATTCCGGCATTTTGAACGGAATCCTCATGAACATGGGAAACATCAAGGCAAAACCTCCCAATGCAATGAGCCATGAGCGAACATCCTGAGGAGAAGATACTACCCACGGATATATATGCTGAATAAAAATAGCGAAGAAAGTCAGCCGGAAACCTCTTAAAAGGCTGTCGTATATAATTCTCCGGCGGGAGCTGCCTTTTCTGTATTTGTTACCTATTGAAAAAGGGAAGGCAGCTCCCATGGCAAACAGGAAAAAAGGAAACACCAGGTCAACCCAAGTGATCCCATATATAGAACCATCAAACACAAAGTTGGAGCGGGGACCTACCTGAGCATGATACATCCATCCGGGAAGCACTCCCCAGGCAACGCTGCCGGAGAGAACCATTGTCAGAATAGCATACCCACGCAGGGCATCCAAAGAAGAAGCTCGTGTACTGTTGTTATTCATAATTTTCGTTTAATTAATGTATTACGACCCGAAATGGAGAAGCAGGTATTTCCGCATTATTGAAAAGATCACCTTCCATATAATTGCGGAAACAATAACGCACTTCTACAGGATGAGGCACCGAATCATTCCATACTTTCACACGGGCAGAACCATTGATTATTTCCGCTTCTGCCGGTACGATATTTCCCTTTTCGTCTACAAGTTCAAATCCCCGCAACTTTTGATTTTCAGGGATCAGTCCATCACTGCCATGTTCAAAAGTGATTTCTACTACATTCTCTTTCAATTGATGGCTTTTATACAAAGGGCCTGCATACAGAAAACCTTCTTTGCCATAAGTCTTGGCCAGAGCCCAGTAAGCAAGGCGCTGACCGACTTTAATTTTGTAGGGAGGATGAATGAATTTTTCACTTCCTGCATCCGTCGTTGTAACCATACCAACATTAGGAACTTCTTGCATTAATTCCAGCTGGCATTGACGGAACCATGCACGATCAAGCCTATCTTTACCTTCGGCCTGCCATGGAGTGATCTGGACATAGTATACAGGCATTGCAGGATTATGAAAGAATTCTCTCCACTGAGCGACCATTGCGGGAAAGAGCTTTTTATAAAGAGCGGGATCAGCAGAATTGGACTCTCCCTGATACCAGATGACTCCTTTGACAGGAAATCCCTTCCACGGATTTACCATTGCATTCCATAATAAAGTAGGTGTACCCGCAGGCCAGTCGAACTTGGTTTGTTCAATATCCGGTAATTGAATTTCCGGAAATTGTGACAGTGTCTCTTTATCCATCCAAGTCTCTATCTTGGAAGCACTCCATGAGCAATGAATCAGTCCGACAGGAATATCCAATGAACGTTGTAGTAAATCTCCGAAAAAATAAGCGGTAGCACTAAAGTCTCCGACTTCTTTGGGAGAAAGTTCCGACCAATATCCCGTAATACCTTCTTCCTTAGGAGTCGTGCTCCAATCTCTTTTGACTGTAAACAAACGTAATTCCCGTTTGGAGTCGGCAGCTACGATATAGGGTTGTGAACCATAAACCGGCTGTCCCCGAAAGCCTCTGACAGGCATTTCCATATTCGATTGGCCGGAACAGAACCAGACTTCCCCCAGTAAGATATTATTTAATGTAAGCGCCTCACCGTCAGAGAATGTAATAGTATAGGGACCCCCTGCTGCCGGAGTAGGAAGTTGAATGTTCCAATTTCCATGCTGGTCACTTCGGGTTGTTAGCTTCCGATGATTCCATGATGCTTCAATCGTAATTTTACTATTGGCAGAGGCTTTGCGGTGGAAGGTCACTTCCGATTGTTGTTGCAACACCATGTTATCACCCCAGATCGAAGTTAACCTGACTTTGGCCTGCATTCCCAATGGGAATAGCAGGCTGATAATCCATAGGTGGTATATGATATACTTCATGAATCTTTATTTAGAAACGTTTTGCTGATACACTTTACCGAAACGGTCTGTTACTCTGATCTCTATTTTAGCTTTCGGATTACGGGGAGTGGCACGGAACATATGTCCTGTACTTGCTGCTGATATCCAGCTCTGCATGGTTCTTTTTTTGTCTGTACATACTTGATGCGCATACGGGTCGACTCCGGTATATTGAGTCATGGTACCCATCACTTTTCCGTTTTCCAGCCATTCTACTTTCCAATTTTTATCCCAGTTCCAGACATTGGCAATAATATCTTTGGGGAATTCCTTAGATGTTCCTGCAGCATAGCTTCGAAACTGGTAGTCTTTCGGATGACCGGCACTTTTATAGTACCATTTCACTTGGTTTCCGTCTACTTCGTAGACTCCGTATCCTTGTGGGGTGCCGTCGATGCAGACATCCGCATGCCACCAGATACCACATACGGCAGCCGTATTGTGCTCCATTTGGTGATCGTTGAATACAATGTTCGAGTTGGAATGAAGATGACCCGTCAGAAAGTGTGTTTCATAGCCATCCAATAATTGATGAACCGCCTCAGCATTGATCGTTTCTCCTGCCAACATGGCATAATCGTAATTAAATGGCCTTTTTTGTTCCGTTATTCTCGTAGGAATATGCGTTATGAAAAAGACTAATGTACCTTTAGGGACATAAGACAGATCTTCTTCCAACCATTTAAAAGTTGTTTCATCTACATAGCCGATATAGAAGTATTCACGTCCTACATAAAAGTTGTTGTTGATAACAATATAGTGGGCATTTCCTTTATTGAATGAGTAGTGGGTAGGGCCGAAATATCCTTCGAAAGTCCGGTACGACGTTTCATGAGTAGCTCCATTACAATCCATATCATGATTACCGATTGCACGATATATGGGGATATCCAGTTTCTTTGCCTTATCGATATAAGGTGGAAAGAATGTGGCCGGTGTGTCCCAAAAGATGTCTCCACAATTCAGTCCGAATACATCACGATCCGAATACTGATCGATTAACTGTTTATAGTCATCGACAATGGGAGCGTACAGATCCCAGTGCTCTTTCAGACCGGCCTGTACATCCGCCTCCAACACAAACAAGTGTTTACTGTCGTCTTTAGGATTCTTCTTCAGACGGAAATTATATTCATTCGTCTCGTTCAGGTCAATTTCCTGATAGAATCGGGGAATCGTCTGTTCACAATCCGTCAAGTATCCGGCAGGAGTCGTGATATATACAAAGCGTGTGTTTCCGAGATTGGGTAGATGGTAAATACCGTTCTTGTCTGTAGTGACACAACGCTGTCCGTCTGTCACTACCACATTGGCTATACCTTTGCCATCGCAAGTAACGGTTCCTTTGATCATTCGCGCTTCATCCGGCTTAGTTTCGTCCAGTGCTTCTTTTAGTTCGTCCCACCATCCGTTGCGGATAATGTGTACAATGTCGAAAATCATCACACCGTCCGATTCTTTCAAGTTCATACGGACTGCTTTCTGGAATTGGTTTACGTCCCGTTTGTAGTCTTCTACATACAGACCGCCGCATACTGGCACCGCATCTTTCAGCAAGTATTTGGAATATTTGCAACCGCCTTCTACACATAAATATTCTCCGGTAGAAAACTCGCTGTCTGTTTCATTCTTAAATTTACCGGAAGATTTATAATAATCGTCCAGCGTTACATTCCAGTAGTAATTGCCATTCGTATAGAAATCCAGTAACTCTGCAAAGCCATAATTTTTATAGTCGGGAGTAGCCCAACTGAAGTCCTTGCTGACATCATAATTACGGCTTGCCCAGTTGACACCTACCTCAAAGTAAGTAGGATACCATGCACCGGTATAAGCAGCCAACATACATTCCGGCTTTATCTTTTTGATGGAAGTACGTACATCTTTTATAAAGTTATATATAACAGAAGCTCTCCACGTCAGCCATTGATGATAGTATGGGCCACCCACACGGTCTATGCCTCCTTCGGCATTAGGGCGCCATTCAAAAATATCCTCCGGAAACTTCTCAACTTTCTTTCCGATGAATTTCTCAAACATCTTCTTTGACTCAGGAGAAAAGTCCGAATCAATACAATCATATCGTGCACGGTCAAGCATGATGCCGTCAAATGCATAATTCCGAACAACTTCTTTGATCACATCAATCTCATACTTCTGCACCTCTTTCAGTGCCGGATTCAGGAACATGGTAGGCTTTCCTTCTATTTCCGTTACAGGGAGCAGTCCTTTGCGCGGTACATAATTGATAGCCTGCCACTTTTTGTGTTTATCGAAGATGGCACCACGTTTCACGATATTCTGTCCGTCAGCAAATATATTCATTCCAGCAAAGATGATCATATTGCGGGCATGAGCAGCTTCGATAAAGGTACCGATAAAGTCAAAATCCGGACGGTCGAAGTTTTTCCAATTCTTCTTCTGTGCGGCATATTTGCTGGGATATAATACTTCACCCGTATTGTCTTTAATGTCCAATACCAGATGCGTGATACCTGCTTCATGACATTTGTCTACATAGAAGCGGATTGAATCGGGGTAGCTGAAACGTTGGAAATTAGCCGAACAGTCCAACCACATTACTTTTGGCTTTCCTGAGGCAAATGCCAGAATGCCTATCCATAACAAAAGGGAGATAATTGAGAATCTTTTCATATTCATAGCGTATTCTTTCGATTTTACTTCAGAGCTCCTCCAGCTCTCATTCCGTTTTCAACTTCTTTCCATAATCCTTTGTTGATGATATGTACAATGTCGAATACCATCAGTCCGTCGGAAGCTTTCAGGTTCATTTCTATGGTTGCGGATAATTTGGCGGGATTGTCATAGAATTGGTCCACCAGAATACCACCCATAAATTTATTATCTTTCATGATATTGCGTAATTTCTGACAAGAGCCTTCAACAGAATACCACGTGCCGCTTTGTGCCTGTGAATCTGTTTCGTTCCATACGCTCTTCTTGTTTTTCAGAGATTCTTCTATGGTGATATCGGTATAATAATTACCGGTAGTATATAAGTCCATCAGTTCGGCATAACCGTAATTCTTATATTCGGAAGTAGCCCAGTCAAAATCTTCACTCGGATCGTATTTCTTGCTCGCAAAGTTTACGCCTACTTCATAATAAGAAGGATACCATGCTCCGGTGTATGTACCGAAAGAAATATCCGGATTCACTTTCTTTACTTCATTCCGGGCACGGGCCATGAAGTCGTAGATGTTCTTGGTGCGCCATTCAATCCATTTCAGGAAATGTTTTCCGCGTTCGGGATAGTATTTATCATTCTCATCCTTTTTCCATTCGAAGATGTCTTCCGGAAACTTTTCTACTTTCTGCCCGATATACGCCTCGAACTTCTGACGAGAGAGGTCTGAAAAGTCTGCCGTTATACCATCATAGCGTACACGGTCCAGCATCAATCCGTCCAGATCGGGATAACGTTTCACTAAATCCTTGAGAACATTCAATATATGTGTCTGAAACTCTTCATTGACAGGATTAACCATTGCCGAATATTTCTTCTTTTCGTTGGTGATGGAAGTGATTCCTTCCGGAGTGTATACTGTCGATGCCCATTCAGGATGCGTGGAATAGACTAATCCACGGTCGAAATAATTGTGTCCTGCGACAAAGACATTGAGTGAAGCATGTACTTCTATACCCAGTTCATGGGCTTTTTTGATGAAATGTCCCAAGTAATCGAAGTCTTTGCGTTCATATCCATGCCATTCACGCATTTTAGGAGCAAACTCCGTATCGAACAGTACTTCTCCGGTGATGGGACGTACATCAACGATAGCATGGGTGAAACCTAATGATTTTATTTTTGTCAGATAATAATCAATGGAGTCAGGATTGCTGAAGCGTTCAAAGTTTGCTTCCGCATCAAACCACATCAAAGCGGGCTTGGCATTTTCTACTTGGGGAGTTGCGTTTTTGCATGCTCCCAATGCAATGATTAACAGACTTGATAAAAGTACTATTGTTATTTTTCTCATACGATCATATTCTAAAGAGTCGGTTATTCTTTTTTATTCAATTGCGAGTTTGATGCCTTCTTTGGCATATTGCCATTGATCGGCTTTCTTCAGATGAATCATGTCGAACAGAAAATATCCGTCACAAACATTCATACAGGCCTTTACGGATTGTACGATTGCCTGATTTTCTTGTTCCTGAGTAGCCTGATTATTGGTATCCCAGTTTCCTACATCCGGACCTCCGGCTACAATGGGGCATTCTCCTTTTATTTTATCTTTAGCCAATGAACAGAAACCTTCCATAGTCCATTCCGTCGTACCGTGTACCTTTAGCGGTGAGGCATAGGCACCGATCAGTATTTGATCCATACAGGCGGCATAGCCGTAATTTTTATATTTGCTTGTCGCCCAGTTGTAATAACGCGAGGTATCATAAGTGGAAGCTGCCCAGTTGACACCTACATCATAATAGGTAGAATACCAGCCGCCTACATAAACTCCGAATTTGATGCCGGGTTTCACTCCTTTTACAGCAGTGCGTGCTTTCTGCATAAAGTCATAAATCACTTTTGCACGGAATTCCAACCACTTAGTCAGATATTTAGGATAGGTGGCAGGAAGACTGGAAGCACCCGGTGCCAGGATGTCGTTCGGGTAGTTTTGAATTCTGATGCCTCCCATATATTCTTCAAATTGTTTGCGGGATTCTTCGGAAAAGTCTGCTTGTAAATTGAGGAAACGTCCACGGTCTAAGAATATACCGTCCAGATCATAACCTGCAAGATCCTTCAGCAAGTCACAAAGGAACGTTTGTACTTCCGGATGGGCGGGATTGAAAAACTTGGTACTTTCACTGGTATTCATTACGCTTGTAATCCCTACCTGCATGTTCATCTGTGTTGCCCACTCTGCCTTAGACTGGTCTCTATACAATAGTCCTGTGCCTCCGTCAATCTGATTTCCACCGACAAAAGTATTGATGGCAGCATGAATACGAAGCCCCTGTTTGCGTGCTTCGTCAACGAAGGCTTGCAGATAGTCCCATGTTGCCGTTCTTTCTACTTTAGTATAGTTGCTTCCGATCCAGGCATACATAAATTTGACTTGATCTACAAGATTTGTTTTAAATAGAACATCGCCGGTAGTTGGACGTACGTCTACTACAATATCTGTGAAACCGGCATCTTTGGCTAAAGCCAGATCACGAGCTATATTTTCTTTGCTGTTGGCAAAATCGGGAAAGTTGGCAGCAGCGTCAATCCAGATATAACGGGGTTTGGAAGCATTAGGATTCTCTGTCGGTTCTTCGTCTTCTCCTCCGCTGGTGTCTCCCCAATAATCTTTTGAGTCGTTGCCGCCACATGCCATGCACAAGCAGGCAGCTATTCCCCCCATAAATGTTTTTATTATATTTTTCTTAATATTCATTTTATACGACTTAATAGTTGAAGTAAGAAGCCTGTACCTGAAAGAGGTACAGGCTTCTTGCATAAAGATGGTATTTACATGTCGATACAGTCGCACTGTACACAACCTACATATCCATTGCAGAACATGAAGTAGATGTACATATAATAACCGTCATCTGAAACTTTCAATACTACATCACCACAATAATTACCGTTTGTGTTTCCAAGAATCTTAGACCCATAGTTTCCATTGATTCCCAGACCGGTACTTCCGAAGTCAATAGCCTGAGTTCCTAATGAACCTGATGAAAGATCAAACAGGTATATATTGTCGGCAGTTCCCCAACTCCATGGATTTACCAGATTTGAAGCTACATATTCCACCTTATTAAATACAGCATGATCAACTGCATTTGGTACGTAGTTTCCATCAAGTGCCACTCCCTTGTTCTTGATTGAATTGGTTTTTCCATCCATCCAGCATAGGTTGCGTGGTTCGGCGTAGAATGTAGTAAAATAATCACTGGTCAGGTCTGTCGGATCGGAGTAAATGACATCGGCATTTGTACCCCAGGCACCTATTCCTTGTGCTGTAATAATATCCGGCGTCTGTGATTTAAGTACACCATTTTCTACCTGCCAACGGGCAAACTGTCCTGAAGTAGCATAGATAGGAGCGGTTATAATAGCATTATTGTTCAGGCTGCCAGATACTGACAGTTTTCTACCCATAGCCAGTGAAGTAGTAAATTCTATGTATTTTTCCGGTGCTTGGTCTACTCCCGAGGCTTTCCATACGGTAAAGGCTGGTCCAGCATTTGGAGTCAGATTCGTGAACAGGATATTACCGTCCTTGTCTGATGTTGTATAGAAGTTTGTCAGACTACCTGCAAAACTAATATTCATTGTCCCTGCTTTTTCTCCATTCTTGGCGTTCAGGTATATAGGATTTTTGGCGCGTTCATTAATAACTACATAATCATTTGTTACAGCAATACCAGTTGTCATATCAGAACTTGAAATACCTATGTCTGTAAGTTTCTTAGCCCAAATAAGTTTAGCACTGTTTGCGCGTAAGCCGGCAGCAATCTTTTCTGGGATTTCTTTCTTGACAGTATACGTAGACTTAGTTGTGCCGTTTTGTGCGGTCACAGTAATTTTCTGGTCTTGGTCGTAATTTAATGCGACTGTTCTTGGATCAGGTGAGATCGTTGCTCCGTGAGAGATCGATATATCTGCTAATACTTCACCTATACTTTCCAGGCTAATCAGAGAAATAGTTTTGGTACTTTCGTTGATAATGCCTGATAATCCCAGACTCGTAATATTGAATTTTGTAATTGCGCACTCATTACTTTTACGAATTTCTGCCACAACTTTATATTCGGTGCTTGCGCCCGTCTGGTCTTTCACAGTTATAAAGTTATCCTTCGTCATATCCATAAATAATAATGTAGGATATACATATACATTATTGTCCAGATCAGCAATCACACGCATTTTTTTCAGATCAGACAGTTGCAGGACATTGTCCGAAAGTTTGGGATAGTTATATGGAAATACAACGGTAATCACATGGTTTGTATAATCTATCTCACTGGTGAAACTATTGTCATCACTGTCATCATCCGGGAAGGATGCTGTCAAGTTATTGATTATGTTCCTTTCAACAGTCGGATTGAATTCTTCCGGGCTATGGCATGCGCTTATACCCATTAGAAACGCAATGACTGAAATAATTGATAATATTTTATTTTTCATTGTATTAAGCTTTTAGTTATTTCCATTCATCATATTGCTCAATTAACGCATTATTCTTTATTTCAGAAGTCGGCACCGGTAAAACGTATAACTTCTGTGGGAACTTACGATCTTGTCCGTCGCAATCAATGTATTCGTACGTACCGTTCGTAATCTTGAGACCGTGGCAGCGATAGTTATTATATTCAATGTGTGCAAGTCTCCAACGGCGCATATCCCAAAACAGATGTCCTTCGTATGCAAGCTCAATCTTACGTTCGTTGCGATAATCATTGAACCATGCTTCACCACTGGAAGATTTGCCCGGCAGATTTACTCCCTGACGTCCGCGGACGCGATTCATTAAGGACTGTGCTTCAGTGGTTTTGTTAAGTCTGTATGCTGCCTCAGCCTTATTCAACAGAACTTCGGCAAATCGGATTTCTACCCATGCCTGAGAACTTTTGGTTCCTTTGACGTCAATCAGTTTCTCATCCAACAGTTTACGCAGGAAGTAACCGGTTGTTGTTTTACCATAGGAGTATGACTGTTCACGATAAGCCATGAAAGCACCGTTTGTTCCACCTACGCTACAATCCATCACTCTGCCTTTCCACGTACAGCCACGATAAATAATAGTAGCCGCAAAACGAGGTTCCAACTGATCATAAGGAGGTTCTTTGGTGGTAGTGCCATGCCATTCGGACCAGTCTACTTTGTTTCCGTTTTTATCTTCATAAGATTCTACCATTTCCTGTGTCGGAGTACCCAGCGCACCAAAGTCGTAGCCGTCACATTGCGGAACGTAATACTGGTCGAAGGTATGGTTCGGGCCACTGTCTTTATTGTAGTCAAATTCCAAAATAGCTTCTTTATTATTGCCTTTCCAAGCATCTGCATAGTTGTCCACCAAATCATACAACTGTAACTTTTCTACTTCATCAGCTGCGTCATAAGCATCCTGCCAACGCTCAGCATATAGCATAGCACGTGATTTCAATGCGTAAGCCGCACCTTTTGTCACTCGTCCTTTGTTGGCTGCATCCCATTCTTTAGGAAGATTGGTTGCCGCAAAATCCAGGTCATCTGCAATGAATTGCCATGTTTCCGCTGCCGTGCTGCGTGCTTTGTCGTTAGAGGTAGGGAGGTCGTCATACAGAATGACTCCACCATGTCGTTTGGCTAACTGAAAATAAACATAAGCACGGAAGAAGCGTACCTGAGCTTCCCATTTCAGATTCTTATCATCCGGGAATGTAGAGTATTTCTTCTGCATAACCAGAAACTGATTCATCTGACGGATATTGCCATAAGCCAAATCCTTATCCCAAATGTTGTAACGGCATCCGTCCGGACTGATAACATCCGGATTAGTTACGTAATTGTTCGGATGTCCGGCTCTGTCTCCTAAAGCTACTGAACCGTATTTGAATGTCTCGGTCAAACTTTCTGTTAAACTTCCTGAGAACTGAGCTTCACCAAATTGTCCGTATTTGTTTAGATATGTATAGAATGCATTGACGTATTTATCCACGTATGCTTCATCTTGCCAAACAATTTCATCACTAACGGTCGAGGTTTGCTCCACACCGTCCAGCCAGTCATTGCACGAACTTATACTAAAGCCTAGTGCCAGTGCTAATGATATATTTAATAATATTTTTTTCATATGCTTCCGTTTTTTAGAATGTTAGTTTTACACCTAGCGTATATGTTCTCTGTTGCGGATAATAACCATTGTTCACCGCCGGTGATTCCGGGTCGATATTGTATTTGGTAAGTCCACTGAAGGTCAATAGGTTATATCCTTCTACATAAAGTCTTAGTCCTTCTATACCTGCCGGATTTAACCACTTTTTCGGGAAGTTGTAACCTATCTGTGCAGTCTTCAAACGCATATAGTTACCATTCCTGTACCAGAAAGTTGAAGAGTACCCATTGTTGTTACTCGGACCTGTGATTTCCAGACGTGGAAATTCCGCGTTAGTGTGATCAGGTGTCCATGAGTTCTCTACCAGGAAAGTCGGTGAGTTTCCACCATGATAGAAAGGCTTCGTAAATGAGGTATTATCTTGTGTACCTTCAGAACCACTAGCTGTATATTGCCCTGTCAGTGCAACTACATTGCCCAATCCCCAAGAGAATAATAAGTCAAAGTCAAATCCTTTCCAATTACCGAATAAATTCAAAGAACCGGTATGCTTCGGAGTAGCACTTTTGCCTACATAGCCTTGGTCTTGTGCTGCTGTAATAATACCATCACCATTTCTGTCTACATACTTAATGTATCCCGGTAATGCCTTATAGCCTTTAACTGTTGCTGAATTTGCTATCTCTTCCTCGCTCTGAAACAGACCATTTGCGATAAAACCATATTTAGAACCGATTTGCTTTCCTGTCAAACGCTGATATTCAGGAGCATTGTCTGAGTCGCCTACATACTTCAGCCAACGACCGTATGCATATGACCAGATCAACTTGGCACCATAATTAAACTTGTTGATATGGTTATAATGAGTCAAAGTAACGTCGAAACCTTTATAATCAGTCTTGTTCACATTGGCAGAACTGAAATAATATCCACCTCTTGAAGGTGCGTATGCTCCGGTCACAGTGGCCAGTTTATCATACTCGTATTTATAGAATACGTCAAATTCAACTCCTAACAAACCATTCCACATCGTTGCGTCGACACCGACATTATAGTTCAGGCACTGTGCCCATGACAAGTTGGGATTACCTAATACGGAAGCATACATCATGGTCTGACTGCTGCCGCCAATAACAACTGCATTTTTGCTGATTCCCATTGTATTTCTCCATTGGAAGGCACTTACGCCGCTGGTGGCTGTTTTACCAATACCGGCTCTCAGTTTCAGATTATTGACCCAGGGAGCATTGAACCAACTTTCATTGTTGAGTCTCCAACCTGCAGAAACACCGGGTAATGTTACCCAACGTTTATTCATACCTCCAAACAGATAACTACCATCGTGACGAAGAGAAGCTTCCAAATAATACTTATCATCATAATTATAGTTCACACGACCTACGAAACCTGCTACTCTGGTATGTCCGCTATATCCTCCGATAGATGGGAATTTTTCTGCTCCGTTTCCTGTCTTATTCGTGATCTGATTGAGTTCATCCAATTGAATAAAGTCCAGCCCATAACCGGTGGCACTTAATGCATTACTTTTGTTTTCACGGGTTTCTGCCAGGAACATAGCTCCTACAGTATGTTTCCCGAACTTATTGTCATACGTCACACTTGACTGTGTGGTAAATGTATATCCCCGGGAAGCAGATTCACTCAGACTGATTGAATTGCCCGATGCATCAGTGCCTTTATAATAAGTTAATGAGGTGCTTTCAATAGTCGGAAGATTCATGATCATTACTTCATAGGGATTGCTGAGAATCTTGCTGAAATTATATGTTAGGTCATAAGCCCCTTGAAATTTGAAACTTAATCCTTTCAGCCAAGGTGCGTCATATTTCAGACTGAAATTGGACTGAATATAGGAATAGTTGGATTTGCTGTATCCGGATTCATTGATAGATGCCACCGGAGCCACCGGAGAGGAAGCCGTCGGAGTGGATACATTATATGTTTTTCCTTCATATTCATAAGTGTCAGGCACATAAGGCAGGGCACGAATGATTTGTTGCGGAACATTATGCCAGGCATTCGGATCGGCAGAATAGCGCGGCGAATCTCTTTTCTCAATACGACCGGATACTCCTAAGGTGAAAGTGAGGCTCTTGGTTAACTTTGCATCAATATTGGAACGAAGATTCAAACGGTTGTAACCATAGTTGTCTATGTTACCATCTTCATTCAGATAACCGATAGATGCAAAGAATCGCACTCTGTCACTACCTCCGGTTGCTGAAATGTTATGGTGTGTACGGGTGCCGGTACCATATACCTTATCATACCAGTTTGTGTTTCCCCAACCATCAACTCCGTCTCTCATCTTCTGCACCATCTCTGCTGTAAATACCTGAGAGTCTCCTTGCAGTTCGCGTGCTTTATTATACCAATAAGCATAACCGGGTCCATCCAGCCATTCCTGTTGTTCCGCATTCTGGCTGAAACCGACAGAACCTGTATAAGTGATAGACATTTTTTCTGCCTTACCCTGTTTCGTGGTAACGATGAAAACACCATTGGCATCCAAACCGTAAACGGCTACAGCCGAAGCGTCTTTCAGAATAGATACCGATTCTATTTCGTTAGGGTCCAGTCCGTTGAAGTCGGCTGATGTACGGCGGATTCCATCGATTACGTATACTATACCCGTTTGTCCGCGCATGGTCAATGTTGCATTGTCAGACCCCGGCTGACCACTGGACTGAACGGCTGCCACTCCGGCAATACGTGCGCCAACTACGTTACTGATACTCATCGTCGGAGCTTTCAGCAATTCTTTGTCCGATACGGTAGAAATTGCTGCAGTGATGCTTCCACGTTTTTGAGTACCGTATCCCACAACAACTACTTCATCCAGTGAAGCAACGTCGTCTTTCATAGTTACTGAGATGAAACGCTGGTTGTTTACCTTGATGTCCTGTGTATTCATGCCAACATAAGAGAATATCAATACATCATTATTTCGGGCATTGATACTGAACTTTCCATCCAAGTCTGTGATAGTACCGCTGGTTGTACCTTTTACAGCTACAGATACTCCAGGTAATGGTTCGCCACTACCATCATTGACTGATCCCTTTATTACGTTTTGTGCCATACAGTTGAGTGTGCACATGAACGCAATAAATAATGAGGTAATAAACCTCGGATTCCATTTGATTCTTTTTTTCATTGCATTACAATATTAGATAGGTTTATAGAATAAAGTGTTCACAATATCGTTCGTATAAACGCGAGTTCGGGATAAGGATTGCGTAAAAAATAGGGTAAAACGAGCTAAAAT
>ERZ773190.1730-NODE-1730-length-19497-cov-6.571855_pt1 | contig 19497 bp, 15 predicted proteins | sample MGYA00511111_ERZ773190 | MGnify/ENA primary metagenome ERZ773190 (study PRJEB29015, sample SAMEA2737777) | human gut metagenome | biome: human gut; feature: human-associated habitat; material: faeces | place: China | collected 2012 ... | reverse complement strand
GGGTCATTCTGCCGCTCGTGCCGGAGAGATCAAAGGTCAGACGGGTGCGGTTGGCAACCGGGAACAGGCTGCCCTTGATGTCGAGGGTCAGATCTCCCGACGCCGCGCCGGTGGCAGTGTTGAGAGTATAGCTTCCGCTGACGCCGACCATATCATCCTCTTCGCCGCCGAGCAGAGATTTGACCGAGGGCTGCGCAGTACAGCGATCGCCCGAGCGCGTGAACACCGCATCGCCCCCGCGATTGCGCTGGCGGCGCTGGCGGCCAAACGCAGCAGCCCGGATTGCGATCCGCTGATGCTGGTTCTGGCGGCGGCCTTTCTGCTGATCGACCGAAACTTCCGACCGCTGGTTTTCTCCCTGGCGGAGGCGAGAAGCGCCGCGCCGCAGGTGTTTTGGGTATCAGCGTTCCGGTACAGCGTCAAAAGATCGCCGAGCGCGGTCTTTTCGCTGAAATGCTCCTCATAATACCAGCCGTCCGTCTTTTTGTCCGTACCGCTGCTCGAGGTGAGTGCAGAGAACAGCAGCGGACTGCGCACATACAGCGTGTCCGTATCGGCGTTGTAGATCAGGTCGAACGCCGCGTTCCCGAGAGCGCTCTTATAATAGGAAAGCATGGACGCGGAGAAGAGCTGCGAGGTCGGGCCATCCGCGCTGCTGATAAGGTCGGACGAGAGAAGACCCGCGAGTGCGGAAAGATCGGCGGACGCAGAGAGCGAGGCGCTTTTTCCGTCCGAGATGAGCGTCATCGTGCCCGAAGCGCTGTATTTTTTGTCGCCGCTGATCGTGTCGAACGCGGTGCAGTCCAGCTTTGCGGTGAGCCCCATACGCACGGCATCGGTGTTTTGCAGCCTGGGCACGGCGGCGAGCCAGCGGTTCGCGGTCGTAAAGCCGCTGTCGATGCTCCCGAGCAGCGCGTCCCGGTCATACAGCACCGCGCACTGTGCGCCGTCGTCCCATTCGACGGTCAGACCGAGGCTTTCCGCGAGAAAACGCACGGGAACGCAGGTGCGGCCGTCCTTTTCGATGGGCGAGGCGTCGAGCGGAACGGTTTTCAGCACCTTGCCGGTCACCCTGTCGGAAACGGTGAGGGTGTCGCCGCCAATCGCGAAGCGGCAGACCGTGCCGTCAAGCGAAGCGGAAACCGTGCCGCTGTCGTAGCCGACCTCAGCGCCGAGCGCTTCCGCGACCGTGCGGAAGGGTACCATGGTGCGGCCGTTCTCGAAGAATGGCTGAACGTCGGGGAACGTGAGTGTTTTGCCGGAAAGCTGCACGCTGAGTGCGGGGACGGCGTACAAATCGTCCTGAAGCGTCATGCCGAGCGCCGTGCTGCGGTAGAAGGCCTCGCGGTCATCCAAGTAACCGCTGTCGAGCCATTCCTCGAGGTCGCTCTGCTCGGCGTCATGGAAGCGGAGCGCGACGGACGGGTCGCTATGTATCTCGTCGAGATGGCGGCGGTAGCAGTCGCTCGCCTGGTCGTAGCTGAACTTGTCGAACCACCAGTCATAGGAGGAGGTGTACGCCTCCGCGCTGTCGTAGCCGAACTGCTGGTACATGGGCGGCGCGGTGTCGAGCGCGAGCGCTGCGGGCAGCGAGGACACGGCAAGAGACGCCGCGAGAGCGGCAGTGAGCAGTCGTTTATGCTTCATAGAGATCCTCCTTTGTATGCAGGTGTGAATACTGCTTTATTTTTCTATTATACTACATATGCCGCTGAACTGTCCATTGCCCTTTTGAACGGATTTCGGCGCGAAAAACCGTCATGATTTCCGGGGCGTCCGCGTAGCATGGAGAGAGGGAGGGGAGAGAAATGTTCATCACCATCACGCGCTCCATGCTGCGCCGTGTCGCGGCGGCAGCGGCGGCTTTTGCGGTCGTCGCGGCGCTTTTCATGATGTTCCCGCAGGGAAAGACCGAGCAGACCGCAGCGGCGGACGGAAACTGGGGACTGTCGTTCCGCGCGGAGGGGCAGCAGCCCGAAGGCAACGTCTCCGCCGGAGAGCTGCGGCAGTGGGATGCGTATTATGTGGGCGATCCGGCGGAAAAGGTTATTTATCTGACGTTTGACGCCGGGTACGAGAACGGCTGCACAGCAGCGATTCTGGACGCGCTCAAAAAGCACAGCGCACCGGCCTGCTTTTTCGTCGTCGGCAACTATATCGATACCGCGCCCGAGCTCGTGCTCCGCATGGTGCAGGAGGGGCACATCGTCGGCAATCACACGCTGCACCACCCGGATATGTCCGCGATACAGGACGAAGCGTCGTTTTCGGCGGAGCTTGACGGCCTTGCGGACAAATACCGGGAACTCACGGGCGAGGAGATGAAGAAATTCTACCGTCCGCCGCAGGGAAAATTCAGCGAGAGCAATCTCGCCATGGCGCAGAAGCTCGGCTACCGCACGATCTTCTGGTCGCTCGCCTATGTGGACTGGTATACCGACGATCAGCCGACCGATGAGCAGGCGTTTTCCAAGCTCGTGCCGCGCATCCATCCGGGCGCGGTCGTGCTGCTGCACTCGACGAGCGCGACCAACGCGCGCATCCTCGATGAGCTGCTCGCAAAGTGGGAGGCGCTCGGCTACCGTTTCGCCTCGCTCGAGGAGCTCGCAGGCGAAAAGGCGGAATGAAGGTGCGTCACGAGTAGTCCTCGAGCAGCTGCGTCAGCTCGGTCTCGCTTTGCAGCGTGATGCCGCGGCGGAGCGCTTCCCGGTCGGCGCTCGGCAGCGTGCGCACATCGATCGCCGTCGTGAGGATGACCTCGCCGTTCTGCGAGATGGTCAGGTGCGTGCCGTCCGTACCGGCGACGAGCGAAGCAGCATCTGCGGGAACGGCGGCAGGCGCACGGACGGCGCGCACGGCAAGGACGAGCATGACGGCGGCAAGGAGCAGAAAGATCAGGAGCGCGGCGGCGCGCTGCCGCGCCTGACGGCGTGCGAGCAGAAAAAATCCCTGTATCATTGACAAAACCTCCGTTACAGATGTAATTCCTAAAATAGACAAGAGAGAGACTGCGTGATTTGAGTATTCCCACAAAATTTTTGTCTATTCCGCGAAGTTCTGTAAAAATAATTTGGCATTTCGGCTCTTGTGTGTTATAATGGCATAGACCGCTATAATACTGTATTCCCGCTCTGTCCCGGCACAGGGACGAAAATGGGGATATTTCATTCTGCGGGCGTTTTTTCAGCCGTGCGGGAACAAAACGGGCGGTGAAAACGTCCGTACCTGTACAGGTAAATGACAGCTGCCCGTGCGCATTCTGCCGGGCATACCCTGCGGCCTTCGGCTGCCGGGCAAGGAGGATACCGAATTGTCAAAAAGAAAAAATGGATCGGTCATCGGACGGTTTTTCGGACGCCTGCTGCTGACGTTAGTGCTCGTCGGCGTGCTGTGCGGCTGCTTCTGCGGCATTGCATTTGCGTTCTATGTTCATACGAGCATCAACCCGTCCGCGAAGGAAACTGCTTCCGAAATCAGCAAGGGTCTCGGCCTGAACCTCAACTCGTTCATCTATACGACGGATGCGGAGACAGGCGAGGAGGCCGTTTATGAGACCATCAAGGGCCGCGAGAACCGCGAATGGGTCGACAGCGACAAAATTCCGGACAATCTCAAGAACGCCGTCGTCGCCATCGAGGACAAGAACTTCCGCACCGAGCCCGGCATCAACCTCAAGGGCACCATCGGCGCGGCGCTGAACGCTTTCACCGGCAACCGCATCTGGGGCACGAACCGCGGTGCGTCCACGCTGGAGCAGCAGCTCATCAAGAACCTGACCGGCGATAGCGAGCAGGACAACATGCGTAAGGTGCGCGAGATCTTCCGTGCGCTGGGTCTGGACAACAAGTACAGCAAGGAGACCATCCTTGAGGCGTACCTGAACACGATCCCGCTGACCGGCATCATCCACGGTATGGAGGCCGGCTCCATCGAGTATTTCGGCAAGCATGTCGAGGATCTGACCCTGGCCGAGTGCGCGACGCTCGCCTCCATCACGAAGAACCCGACGAAGTACAACCCCGCCACGAACCCCGAGGAGCTCATCAAGCGCCGCAACCACGTGCTGTATGAGATGTACACCCAGGGGTATATCACCGAGGCCGAGTTCAACGCTGCCAAGGCCGAGACTGTCACCCTGACCGAAAAGACGAGCACCACCGAGAACGCGACCCGCTCGTCCAGCAACTCCTGGTTCACCGATGCCCTGTACACCCAGCTGCTGAGCCAGCTGCAGGAGGACCTGAATTACACCGCCGACGAGGCGAAGGAGCTGATCTTCTCCGGCGGTCTGCGCATCTACTCCACCGTTGACCCCAAGGTGCAGGAGGGCGTCGAAAAGACGATGTACAATGAGGACGACCTCATCCCCGCCCTGTGGCATGAGGAGCCCGTCTGCCTGCGCGATTATCCCGCAGATTCCAGCAGCTGGGACGAAGTCCAGTACGACGACGCCACCGGTCTGCCCATCACGAAGGACGGCTATGCGGTCTACGGGCAGGAGGCCATCCCCGTCTACGCGGACGAGGAAGGCACGACGCTGAAAATGGGGACCTCCACCGACCCCGATTACCCCAACGACACCACCGTCTACCTCTGCGTGTATGAAAAAGTCCGCACCCAGGCCGCTATGGCAATCGTGGACTACAGCGGCAACATTCTGGGCATCGGCGGCGGCATCGGCGAGAAGAAGTACGATTTGGGCTTCAACCGCGCGACCTCCCCGCACCAGACCGGTTCTACGATGAAACCCATCGGTGCCTACGCGCTGGCGCTGGACTACAAGCTGATCAACTATTCCTCCCAGATCCTGGACTCCCCGTACTACTCGGTGGAGGACAAGAAGGTCCTGAAGGATGAGTATATCGGCAAAATGAGCCCCTATTCCGAGGCAGCCCAGTCCCGCAGCGATGTCTGGCGCGCCTGGCCCACCAACTACGGCGGTGCAGGCGGTCAGGGCAACCCGATGCTCGTCTACGACGCATTGCAGCAGTCTTACAACACGGTGGCTGTCTGGGTCGGCGATATGGTCGGCGTGGACTACCTGTATAACTTTGTCCATGACACGCTGGAATGCAGCTATATCAGCGCCGAGAACGATATGGACCTCGGACCGCTGGTCCTGGGCTCCCAGAGCAGCGGCCTGACTGTGGTGCAGCTGGCTGGTGCGTACACGATGTTCAACACCGGTACATTCACGACACCGCACTACTATACCGAGATCACCGATTACCAGGGCAACATGATCCTGGACAACAACAAGTATATCAACACGACCCAGGCCATCAGCGCGGACACGGCGTACATCATGAACCGCATGATGTGGAATGTCCTGCACAGCAGCAAGGGTACTGCCTACGGCAAAGGCCCCGACGGCGAGATGGACTCTGTGGCCAAGACCGGTACGACGAGCAACTACAAGGACTACACCTTTGCCGGTCTGACGCCGTACTATGTCACTGCCATCTGGTGGGGCTGTGACCGCCCGACCGAGATGAACACGCTGGGCAAGGCGGGCCGCAACGCCAGCCCCATCCAGTACGCCTGGAAGGCACTGATGGAGGACCTGCAGGCCGACCTGCCGGTCAAGGAGTTTGCCAAGGGCGAGAACGTCGTTGAGAAACACTTTGACACCTCCACCGGCGCAATCATCTCCAGCGGCGGCAGTGTGGGCTATTACACCGAGGACAACCTGCCCGACAACAGCTACACGGTCTCCGAGGACGACCCCTACGCCGCCCTGGCCCAGGCCGCCGCGGACGCTGCCGCCGCAGGGGACACCACCACTGAGCCGACAGAATAAAAAGCTGCCTCCCATGTAGGGGCCGGGCATGCCCGGCCCGCGGCCTTTCCGTAAGCATACGTCTGCCTTACACGACAGGGCCGGACATGTCCGGCCCCTACCGCACAGCAGAGAAAAACACACCATTCGAATCGTACCCGGTTTGGATGGTGTGTTTTTGTATCGGATACAGTTGTGCTCGCACAAAAGATATCGACTTTTCCCCGCTGTGGGCTGTGCAATTTGACAAATTGCACAAAAACCGCCGCAAAAGGCTTGCAACCGGGCCTTGCCCGTGGTATGATGGGACACATCGAGAACAGTTGTACACAAGGGGGATACATGATGGCCGAGAGGCGTTTTCTGCTGGTAGACGCGGATGTTCTGCCGGAAGTCTTTGTCAAGGTGCTGCAGGCCAAGGAGCTGCTGGCCTCGGGTGCGGTGAGCAATATCTCCGCCGCGGCCAAGCAGGCAGGCATATCACGCAGTGCCTTCTATAAATATAAGGATACGGTGTTTGACGCCGAGACCGGGCGCGAGTCCATCACCGTGGTGGCAACGCTGCTGGATAAGACCGGCGCACTGCAGGGGCTGCTGTCGGGCATTTCGGCGGCGGGCGCGTCCATCGTGACCATCACCCAGTCCCGCCCGGAGAACGGCGCGGCCCAGGTCGAGGTCACAGTCCGCACCGGCACGATGCAGATGCCGGTGGATGAGATGCTGACCCGCCTGTCCCACCAGCCGTGCGTGGTGGAGATCCACAGAGGCGCGTGACTGCAGGGTAGGGGCGAGGCATGCCTCGCCCGCAGCCTTGCCGGAATAGCTCTATCGCGGGAAAGCCGCGGGCCGGGCATACCCGGCCCCTACAGAGCATATACCGAGTGAGTGTAAGAATAGGGGGATTTTTCCAATGGCTAAAATCGCAATCATGGGCTTCGGCACGGTCGGCTCCGGTGTGCTGGAGGTCTGCCGCCGCAATGCGGCCTCCATCGCCCGCCGCGCCGGTGAGCCCGTTGAGGTCAAATATATCCTGGATGTGCGGGACTTTTCCGGTTCTCCGGATGCCGCGCTTTTTACGAAATCCATCGACACGATCCTGAATGACCCCGAAATCAAGGTCGTCGTCGAGACCATTGGCGGCACAAAATTTGCCTACCCGTATGTGCGCCGGTGCCTCGAGAGCGGGCGCAGCGTCTGCACCTCCAACAAGGAGATGGTCGCGACCTACGGCGCAGAGCTGCTGGCCCTTGCCAAAGAGCACAGCGCGGCCTTCCTGTTTGAAGCCAGCGTCGGCGGCGGCACGCCGATCATCACCCCGATGCACCAGTGCCTGGCCGCCAACCATATCAGCAGCATCCGCGGCATCGTCAACGGCACGACGAACTTCATGCTGACGAAGATGAAGCGCGAGAACATGGGCTTTGACGAGGCCCTGAAAATTGCCCAGCAGCTCGGCTACGCCGAGACGAAGGACCCCGGCGACGATGTGGATGGCCGCGATGCCTGCCGCAAAATCGCCATTCTGGCCAGCCTCGCCTGCGGGCATCACGTCTACCCGGACAACATCCCGACCCGCGGCATCCGCGACATCACCGTTGCTGACATCAAGGCCGCCGAAAAGCTCGACAGCACCATCAAGCTGATCGCCTGGTACAACGAGGGCGGGGACGGTCAGATGGCCGCGGGCGTCGAGCCGATGCTCGTCTCCAACTCGAACCAGCTGGCGGGCGTCGATGACGTGTTCAACGCCGTTTTGATGAAGGGCGATATGCTCGGCGACGTCGTGTTCTACGGCAAGGGCGCGGGCAAGCTGCCCACCGCCAGCGCCGTTGTGGCCGACGTCATTGACGCTTTGAAAGAGGGCGTCAAGGTACACGACTCGCTGTTCTGGAAGCCCGCCGAGAAGCCGGCGGGCCTGCTCGAGGACAGGAATACCTACCCGTGGTACCTGCGCGTGACCGGTGTGGCGGCGGTGCTGCTGCCCAGCGTGGCCGGTGCGGGCCATGTGGTCTTTGAGGACAACGGCGAGGCTGCCTATCTGGTCGAGGCCGCCACGTCTGCGGATATTGCTTCTGTCACGGAGAAAATCGGAGTGCTGGGCGGCAAGGTCGCACTGGCCATGAAGAAGCTGGAAGACTGAGAGGAGGGCAGGGTATATGGTAACTGTAACCGTCCCGGCCACCAGCGCCAACGTCGGCGCCGGGTTTGACTCGCTGGGTCTGGCCGTGTCGATGCACAACGTCTTTACGTTTGAGGAATCGGACCGCATTCAGATTTCGTCCGTCGATGGGACCCACGTCCCGGCGGGCAGCAACAACCTGGTCTACCGCTCGGCCCGGGTCGTCTATGACCAGCTGGGCATCCCGCTGAAGGGTCTGCGAATCACCCAGCGCAACGACATCCCGATGGCGCGCGGCCTCGGGTCCAGCTCGGCCTGCATCGTGGCGGGCATCATGGGCGCGAACGCCCTGCTGGGCGACAAGCTGACCGAGCGCCAGATGCTGACGCTGGCGACGGCCATCGAGGGCCATCCCGACAACGTCGCCCCCGCCATGCTGGGCGGCTTTGTGACCAGCGTCATCGACGAGGGCCAGGTCTACAGCGTCAAGAAGGACATTGACCCCGAACTGGCGTTTGCGGCGTTTGTGCCGGACTTCCGCCTGCTGACCAGCAAGGCGCGCGCGGCACTGCCCGCCATGGTCAGCCATAAGGATGCCGTCTACAACCTGTCCCGCGCGGCGCTGGCCACGGCGGCCTTCTGCGAGGGCAACTACGCGCTGCTGGGTGTGGCGACCAAGGACGTGCTGCACCAGAAGTACCGCCTGCCGCTGATCGAGGGCGGCGACGACGTCTTTGAGCTGGCGCAGGACCTGGGTGCGCAGGCCGTTTACATCTCGGGCGCCGGGCCGACCATCATGGCCGTTGTGCACAAGGACGACACCGAGTTTTTCACCCGCGCAGAGGCAGCGCTGGCTGCGGACAGCCCGCTGCGCCATTTTACCGTGCATCGTCTGCTGGCCGACAACGTCGGCGCAGTGGTGAGCTGATACAGGAACAGGGGAGAGAGTACACCAATGGGCTTGATCGTACAAAAATTCGGCGGCTCCTCGGTCAAGGACCGGGACCGCATCTTCAACGTGGCGCGCATCGTCATGAACACCCGCAACGCCGGCAACGACGTTGTCGTGGTCGTCTCGGCGCAGGGCGACACCACCGACGACCTGATCGCCAAGGCGGCGGAGATCACCTCCGACCCGTCCCACCGCGAGATGGATATGCTGCTGGCCGCAGGTGAGGAGATTTCGATTTCCCTGCTGACGATGGCCTTGCAGGAGCTGGGCGTCTCCGCCATCAGCCTGACGGGCTGGCAGGCGGGCTTCAACACAGACCGCGCCTACTCCAAGGCGCGCATCAAGCGCCTGGATACCGAGCGTGTCGAGAGTGAGCTGGCGCGCAACCGTGTGGTCGTCGTGGCAGGCTTCCAGGGCCTGAACCGCTCCGACGACATCACGACGCTGGGCCGCGGCGGCAGCGATACCTCCGCCGTGGCGCTGGCCGCTGCGCTGCACGCGGACCGCTGCCAGATCTTCACCGACGTCGAGGGCGTCTACACCGCAGACCCGCGCAAGATCCCCAAGGCAACCAAGCTCAAGGAGATCACGTTTGACGAGATGCTCGAGCTGGCGTCCCTGGGCGCGCAGGTGTTGAACAACCGCAGCGTCGAGCTGGCCAAAAAGTACAATGTCGAGCTGGAGGTCATCTCCAGCATCAATCCGGTGCCCGGCACCGTTGTTAAGGAGGAGACCAAAGTGGAAGGTATGCTCATCAAGGGTGTTGCAAAGGACACCGACGTCGCCGTTTTGACCGTGAAGGACGTGCCGGATGTGCCCGGTATGTCGTTCAAAATTTTCAGCCTGCTGGCCCAGAAGAACATCAACGTTGACATCATTCTGCAGACCACGGGCCGCGACGGCAAGAAGGACATGAGCTTCACCGTGCCCCTGGGCGACGCCGAGAGCGCCGTTGCCGTGCTGAAAAACGCCACGCACCGCATCGGCGGCGGCGACATCACCGTTGACAAGACCTGCGCGAAGGTCTCCATCGTCGGCGCGGGTATGCAGAGCCACTCCGGCGTGGCCTCCACGATGTTCGAGGCCCTGTTCAACCAGAACATCAACATCAAGATGATCTCCACCAGTGAGATCAAGATCAGCGTCATCATCGACGAGGCTGACGCCGACAAGGCAGTTGCCGCCATCCACGACGCATTTATCAACTGATTGTAAGGTCTTATATAGAGGGAAATGGGTCGTCCCCCGTGCACACGATGGTGCACGGGGGACGTTGTGTATTTATATATAAAGACAAGCGGGCAGAGCCCCTCAGACCTCGCGGGCTTCGCCCGCGAGAAAGCCTTCTCACGCAGTGGGGAGGTGGTCGAGCGTCAGCGATGACCGGAGAGGCTCTGCCCGCTTCCTGCTATTACAAAAGCTTCTCACCTGCTGCAAACTTCGCCGTCAGCTTACCCTTGCCAAGGTACGCATACCGCTCCAAACGCTCCGCAGCGCTGAACGCCCGCATATTTTTAAGCGGGTCATCATCCAGCACCAGCGCGTCAAACGCATAGCCGTCCTCAAACAGGCCGACCTTCTCGCCAAAATCGGCCCAGAAATCTCCGCCGCCGACAGTCGCCATATACAGCGCCTCCACCATCGTCAGCGGCTTTTCACTCTGGTCGATATACCGCCAGCGCAGCTTGCTGACCTGCACGGCGGTAGCCATGACCGTGAACAGGTCCAGCGTCTGACCGCCGGCCACGTCGCTGCCCAGGCCGACGCGCCAGCCGCCGTGCAGGTAGTGCGCCGCGGGGGCGATGCCCGCAATGACATTCTCGTTGCTGGTGGGGCAGTGGGCGATCATGACGCGGTTCTGCTTCATCAGCGCGGCCTCGTCATCGGGGCTGTAGATGCAGTGCGCCATGACAGTGGGCACGCCGCCGAACAGGCCGTACCGGCTGTAGCTCTCGCCGTAGAATTTTGTGCCGGGGCACAGCTCGGCGACCCACGCGATCTCACCCGGATTCTCGGACAGGTGACTCTGCGCAGGTACGTTGTATTCTCTTGCCAGTTCGCCGAGACCGCGCATATACTCGTCACTCGTGCTGGGGGTGAAGCGCGGCGTGATCATCGGGCGCACCGGGCCCGCGTGCAGGGTGTTTTCGGTGCGGCAGGTATCCAGCCAGCGGCGCGTCTCGGCCAGACCCGCGGCGGCAGACGGCTCACGGTAGCTGTCAGGGCTGTTGCGGTCCATACCCAGCTTGCCGACAAAGGCGGAAAGCCCCGCGCCGCGCAGCTGGTGCATCAGTTCGAGCGTTGCGTCGGTGTGCAGCGTCGCAAAGATGCAGGCGCGCGTTGTGGCGCTGTTTTTCAGGTCGCGCACAAAATAGGAGTAGCCCAGCCTGGCGTAGGCCGAATCGGCGTAGTGGGCTTCCTCGGGGTAGGTGTACTGCTGCAGCCAGTCCAGCAGCTCCAAATCCATCGCCGTGCCGCAATAGCTGTACTGCGGCGCGTGCAGATGCAGGTCCACAAGACCCGGCGTGATGATTTTACCCGTATAGTCGAGAACTTCCACCCCGGCGGGGGCAGTCTCGCTGAATCCGGCGCACAGGCCGTTTTCACACAGCAGATAGCCCTCGCGAACGCGGAGGGTGTCCGGGGCGGGGGTGTCGAGGAAGGTGCCTTTCAGGGAGAAAGTGTTCATATAGTATACCTCTTTATATAGAATTGCTCTGTAGGGGCCGGGCATGCCCGGCCCGCAAGTTTACGGCAGGTGTCTGCCCACCCGCGGGGCGTCGGGGACGCCGCCACCTACAAAGCGGCGATTCCAGACTCTATTATAAACAATCTACCCCATCTGTTGCAAGTTTTTTATTTACTTTACGTCGCTAAAGCGGTATAATACTAATATCTATTGATATTTGAAAGGAATAACGATTTGGAACGTAAACAACTCGCGCCCGGCGTTTGCATTACAACGCTGGATGCTTCTAAATTCAACCGCTGCCGCATCACGCTGCATCTGCGCTTTCCGGCAAAGCGGGAATCCGCCACCGACGCCGCGGTGCTGGCCCTTGTGCTGGAACGCGGCTACGCGGCCTGCCCCGATATGACCGCGCTGTCCCGCCGCCTGGCCGAGCTGTACGGCGCGGACCTCGGCGTTGACCTGGCCAGCGCGGGCACGGACCGCGTGCTCTCCGCTGATATCTGCGGCATCAAGGACGCTTACGCGCTGGCGGGGGAGAACCTGACCGCCGCCTACGCCGACATTGTGCTCGGCACGATCTTTGACCCGTATCTCGTGGACGGCGCGTTCGACCCCGAGGCCGTGCGCATCGAGACCGAGACCCAGGCCCGCCGCCTTGAGGCCGAGTTCAACTCGAAGCGTCTCTACTGCGTGCGGCAGGCCCGCCGCAAATTCTACGGCGACACCCCCGCGGGCATCGAGCTGGGCGGCTACCCCGGCGAGCTCGTCAATGTGACGCCGCAGAGCCTCAAGGCCGAGTATGACCGCATCCTCTCCACCGCGTACATCGACGTGATGGTGCAGGGCGTCGATGAGGCCCGCGTGGCCGATATGCTGCTGAAAAAGCTCGACGGCATCCGCCGTGACCCGCACCCGTTTGCCGCGCCCATCGCCATGCCCGCCACGCCGCTGCGCCATTTTAAAGAGGAGATCCCCGGCCTGACCCAGGCCAAGCTCTGTATGCTGTTCACCACGGGCGAAGCCAACCCCAACCCGCCCAGTGTCAGCATCCTGCGCGTCGCCATGAGTGTGCTGGGCGGCTCTGCCACCAGCCGTTTGTTCCGCAACGTGCGCGAGAAGCAGTCCCTTTGCTACTACTGCGGTTCTGCCGCCCAGCGCGCCACCGGCGTCATGATGATCGACTCCGGCGTCGAGCCGGGCAAGGAGCAGCAGGCCGAGGCCGCCATCATTGCCGAGCTGGAGGGCCTGAAAAACGGCCCCATCACCCAGGAAGAAGTGGACGACTGCCGCCGCGGTCTTTTGTCCAGCATGGACGCCCTCGGCGACAGCCTGGCCGCGCTGGAAAACTGGTACTATGGCCAGATCACACGCGGTGAGCCGCTCTACCCGCCGGAGTACGGCAAGGTGCTGACCAGCGCCGTCAGTTTGGACGAGGTGCGTCAGACGCTGCAGAGCTACAGCTATTCGGTCTGCTACGCCGTGACCGCCGAGCCGGGCACGCAGGGAAAGGGAGGCAGCGAGGATGTTGAATAACGATCACGAGAGCTTCGCCGCTGCCCAGGCGCGCGCCGCTGCCGCCGTCAGCTGTGAAAGCGTCGTGCTGCCCAGCGGCCTGACCGTGCTCTGCCGCACGATGCCGGGCTACAGCAGCGTCCACGCGATTTACGCCACGGGCTTTGGCTCCGTCCACCGCGCGTTCAGGCTGGACGGCAAACAGGTCACACTGCCCGCCGGTACGGCGCATTTCCTGGAGCACAAAATGTGCGAGACGCCCAAGGGCGACTCCTTCACCTTCTACGCCAAGACCGGCGCGTCGGCCAACGCCTTTACCAGCTATGACCGCACCTGCTACCTGTTCTCGGCGACCCAGAAAATTGACGAGAACCTTGACATTCTGCTGGGCATGGTCGGCAAGCCGTGGTTCACCAAGGCCACGATTGCCAAGGAGCAGGGCATCATCGGGCAGGAGATCAAAATGTACGACGACAGCCCCGACTGGCGGCTGCTGAACGCGCTGTTCCGCTGCCTCTACGCCGACCACCCGCTGCGCGACGACATCGCGGGCACGGTGGAGAGCATTGCCGAGCTGACGCCCCAGATGCTCTACAGCTGCACCAGGGGGTTCTACGCGCCGTCCAATATGGTGCTGAGCGTCGCGGGCAAGATCACGCTGGCGCAGGCTGTGGACGCCTGCAAGCGCAACGGCCTGTACCGCGCCCGTGCCCCGCATGAGGTCGAGTGGGACATCCCGGCGCAGACCGGCCCGCTGCCCCACAAGGAAGCGTTCTTCACGATGCCTGTCACGAAGCCCTGCTTCGGCGTGGCCTACCGCGAGGAGCCGCTGGCCGAGGGTGACCTGAAGCGCGAGCTGCTGCTGGACATGCTGGGCGATCTGGTCGTCGGCGGCCTGACGAAGCTCTACCGCCGTCTGTACGATGAAGCGCTGGTCAACCCCGAGTTCTCCGGTGACTTTATCGCCGTGCGCGGCGCCTGCACCGTGGCCTTTACCGGCGAGAGCGACACCCCGCGCCAGGTCGTGGACCTTTTACAGGAGGAGATCGAGCGGATGCGCCGCGAGGGCGTTGACCCCGAGGTCTTCATGCTTGTGAAAAACCAGATGTACGGCGAGCTGCTGGGCGACGTGGAGGCCGTGGACGATGCCGCCGAGGAGGCCGCCGCGGCCTGCCTGAAGGGCCGCACGCTGGCGGACGAGATCGCCGCGCTGGCTGCGCTGACCGTGGAGGACGCCAACGCCCTGCTGCAGACGGCCCTGCGGGAGGAAAACCGCGCCTACGTGCAGATCGACCCGGCAGAAAAATAACGAGGTTAAGTTGAAAATGGTCTATCATGTGCAATTTCCCGGGTTGGGCCTGGATCTGACGATCAACCGCGTGGCGCTGGCCATCGGCGGGTTCAACATTTACTGGTACGGCGTCATCATCGCGGCGGGCATGCTGCTGGCGATGCTCTACGCCTTCCGCAATGCCGTGGACTACGGCATCGACTCGGACCGTCTGGTGGACGTTGTGGCCATCGGCACGGTCATGGCCATCGTCTGTGCCCGTATTTATTACGTAGCTATGGCACCCTTTGCGTATCAAAGCCTCTGGGAGATGATCGACATCCGCAAGGGCGGCATCGCCATCTATGGCGCGGTCATCGGTGCGTTTGTGTTCGGCGCCCTGGCCGCCAAATGGCGCAAGGTGCCGCTGCTGCCGCTGTTTGATCTGGTGTCGCTGGGCTTTCTGATCGGGCAGGGCATTGGCCGCTGGGGCAACTTCGTCAATCAGGAGGCCTTCGGTACAAACACGACGCTGCCCTGGGGCATGTACAGCGAGGGCACGGAGGCGTATCTCAAATCCGTGCAGGTCACGCTGCCCGCGGGCGTGACCGTGGACCCCGCCGCGCCGGTGCACCCGACGTTTTTGTATGAGAGCATCTGGTGTCTGGTTGGCTTCGCCGTGCTGGCTTCGTTTTACAAAAAACGGCGGTTCAACGGACAAATCTTCTTGGGCTATATCATCTGGTACGGCCTGGGCCGCGCCTGGATCGAGGGGCTGCGCACCGACTCGCTGCTGATCGGCAATACCGGTCTGCGCGCCAGCCAGCTGGTGGCGATTGGGTCGGTCATCGTGGCCGCCGCGCTTATGGTCATCGGTCTGCGCAATGCCAAGGGCAAGCCGCTCATGGTGCCGCTGGCTGTGAAGGACCTGAAAAAGCAGGCCGAGGCAGGGGACCGCTTCGCGGCGGACACCCTGCCCGCCGGCGCACCCCACGCTGAGTTTGTCAAGGCCACCGATGCCATGAATGCGCGTCTGGATGCGCTGGATTTGAGCGAGGTCGAGATCGAGGAAATCGAGACGCCGAAGGAATAAACAAACGCTTTGCAGCGCGGCGATAGGCGCTGCTGGTGTAAGACCCGACACCGTTTTGCCCGCCCCGGCGGACAAAAAATACATTTGAAAGAGGGAACTATCATGGGAGCAACTGTCATTGACGGCAAGGCATTGGCCGCCGCCGCGAAGGCCGAGGCCGCAGAAAAGGTCAAAGCGCTGAAAAGCAGGGGCATCAACCCCTGCCTGGCGGTCATTCTGGTGGGCGAGAACCCCGCCAGCCAGGTCTACGTCCGCGGCAAGATCAACGACTGTGCGCAGTGCGGCATCGAGAGCCGCAGCATCAACCTGCCCGCCGACACCACGCAGGACGCCCTGCTGGCCGAGGTGAAGAAGCTGGCGGATGACTCCGCTGTGCACGGCATTCTGGTGCAGCTGCCGCTGCCCGCCCAGATCGACGAGAAGGCTGTCATCGACGCCATCCCGCCCGAGAAGGACGTGGACGGCTTCTCGCCCGTCAACGTGGGCCGTATGCAGATCGGCGAGCCGTGCTACCTGCCCTGCACCCCGGCGGGCTGCATCCGCATGATTGAGTCCACGGGCACCGACATTGCGGGCAAGAACGCCGTCGTCATTGGCCGCTCGAACATCGTGGGCAAGCCCGCGGCGCTGCTGCTGCTGGCGAAGAATGCCACGGTCACGATCTGCCATTCCAGGACGAAGAACCTGAAAGAAGTCTGCGCCGCCGCGGATATTCTCGTGGCCGCCGTGGGCCGCGAGGGCTTTGTGACCGGCGACATGGTCAAGCCCGGTGCCGTCGTCATTGATGTGGGCATCAACCGCGGTGCGGACGGCAAGCTGCACGGTGACGTGAACTTTGCCGAGGCCGCCGAAAAGGCCGCCTACATCACCCCCGTACCCGGCGGCGTCGGCCCCATGACCCGCGCCATGCTCATGCTGAACACGGTGGAGGCGGCAGAGCGGCAGAGCCGCTAATAAAGGCTTCCCCCTTGGGGGGAAGCTGTCCGCGAAGCGGACTGATGAGGGGCAACCTTGCCATTGCAGCCCACTGATGGGATATAACCGCAGACTTGCCCCTCATCCGGCCCTGCGGGGCTACCTTCAGTCTACGCGCTAAGAGCCGCCTACGGCGATTGCGCTCCGACACGCGCCAGCGGGCGCAGCCCCTTTGGGGGAAGGCAAAAGAAATCCTAAAATTTTAACCTTCCCACGCCCGAAAACCCCTTGACAAGCCCTGCTCCTATATGGTATGATACTAGAGCCGCATGGTATGGGCTCTATAAGTGTGTGCTTTTATCGGTGCAACGCCCTACAGACCAGCGAGACTTATTGAAAGAGGTTATCCACTATGTACGCAGTTATCAAAACCGGTGGCAAGCAGTACAGCGTTAAGGTCGGCGACGTCGTCTACGTCGAGAAGCTGAACGCTGAGGACAACAGCGAAGTCACCTTCGATCAGGTTCTCGCCGTTGGCGAGGAGGGCTCTGTCAAGGTCGGCGCTCCCGTTGTTGAGGGCGCTTCCGTTGTTGCCAAGGTCGTCAAGACCGGCAAGGGCAAGAAGATCAACATCTTCAAGATGAAGCCCAAGAAGGGTTACCGCCGTCGTCAGGGCCATCGTCAGCCGTACACCAAGGTAACCATCGCGTCCATCAAGGCGTAAGGCCGTGACGAAGGTCACTTTTTCGCTGCAAGGGGACAGGATCCTCTCGGTGGACATCCTCGGCCACGCAGGCTATGCGGAGGAAGGGGAGGACATCGTTTGTGCGGCGATCTCCAGTGCGGTGATGCTGACGCATGCTCTGCTGTACGACGTACAGCACATCCCCGTTGACACGCTCATCGAGGACGAGGGCGCACACATCCGCTTTACCCTGCCGAAAGACACGGTGGAGCGTGGTCAGGACGCACTTCAGGCACTAAAGCTGCATTTTTCCGAGCTGGAACAAAATTATTCCGATTTCTTAAACGTAATGGAGGTGCACACAGATGCTGAAGATTAGCTTACAGTTTTTCGCGCATAAAAAGGGCGCAGGTTCTACCAAGAACGGCCGTGACTCCGAGTCCAAGCGACTGGGCGTTAAGCGCGCAGACGGTCAGACCGTACCGGCAGGCAACATCCTCGTTCGCCAGCGCGGCACGAAGATCCATCCGGGCGTAAACGTTGGCCGTGGTTCGGACGACACCCTGTTCGCAAAGGTTGAGGGCGTTGTTCGCTTCGAGCGCCTGGGTAAGGACCGCAAGCAGGTTTCCGTTTACCCGCAGTAAACCGAACAAGACACAAATCCCAGACAGGCGTCTGGGATTTTGTTTTAATGATCATAATACTGTTGCATACTGCCACTTGAAAGGAGGACAACACTGTGTTTATTGATATTGCAAAGATCAAGATCGTTTCCGGCAAGGGCGGCGACGGCAAGGTCGGCTTCCACCGCGAAAAGTATGTCGCGGCGGGCGGACCGGACGGCGGCGACGGCGGCCGCGGCGGCTCGGTCATCTTCAAGGTGGATGACAATCTGTCGACGCTCCTGGACTTCCGCTACAAGAAAAAGTATGTCGCGGCGCCCGGCGAGCCGGGCGGCGGCAAGCGCTGCAAGGGCAAGGACGGCGCGGACCTCGTCATCCGCGTGCCGCGCGGTACGATCATCCGCGACCAGAAAACCGGACAGGTCATGAAGGATATGTCGGATAACGAGCCGTATGTCGCGGCAAAGGGCGGCAACGGCGGCTGGGGCAACACGCATTTCGCGACCCCGACCCGTCAGGCGCCGCGCTTTGCGAAGCCGGGTCTGCCGGGCGTCGAGCGCGACATCGTGCTCGAGCTCAAGCTGCTCGCGGACGTCGGTCTGGTCGGCTTCCCGAACGTCGGCAAGTCCACGCTGCTGAGCATGGCATCGGCAGCCCGTCCGAAGATCGCCAACTACCACTTCACGACCCTCGTGCCCAATCTGGGCGTGGTCTCCGTGGGCGAGGAGCAGAACTTCGTCATGGCGGACATCCCGGGCATCATCGAGGGCGCGAGCGAGGGCGCCGGCCTCGGTCATGACTTCCTGCGCCATATCGACCGCTGCCGCCTGCTGCTGCATCTGGTCGATGCGGCGGGCAGCGAGGGCCGCGATCCGATCGACGACATCGAGAAGATCAATGCCGAACTGGCCGGTTACAGCGAGTTTCTCGCGGCGCGTCCGCAGATCATCGTGGCGAACAAGACCGACCTGCTGGGCGAGGACCGCGAGCCGGTCGAAAAGCTGAGAAAGTATGCCGAGGAGCACGGCTTCCTGTTCGCGGAGCTGTCCGCGGCGACCAATCAGGGCGTCCGGGAGCTGATGAACCTCACCTGGCACGAGCTGCAGCAGTTGCCGCCGGTATTCGTGTACGAGCCGGAGTTCGTCGAGACTGAGGCGGCTCCCGTCACCGAGAACGACTGGACCATCGAGCGCGACGGCGACGCCTACGTCGTTACCGGCGCATGGGTGGACAAGGTCATGGGCTCGGTCAACCTCGACGACTACGAGTCCCGTCAGTATATGGACCGCATGCTCCAGACCGCAGGCATCTATGCGAAGCTCGAGGAAATGGGCATCGAGGAAAATGCGCCGGTCATCATCGGCGAGCTCGAATTCGAGTACGTTTACTAAACTGGAAAAACCGTCGGAGAAATCGTTCTCCGACGGTTTACTTTTTTTCATATGAAGTTAATTTGTGCAATCCGACGGGAAGGAAAACTTGACATTCATGCAGAGAAATGTTAAACTTAATCCCATAAAACCATAAAGCGACAAACGAAGCTGGCAGGAAAAAGTCCACAAGACTTGCCGAAGGAGCGAAACTCTCAGGTGTCCGGTGTACCCGGATGAGGACTGTCAGCGGATGTGGCTCTGGAGAACGTCCCGGATGTAAGGGGACTGCCGAAGGTGCAACGCGCGCGGGGGTAAGAGTAGCCGCGCCCAATCTCTCAGGCAAAAGGACAGAGTATGGATCGATAAAATGCACAGGAGGTCAGCGTTCCATCAGCGCGTGAAATCCTGTTCTGCTGTCGTTCTTTTGAGCCGAAATCCATTTTACCCATGGGTTTCGGTTTTTTGTTTGCCGCAGACAAAAAAA
>ERZ773190.1728-NODE-1728-length-19530-cov-13.211707_pt1 | contig 19530 bp, 16 predicted proteins | sample MGYA00511111_ERZ773190 | MGnify/ENA primary metagenome ERZ773190 (study PRJEB29015, sample SAMEA2737777) | human gut metagenome | biome: human gut; feature: human-associated habitat; material: faeces | place: China | collected 2012 ... | reverse complement strand
CACCTGCAAAAAGCTCAGAGGGGAAAGCCCCATGAATCGGATGCACAGGTAGGGCAGGCAGAACAGCCCGAACAGCTTGACCGCCTGCAATGCCAGAATTTCAGCGCAGCGGGGCTTATCTGCCAGCAGACGGCGGCTCTCCTCGCCCAGAACATCCAGCTGCTGCTGCCAGTCGGCGCGGCGCTGCTGCCATTTTTCCGTTTTGGGCAGCAGACGCATCAGCCAGCGGGCAAGGTTCTGCACCAGCGGCGATACGCACACCAGCACCAGCACCACAATGATGGCCGCCACTACAGCGTATGCCATGGGCAGATAATTCATCACACCGGTGGTGTTGGCGGCAAGCCATCTGTGCTGAAACAGCAGCATCACCGTGGCATACAGCAGCACGGTGGTTTTGTGGAACACGTACTGCAGGGTCATCAGGCCCACGCCCGGGCCAACCGGCAGGCCGCAGCGGTGCAGATACCATGTCTGCACCGGCACTGCACCTGCGCCCAGCGTGACCACATTGCCAAAGGTGCCGCACCACGCGGTATCGATGCCCTGCCAGAGCCTGAAGCCCGGGATGCGGCTGCGCACGATGCCCCACGCCACGCACCCCTCCAGCAGCGGATAGCTGAGGCCGATGGCCAGCACCACCAGCACCTGCCATGCGGACAGCTGCGAAAGCGCTGCGGTGATCTCGGCCCAGTTGTCCTTGAACAGCAGCACGATGATGCCGGTAAGTGCGGCGAGCACCAGCAGCGAGATCACTGTCTTTTTGCGGGAAGGTGCGGCAGAGGCGGGTTGGCTCATAGAGAGAACAGGCTCCTTTCAGGCGGAATGATTTGATAAAAGTATAACACACGCGGCCTGTGTCTTTGTGAACGGAACTGGAATTTTCTTGTGCAATTTTGATGGAATGATAAAAAGGCAAGGGCAGATGCACGCATCGACCCTTGCCTTTATCTTGTTTTTAGTCTGTTGATTCGTTCACCAGCCGTGTCAGGGTGGCAACATAGGCTTCGTTGGAATAATATTTCTCGTACATTTTCCGGCAGTCAGCTTTCATGGCGGCCAGCTGTTCCGGATGCAGGATAGCATGCTCCAGCACCTTTGCCAGCTGATCCGGGTCGTCGTCTTTGTACACAAAGCCGTCCACGCCCTCGGTGATCAGCCCGGCGGTGCCGGTGTGCTCCGACACGATGGAGGGCTTGCCGAAGATCAGGCCCTCGGTGACGAAGGTTGGCATGGGATCATCGCGGGAAGCGCATACCACGCAGGTGCACTGATCCATCAGGGATTTGATCTCGGGCCGTTCCAGACGCTTGCGGTAGAAAACGGTGTCCGGGTAGTCCTCCACCAGTGCATCCACGGCGTTCTTCAGGCTCTTGTCCGCCGCCTTGCCCACGAACAGGAAAGCAGCCTTCTGGCGCACCTCGGGCTTTAGCAGGCGGATGGCGTTGCAGAAAATATCCTGACCCTTGCGCGGCTCAAAGGAACCTACGGTCACGAACAGCGGCCTGCCGCCGGCATAGCTGATATCGTAGGGCGGGAAGCTTTCCTGCGCATAGTCCGGCAGACCGTAGATCAGCTGTTCAATGCTGAAGTCCGGCCGCACCGAGTGCATGGCGGCGGTGGCGTGGGAGCCCACAGCGGCAATGTGCACGTTGTCGGCCAGCTCCTTGGGGATCTTGTGGGTGATGAAGGGATAGCCTGCAAAGGCGTCGTGCAGCCACCACAGCACCGGCACAAATCCGCCGTTCAGGGTGCGCACGGCAGGGGCTTCCACCACTGTGTTGGCCAGCACAAAGTCTGCGCTGGAAGCCAGCTCCCACAGGGTGGAAGAGGTCACGCAGTCGCGGCGGGTGACCACGGCAGCTCCGGCCTCCAGAAAGAGCGGCAGAGAGCCCTCGTCCGAGGGGCCCAGCACCACCACTTCATAGCCAAGACTGCGCAGCACCGGGATGGCGCTCACCAGCACGATGGGCGCACCGGTCATGGTGAGTTCATGGCTCAGCACCACGGCGCGTTTGCCGGTGGCCGAGAATACGTCCTCGGCGCACAGCTCCCGGCGGAAGTGCAGCAGTGCCTGCGGGACGCAGCGGCAGTTCTGCGCCAGCTGGTTTGCCAGCCGCAGCAGTTCCAGCACATCGTCTTTGCCGCGGGCCGCCGCGCGGCAGCGGTCCAGCAGGGCGCGGGAGAGCAGGGCACAGCGCTGGCCGGACAGGTGCTGGTCGGTCTGGTACAGGGCACTGCCGCCGTCGTAGCCGAACACGGCATCGCACACCACAAGGTCAGCCCCCTGCTGCAAGGCGGCTGCAAAATAGGTGAGGGCGGTGGAGGTGCACTCCACATCCTCGCTCACCAGCAACACACCGTTCACGGAGGGGGTCAGCTCACCTTCCAGCCGGTCCACCAGCCGGAACTTGCGGTGCAGCTGCTCGGCCAGAGAAAGGGTCAGGGCATTGCGGCGGCCCGGGGCGTACACCAGCAGATAGGTGCTCTGGGTGTCGGTATAGGTCTGTTCCCGCAGCTGGCGGCGCTGCAGGGGGCTGTAACTGCTGTACATGTACGAACCCCCTTCAATGCCGGTGGAACAGGCCCAGCAGCTTGCGCAGCGGAGCCGTGAGCTTCCAGCTGCTGCTGCCCAGCACGTTTTCCAGCGAGGCCTCGTAGGCGGCCCGGCTGTTCTGCAGGTCGGCCAGATGCTGCTGCTGTTCTGCCAGCTGCTTGCGCAGCTGCTGGATCTCAGCGTTTGCCTCCAGCAGCTGTTCAGTGCCCTGACGGGACACGGCCTCGGTCTCTTCCTTGAGCACGGTCAGCGCCCGCAGCAGAGCCTTGCCGGGCTGCTCATGCAGGTAGCGGCCCAGGGGATAGTAGCGATATTTCACCGCAAACCGCAGCCCGGCGGGGAAGCCTACGGCACTTTCCACTGTCAGGTTGGGGTCGATGTTCATGAACAGCATGGTGCCCTCCTGCAGGGCGTTGCCGTTGAGGATGTGGTAGCTGAGCCGCTCGTCTGAGAGGGAAAAATCGGTGATGCAGCAGGCAAATTCACCGGGGTCCAGCCGCAGAGCCCTGGCCTCCACGGGCAACTCGAACACAGCCGACACTTCGTGGGTCAGCTCGTCATAGGAGTCGGGGGCAACGGTCAGGCACTCATGGGGCGAAAAACCGGAGCCGGAGTCGTAGAACAGCTGGGGCAGAAGCAGAGCACCCTGTTCGGTGTCGGCACCCTGCGAGGCCAGCACGGCCTCATATTTCAGCACCTGCTGCTCCAGCTCCAGGCACCGCTGTGCCAGCCGGGAAACGCCTTCGTCCGACAGCCGGAGCTGCTGTTCCAGTTCGGCCACGCGGCTGCCTACCGCGTCCAGGGTCTGGGGGGCATCGTTGTTCATAACCGGATTCTCCTCTTGTTTTATAGGATACGGCTGCACCGCAGCAGCCGGGGAAATCAATGCTGTGAAAGCGCGGGGGTGCGCCGCTGGGCCTGCCGCCGTGCGGCCGAGGCTTTGACGATCCAGCTGCGCCGCAGGTTCAGCAGGGCGCACACCAGCCCGATGGAGGTAAACGCGATCACGTTCTGCAGCAGCATACCCCGCAGCGGGTGGTCTGTAAAGTGAGCCGCGAACAGATACCACGGGATGGCGATAAGCTCCACCGTGTGGATGCAGAAGATGTTCAGTGAGTTGCGGCCGATGGCCTGCAGGCCCTGTGCGATGGGGCCGGCGAAGCGGTTGAGCCGCATGAACAGGCGGATGAACAAAAAGCCGGTGGCGGCATCCAGCAGGATGCTCAGCGGGCCCAGGGTCCACTCGCCCATGGAAATGCAGTCGGTGCTCTGGGCAAGCAGAGCTCCCACAGCGGTCAGAGCTGTGCCGCCCAGCAGGATGTACAGGGTGCGGCGGGGCAGGGGCTTGTCCAGCCAGCGGTTCTTCTTGGCCAGATAGCCGATGTAAAGGTAGGGCACGATCACGGCCCCCTGCGAAAGGCTGAAGGGCAGCTCCCACACCAGTGTGGTGCCCCAGCCCAGCAGCATGATGCCGAGCACAGCCCAGTGTGTGTATTTCTCCGGGAAGATATTCAGGATGGCGTCCAGCAGTACCCAGCCGATCAGCAGCGAGAGCAGATACCACATGGGGCCGGTGGAAAAGAACTGCTGCCCGGCATAAGTAGTGGTGTGGGGCAGCCCCAGCAGAAAGCCGCCGGCCACCTTGAGGGTCTCGGTGACGCTGCTGGGAAAGTAATGGAACGCCATGTAGTGGCACAGCAGATGCAAGAGCGAAGTGCACACCGCCGTGATGCAGTAGGGCTTGAGCAGCGCTCTGAGCTGCTGCTGGATGCACTTGCCGATGGAGCGCTTGCGGAAACCGTAGCCGCTGGCAATGAAAAAGGCCGCCATCAGGGCCTCACGATAGATGAACGGGAAAAACGCCGTGAGCGACAGCCCGCCGGAGATCTGCATGGGGTAGAGTTCGGCGGTGTGGGCCAGCACGATGGTGATCATGCCCACGCCCTTGAGCATGTCGAACATGCCGATGGAGTTGACGGTGCTGGGTCTGGTGCCTTCCATGAAAAGGGTCCTTCCTTGCGCCGTCCGGAAACAGGTGACCAACAGGCGCATACAGTAAAAAATGATCCATTTATAAGGATATAAGGCTAGTATAATGCTTTTTGTGCACACTGTCAATTTTGAATTGCCCACCGTCGGGTGGCAATTGTTGTCTTTACCGATAAAAAAGCCTGGTAGAAGGGCCGAATTTCTGGGCAGACGGCACAGGCTGCCGGATGGAAAAAATAAGGTATGCAAGTTTTAATTGCCAAAAATGGAAATTAAATGTTGCAAAAGCCTTGCATTGCCAGCGGCGGTATTGTATACTGAACACAATTGAAAAAGCGGCCTGGCCCGGGTGGATCCGGCTGCAGGAATGTAAAAAACAATGACGTGGAGGCTAACATGGTTCATTCGTTGTATCAGTCCCTGAACAATCTGGAAACGATCTACGCAGACCGGATCGGCATCCGTTATTATGATGAGGCCAAGGGTGGTGTGGTGGAGGTGCCCTTCCGGCAGTACGCTGCAGACCTGCGCCGATTCGTGGCATTTTTGCGCAGCCGCACCCCGAATCCCCTGGGACAGCGTGTGGCCATCCTGGCCCGCAACAGCTACCACTATATGATGTGTATGTACGGCGCAGTGCTGGCCGGAGCTGTGGCAGTGCCCCTGAACACCGGCAAGAACTGGGACGAGATCCGCTACGAGCTGGATCTGGTGGAGCCGGTGTGCGTGCTCCATGACGGCGAATACCTGAGCCGGGAGCCGGCCCTGGGCCAGGAGTACGGGGATCGTCTGGTGCCCATGGATGCCTTTACCGCCTTTGAGCCTGCGAAGGAGATCACCGAGGTGCCGGACCTCAATGCAATGGCCTTTATCATGTTCACCTCCGGCACCACGGGCCGCAGCAAGGGCGTTATGCTGTCTCAGAAGAACCTGTTCACCGCCATGCCTGCCTTCCTGACCCCCTTTGAGGACGTGCGGAGCCAGACCGGCTGGAACACCGACGCGTTCAGCTCTCTGTCCTGCCTGCCCATGTTCCACATTTCGGCCATGACCAGCCTGGTGTCCTGGAGCGTCACCGGCCACTGCGTGAACCTGTGCAACGACCTGAAATATTTCTACCGGGACCTGGGAGCCATGCGGAGTGACGTGATGGCTGTGGTGCCGGTGCTGCTGAAGAGCATTTATAATGATGTGATGAAGGGCAAACGGGAGCGTCTGAACGGCCTGCGTGTGCTGACCTGCGGCGCAGCCATGTTCGACCCTGCCGTGCTCCAGGACCTGATGGACCGGGGCTTCTTCATCGCCCAGATGTACGGCCTTACCGAGACCTGCGGTGACGGTGCCTGGAACTCCTCCCAGGAGGAAAAGTACCTGACCAGCGTGGGCCATGTGGACGACAGCTGCCAGTACAAGCTGGAGGACGGGGAACTGTGCATGCGTGGTGACCCGGTGATGCTGGGCTACTACAAGGACCCGGAGGCCACCGCCGAGGTGCTGGACGCCGAGGGCTGGTTCCACACCGGCGACATTGCCCGGGTGGAGCCGGACGGCTATATGTACCTGACCGGCCGCAAAAAGAACGTGATCATCCTGGGCAGCGGCGAGAATGTGAGCCCCGAGGAGCTGGAAAGGCTGCTGGCTCCCTGCGCTGCCATCCGGGAGTGCATGGTCTGCGAGCGGAACCAGCGCATCTGCGCCGTGGTCTGCTGCGACCCGGACCAGCAGGACGCTGTGCGGGACTTTGTTACCAAGGTGAACCGCACCCTGCCCCTGTACAAGCACATGGTGGTGGAGTTCTCGGCCCAGCCCCTGCCTCGCAACGCTGCCGGCAAGCTGCTGCGGTCCTAAATCTTAGCGGAAAAAGCCGGTCTCATGGTGGGAAAGTTCCCACAAGGCGTTATGGTCGTGAGACTGGCTTTTTAAAGAATAGAGAGGGAAACGATCATGGAACTACATAAACCGAAAAATCTGTATGAGCTGCTGACGCTGAACATGGAGCAGCGATTTGCGGACCGGGTGGCCTTCCGCTGGTACGACGCCGACCAGGATGTGGTGGTGGAAAAGCACTTCGGGGAGTATGCGCAGGACATCCGCCGCGCGGTGAACTACTACCTGAGCACCATCCCGGACATTCAGGGCAAGCGGGTGTGCGTGTGGAGCAACAACAGCTACCACTACGCCGTGAACTGCTACGGTGTCATGATGGCGGGCGGCGTCATCGTGCCCATGAACCAGCGCAAGAGCTGGGATGAGCTGCACCGGGAGCTGGAGCTGGTGGAGCCTTCCGCCATCCTGACCGACGGCGATGACTACGGCTGCAACGAGGAGATGCAGGCGGCTTACGGCAGCCTGCTGCGCCCCATGGATGCCTACAAGGCTTACGAGCCTGCAGAGCTTGTGAACCGCATCGACCCGAAGGCTTTGATGGTGCTGATGTTCACCTCCGGCACCACGGGCCGCAGCAAGGGCGTCATGCTGAGCGAGGCAAACTTCTTTGCCGTGATGGACCACCACCTGAGCGTGGGCCAGGCCTATCTGGAAGCCGCCCATGACCCGGATATGCTGGTGGGCCACCTGACCGTGCTGCCCATGTTCCATCTGGGTGCCTTTGGCTGCCTGTTCACCTGGGCTGAGATGGGCTGGGCCCAGAACCTGGGCAGCCTGAGGTCCTTCTATAAGGATCTCAAGCGGATGCCCAGCCAGGCCATGGCCGCCGTGCCGGTGCTGGTGCAGTCCATTCACCACGACCTGATGGCCGGCAAAAAGAGCAAACTGGGCGACCTGTGGGCACTGAACTGCATGTCCGCCATGTTTGAGCCGCAGATCCTGATGGATCTGTCCGAGCACGGCATGTTCATTGCCCAGCTTTACGGCAGCACCGAGACCACCGGCGGCGGCCTGATCAACTTTGCCCACGACGCAAAGCACATTGGTGCCATCGGCAAGCCGGACGGCCACTGCGAGATCAAGCTGGACAACGGCGAGCTGTGTATGCGGGGCGGCGATGTGATGCTGGGCTACTACAAGGACCCCAAGGGCACCGCCGAAGTCATCGACGCCGACGGCTGGTTCCACACCGGAGACCTGGCCCGGGTGGACGAGGACGGCTATTACTTCCTCACCGGCCGCAAGAAGAACGTGATCATTCTGGACAGCGGCGAGAACGTCAGCCCCGAAGAGCTGGAGGGCCTGTTGGAAAAATGCCCTGCCGTGAAGGAATGCCTGGTAAAGGAAAAGGGCAAGAAGATCTGCGCTGTGGTCTACTGCGAGGAAGCCGACCAGCAGGCGGTGCGGGACTTTATCACCGAAACCAACCGCACCCTGCCCCTGTACAAGCGCATGAGCGCAGTGGAGTTCTCTGCCCAGCCCCTGCCCCGCAACGCCATGGGCAAGCTGATGCGCTGAGGCCTGCAGCCCTGATTTTGCGGTTTGTGCCGCATACTCTGCAAAAAAAACTGGGCAAACCCATAGGGGTTGTGCTATACTGAGGGCAGAACCGTGCTGATCCTGATCGGCACACCCAAAATCCGTCACGGAAAGGAAGAACATTTCTATGGAACGAGCAGAAATCATGTCCCAGATCCTGGCCATCCTGGAGGATGTGGCAGAGATCGCGCCGGAGGATGTCAACGAGAACAGCGTCCTGATGGACGACCTGGATCTGTCCTCGATGGAGATCCTGACCATCGTGGCCGACCTGGAAGAGACCTTTGGCCTGCGAATCCCGGAAAAGGAGCTGCGCAACTTTGTCACCATCGGTGACCTGACCGATTATCTGGCAGCCAATGCCGGGTGAGCCGATGGAAGCAGCACAGCGTTCGGCGGAGTATGTCTTTCAGGGCATCATGTACTATTTCCGCCGGGAAAAAGTGTGCCCCCGGTATCAGTTTACCCTGAAGGACCCGGTGGACCCGGCCCTGCTGCAACAAGCGCTGGATGCCGCGCTGGAAGCTGCCCCCTATTACCGGGTGCGGCTGGTGTGGGAAAAGCGCAAAGCCTTTCTGGAACCGAACTCGGAGCCCTGTCTGGTGTACCCGGACAGCGTGATGCGGGAGATGCCGGAACAGACGAATGGCTACTTCTTTGCCGTGCACTGCGCACAGAACGTCGTGTACTTTGACTGGTTCCACTTCATCGCGGACGGCCACGGGGTATCGCCCTTCCTCACCCGCATCCTGGAGCTGTACTGTAACCTGCGCTACGGTACCGCCTTTGCAAACCCGCCCATCCCCTGCAGCCCGGCCTACGACATCGCAAAGCTGGTGGAGCAGTACCCGCTGCAGGTCATGGACGAGACTACGATGCAGCGGGAGGTGGTGGAGACCTGCGAGGAGCCCATGCACCGCATCCGAATCCGGTTCGCCAAAAAGGATCTGGTGGCCAAAGGCGTGCAGAATGGCGTCAAGCCCTTCTGCGCCCTCATGGGCCTGCTGTGCATCGCGCTGGGAGAGTATCTGGGCAAGGACACCATCCAGTATTCCTATTCCGCCGACACGCGGGACGCCATGGGTGCCCCCAACGCACGGTACAACTGCGTGTGTTCCTTCCAGGACGGAGTGACCCTGCACGAGGGCGTCCGGCTGGAAGAGTTCGTGCAGCAGATGGACAGTGCCGTGAAGGACAGCCTGACGGCGGAGCGCAAGCGCCGCAAGATGGCCGACCAGATGGGCTGGGTCTACAAGGTAGATCAGCAAAAGGCCCCTCTGCGGATCAAGCAGCGTGTGTTCCAGATGGGCGAGTACATCAGCGGCATCCCGGCGGATTTCTGGTTCAGCTATCTGGGCAATCCCCTCATGCCGAACACGCCGGAGCTGGCGCAGTACATCACTGACTTTGGCGTGTGGGTGCCGCCGGAGGGCGGCTCCCTGTGCGTGGAAGCCTCCACCCTGAACGGGGTGATCACCCTTTGCATCGAGAACAAAGTGCCGAAGGCCGGCCTGCCCGGCATCCTGCGCCGGGTGCTGGAAGCCGAGGACATCCCGGTGCTGGAAGCCCAGGCACTGGACGAAGTATAAACAAAAGGCAAAAGCAGCCTTACCGGAACCATTCCGGGAAGGCTGCTTTTTTGCATCTTATTCGGTCCGGGCCGGGCGGGTGGTCACCTCGCCGCAGCGTAATGCCTGCGGGCGGCCGTTCTCCCGCTGGACCACCAGCCGCCCTTCCTCGTCGATGGCAAGGGCCTTTGCGGCGTAGGTCTCGGCGCCGGTGCACACGGTGACCCAGTGCCCGGGCACAAAGCAGCGGGCGCGGTACTCGTCCAGACAGTCAAAGGCGGGGCAGAGGGCCAGCAGCTGCCGGGCGATGACCCCGGCCAGCGCGGCCCGGCTCACGGGGGCGGGGCCGCCCGGGTACAGGCTGCCGGCCTTTTCGGCCAGCTCCGGGGGCCAGTCGGCGGCGGTAGCGGTCAGGTTCAGGCCGATGCCCACCACCAGCCACTCCAGCCGCCCGCTCTCCAGGTCGGTGCCGGCTTCGGTGAGGATGCCGCACACCTTTTTGCCCTGATAATACAGGTCGTTGACCCACTTGATGCCTAGTTCCAGCCCGCACAGCTCCTGTACCGCCCGGCACACCGCCACGGCGGCCCCGATGGTGGCCGTCTGGGCGCTGGCCGCCGGGACCGCCGGGCGCAGCAGTACCGAGAGGTACACGCCCTTCCCGGCCGGGCTTTCAAATACACGGCCCAACCGTCCCCGGCCTGCGCTCTGGTGGGCTGTGAGCACCAGCGTGCCGTGGGGCGCACCGTCCAGCGCCAGCAGCTTGGCCGTCCGGTTGGAGCTTTCCAGCGTGTCGTACACCTGCACCGGGGCGGGGTAGGGGCCCACGGCCTCGGCACAGAAGGGGTCGCCGCCCAGCAGCCGATACCCCCGGCGGGAGACGGCTTCCAGTGCGTAACCCTGTGCGGTGAGGGCGGCAGCCGCCTTGTGGACGGCGGCGCGGCTCACGCCCAGCTGTCCGGCCAGCTGCTGGCCGGAGATATAGGCACCCCCGGCGGCACTCAGTGCCTGCAGAAGGGCCTGACGGGTGGTGGAAGGCATGGCGGTAAGGCTCCTTTCGTGCTATACTATAACCACATTGTAGCATGGAACGGGCAAAACACAAACTTTTTGCAAAAAAAATCTGCGGTTTGTGCAGGGAATGCGGCGGCTGTCTCGTTTGAATCAACAGAAGGGCCGTGCAGAGCACCGCCCTCCACAGCCGGAAAGGAGGATGAGCAGGTCGTTGACAACACTGGAATTCAGCGCGATGGTGCAAAAATATCAGTCTCTGGTCTACACGGTCTGCCATCAGCTGGTGCCGGACGTGGGGGATGCGCAGGATCTGACCCAGGAGACCTTTCTGGCGGCATGGCGGGCCATCGACCGCTGTCCGCCCGGCTTTGAAAAGCAATGGCTGGCCCGCATTGCGGCCAACAAAGCCAAGGATTACTTACGCAGCGCATGGGTGCGCCGGGTGAACACGCCGGGCGACGAGGTGCTGGCGCTGGAGGGGGCACCGCCCGGCCTGGAGCCGGAACAGCAGGTGCTGGACACGCTGGGAGCGGAAGAGCTCACCCGCATGATCCTGGATCTGCGGGAGCCCTACAAGACACCCTGCCGTCTGGTGCTGCTGGAACAGCACACCATGGCCGAGGCGGCACGTCTGTGCGGCCGCCCGGAAAAAACCGTGAACGCGCAGATCTACCGGGCCAAAAAGATGCTGGTACAGCAGATCCGGGAACAACAGGAAGGGAGGAGCGTACATGGAACTGTTTGATCAGAACGGATGCCTGACCGAGGAAGGGCTGCACGCCGTCATCGGCGGGCAGCTGGACGAGCTGGGCAGGCTGGAAGCCGCCGAGCACCTGTCCTACTGCGACAAGTGCATGGACCGGTACACAGCCCTGCTCACCGCCGATGTATTGGAAGAGCCGCCGCGCTCCGCCCGCGGGGCTGTGATGGGCACCATCTGGGTGCGGCTGATGCAGAACACCTGGGGCCGGGCCGCTGTGGCCGCCGTGGCGGCAGTGCTGGCTCTGACCCTGTGGCGCAGCGGCACTGTGACCCAGATCCTGGAAGGCACCCGGGACCTTAAGACCTGGATGCCCTCCACCAGCCAGACCCAGCCAGACCAGCTGCCGATGCTGGGCCAGCCGGTGCAGGATGACCAGCGGACCCCTACCCAGCCGGAACAGCTGGGCAAGCCGGTGCAGGACAAAGAGCCTGTGCCCACCTTGTCCCAGAAGCTGACCGGCACGCTGGACAGCCTGCTGTTCGGCAAGAACGAATCTGCGGCAGAGCCTGACGCTGCCGTTTCCAACCAGAAGAAATGAGGGAATCGACTATGAAGAAAAACGGAATCCTGACCCTGCTGTTTGCCTGCATCCCCGGCGCGGGCCAGATGTATCAGGGCTATATGAAGCGGGGACTCTCGCTCATCACCATGTTCTGCCTGTTTATTATCGTAGGCAGCGCCACGGGGCTGGATGCGCTGGTAGTCGGCTGCATCGTGGTGTATATGTACAGCTTTTTCGATACCTTCAACCTCCGCGCCCAGATCATCGCGGAGAATGCTCCGGCAGACGACTATCTGGTGCACATCAACTGGAAAGACAAGCGGATGCAGGACTTCATGATGGACAGCCACAAGCTGCTGGGCTGGGGCCTCATTGCCCTGGGCGGCCTGGTGGCCTACGAGAACGTCATCATGCGGGTGTTCGGCGATGTGATGTGGCGCTGGGGCCAGAACAACCCTGTGTTCCGCGCCTTCTATCTGATGCTGGATGAGCTGCCCCAGATCGTGACCTGCGTGGCCCTCATCGTCTGCGGCCTGTGGCTGGTGCGCGGCCCCAAGGGCAAAAAGGTGCACCGCAAAAAGGCAGAGGAACCGGAGGACGAGGACTTCCGCGAGTACACCGCAGCCGAAGCCGATGCACCGGAAGCCCCGGAGGAAACCGCAGACTTTGCCATGCCGAAGCTCAGCGCTCTGCTGGGCGACCCGGTGACCCCGGAGGACCTCGAAGAGCCGGAACAGCCGGAGAATGCGGAGGGCGACGATGGACGAACTGAATAAGACGGCAGCGACGGAGCCGGAAACCCGGCCGGAAGCTGCAAAGCTGCAGGACGCCCCCCGCCGCCGGGTGGGCAGCCTGACGCTGGGCGCCTGCCTGATCGCAGCGGGCATCTTCTTCCTGTGTTATTACTTTGTGCCGGGCTTTGACTGGCAGCTGGTGGTGCGCATCGCCCCGGCGGCAGCCCTGGTGCTGCTGGGATGTGAGGTGCTGTTCTTCGCCGCCCGGCCGGGCCGCTGGAAGTATGATTTTGTCTCGGTGCTGGTCTGTCTGGGGCTCATCGCAGTTTGTATGTGCCTGAGCTTTCTGCCCATGGTGTGGAGCGAGATCGACCCTGCCCGCGGACAGAACGAGATGAAGCTGAGCAAGGCGTACACCACACAGGTGTATGAGGCCCTCCGGAAGGAAAACCCGGACCTCCGCCTGCGGGATGTGTACACCGACCTGTATCTTTACGCCAACAGCGTGGATGACCTGCAGGAGCTGCAGCCAAGTGACGGGCACCTGAGCCTGACCGTGATGCTGTATGGCCCCTACGACAGCACCGGAGCCTTTGCGCAGGACTGCCGCAGCGTGGCCGGTACGGTGCGGGCTGGCACCCTGCAGCCGGATGAACTGCGCATCGTGTGGTCGCCGGACAACGACCCGGGCCAGAGCCTGGATTCCGGTACCCTGCAGCGTGTGGAACAGTACACGCTGGAACTGGACGGCACGGTGCAGCTGGACTGGACCGCAGATGAGATGGAACGGCAGGTCGAAGTGCAGTATCTGCTGGACGAAGAAAATGAGCCGGAAGAGGACACTGCGCCCGGCGAAGAGGCCGAGCCAGAGGCGGCTGTATAAAAACTGAAAACGCGCCCGCTGCGGAGTTTTCCACAGCGGGCGCGTTGCTTGTTGAAAAAGAGCTTACAGCTTCTTGCCGGTGAGCAGCTCGTAGGCCTCCAGATACTTGGCGATGGTCTTGTCGATCACGTCCTGGGGCAGATCGTAGTTGCTGTCCGGATGGGCCTTCAGCCAGTCGCGGACAAACTGCTTATCAAACGAAGGCTGGCCGTGGCCCGGCTCGTAGCCCTCCAGCGGCCAGAAGCGGGAGGAATCCGGGGTGAGCATCTCGTCGCCCAGCACCACGTTGCCATCCTCGTCCAGACCAAACTCGAACTTGGTGTCGGCAATGATGATGCCGCGGGTCAGGGCGTACTCGGCGCACTTCTTGTACAGGGCGATGGTGTAGTCCCGCAGCTTGGTGGCGTACTCCAGGCCGTGGCCGGGGAACTGCTTTTCCAGCACCTCAATGCTGCGCTCGTAGGAGATGTTCTCGTCGTGGTCGCCGATCTCGGCCTTGGTGGAGGGGGTGTAGATGGGCTCCGGCAGCTTCTGGGACTCCTGCAGGCCCTCGGGCAGCTGGATGCCGCACACCTTGCCGGTCTTTTGGTAGCTGGCCCAGCCGCTGCCGGTGATGTAGCCGCGCACGATGCACTCGACGGGCAGCATGGTCAGCTTGCGGCACAGCATGCTGTTGCCGTCGAACTGGGGCTGCCGGAAGAACTCCGGCATATCCTTCACGTCCACGCTCAGCATATGGTTGGGCAGCAGATCCTTGGTATAGTCGAACCAGAACTTGCTCATCTGGGTGAGCACGGTGCCCTTTTTGGTCACCTTGTTTTTCAGGATGACATCAAACGCAGAAATGCGGTCGGTGGCAACCATGATCAGGCTGTCGCCATTGTCGTAAATTTCACGGACTTTGCCTTCTTTGATGGGCTTGAATGCAGTCATAGTCAAACACTCCATTTCCCTTTTTCCGGCCGCCGGGCGCGGCACATCCTTACAGCACTATTGTACCATGCCCGCTGCCGGTTTGAAAGAAACAGATGGGAGAGATTTGCCCCGGGTTTTGCAAATTTCTCGTGAAAAATGTGCAAAAATCATCGGATGAATTCGTCGTTTTGACGATAAAAGTCGTACTTTCAGCGCGAATGAGACAAAAAACGACCCGCTTTTTTGTGGAATGCGCAGATGGACACAGCCCGGCGGATAGGGTATGCTGAAAGGCGGCAGCTTTGCTGTACAGAAAGGAAAATTCTGCTTATGATACCTCAGATCATTGCGCACCGTGGTGCATCCTACCTGGCACCGGAAAACACGCTGGCGGCTTTCCGCAAGGCGATGGAGATCGGGGCGGACGGTGTGGAAATGGACGTACAAAAGACGCTGGACGGCGGCCTTGTGATCCACCACGACTATATCATCGACCTGCACACCGATATTTCCGGCCGTATCTACGATATGACCGAAGGTGAACTGAAAGACCTGGACTTCGGCAGCTGGAAGGACGCTGCCTATAAAGATGAGAAGATCGCCACCCTGGCCGAGGCACTGGCCCTGTGCAGGAGCATGGAGGGCTGCGCGGTCCAGCTGGAAATGAAATCCACCATGGACAACGACCCGGCTTTTGTATCCGGTGTGGTGGATGCCATCCGCGCGGCAGACATCGCCGACCGACTGGTCCTTATTTCGTTCAACCACGACCTGCTGCGGCAGGCCAAGGCGCTGATGCCGGAACTGCGGGTGGGCGTGCTGCTGTACGGCGCATTCGAGAGCATGGTGCTGCCGCCGCCGGTCATCTGGAAGGACCTGGGCCTGGTGAACGGCATGGAGGATGAGGAAGCGGCGCTGGACGAAGAACTGGCCGCCCTGCCGGTGGATGCGGGCATGGACCCAGATGAGGAAAACGGCTGGATGACCCGCTGGGTGAACGACAAGGTGAGCATGCTGCGGGCAAACTTCCCCGGGGAGAGCCTGCAGGCGGTGGCAAAGCATCTGGCCGACCAGCACAACCCGGTGGCCTATGTCAAAAGCCTGGACTTTGCGCCGGAGTACGTCAGCTGCGAATACCACACCGCCTACAGCAACCCAGGCTTCATCGCCAAGCTGCAGGCCATGGGGGTCAAGGTGGCCCTGTGGACCGTGGACACGGAAAAGGCTGTCCGGAGCCTGCTGCCCCTGGGGCCGGACTGCATCGTGACCAACCGCCCTGACCGCGTGCGGGAATGGGTGGAAGAAAATCAGTGACACAGAGATCGGAAAGGCTTCTCCTTTGGGAGAAGTCTTTTTTGCTGCCCTTGACAAACAGGGACAGTGGGATTAAAATAGTCTCATATCGAACAGTTTTATAGAAAACAGTTTGAGCAAAAAACAATTCAGAAGGAACCGATCGTATGTGTGACGAAAAACAGAACGAATGCAGAGACCACGGGGATCCGCCCTGGGAGGGGCCGCAGGTCATCCCGGCCCAGATCCGCCGGGTGGACAACCTGATCTTCCGCAAGATCAACCAGTTTGCCCGCGCCAACGGTGTGGAGCAGGCCACCCCGATGCACGGTTGGATCATCGGGTATCTTTACCGGCACCGGGAGGAGCAGGTGTTCCAGCGGGACATTGAGCGGGAGTTTTCCATTACCCGCTCCACCGTGACCAACATCCTGCAGCTGATGGAGCGCAAGGGCTACATCCAGCGCCAGAGCGTGCCGCAGGATGCCCGGCTGAAACAGCTGGTGCTGACGGAAGAGGGCGTCCGCTTCCATGAAAACACCATCCTCTCCTTCCACCAGACGGACGACTATGTGGCCAATCTGCTGACGGAAGAGGAAAACGCCGAGCTGCTGCGGCTGCTGAACAAGCTGCGGGACGCGCTGAAGTAAACCCTCTCAGCTTCGCTGCGCTCAGCAGCTCCCCCGAGGGGGGAGCTTTTTGGGCGATATTTTTGGATTTTCTTTTCCGGTGAAAAGCTGCTTTCCCGGAACAGACAAAAGCTCTCCCTTTCGGGAGAGCTGGCACGGCGCGAGCCGTGACGGAGAGGGTTCGACTCTTGTCAAAACGCCGAAAAGATGCTTGTGAAGATGTTAATTATGAACAATTTCCGAAAGTTTTGCAAACATCTTGACATTAAATCTGTTTTGTATAGAATTGTTCTGTAACAAACAAATAAAATTAACAGGAGGTAACTCAGATGATCAAAAAGCTCGTGTCACATCTGGGCGAGTACAAACGCGCCGCAGTCCTGACACCGCTCTTTGCAGCCCTGGAAGCCGTGATGGATGTGTTGCTGCCTACCATCATGGCCTTTATCATTGACCTGGGCATTGAAAAGGGCGATATGCACGCCATCGTCAAGTATGGTCTGCTCACCTTTCTTGTGGCAGCCATTGCGCTGCTGCTGGGCGTTCTGGCCGGTAAATATGCCGCCGAGGCATCCACCGGCTTTGCCGGTAATCTGCGCGATGCCATGTATGAGAACATCCAGCACTATTCCTTCTCCAACATCGACAAGTTCTCCACGGCGGGCCTTGTCACCCGTATGACCACCGACGTGACCAACGTGCAGAATGCGTTCCAGATGATCGAGCGCATGTGCGTGCGTGCCCCGGTGCATCTGGTGTTTGCACTGTTCATGGCTGTGGTCATCGGGGGCCCGTTGTCGCTGGTGTTCGTGGTGGCGGTAGTCTTTCTGGTGGTGGTGCTGGCCAGCATCATGATCCCCACCTTCCACATCTTTGACCGTGTGTTCAAGAACTACGACAACCTGAACGCTTCTGTGCAGGAAAACGTTTCGGCCATCCGCGTGGTCAAGAGCTTCGTGCGCGAAGGCTTTGAGAACGAGAAGTACACCAAGGCCTGCGAGAGCCTGTACAACCAGTTCGTCAAGGCCGAGAGCCGCCTGAGCTTCAACAACCCTGCCATGCTCACCGCCGTTTACGGCTGCAACATCGCCCTGAGCTGGCTGGGCGCTAAATATGTGCTGCACGGTGCCATCACCACCGGTCAGCTCAACGCCCTGTTCGGATACATCATGAACATCCTCATGGCTCTGATGATGCTGAGCATGGTCTTTGTGATGATCGCCATGTCGGCCGCTTCCGCCAAGCGTATCGTGGAAGTGCTGGACGAGACCACCGACCTGCCCCCGGCCAAGCAGCCGGTGCAGCAGGTGAAGGACGGCAGCATCGAGTTCGACCATGTTTCCTTTCAATATAAGCATGGTTCGGGCCGTCCGGTGCTGAACGATATCACCTTTTCCATCAAGCCCGGCGAGACGCTGGGCATCATCGGCGGCACCGGCAGTGCAAAGTCCAGCCTGGTGCAGCTGATCCCCCGCCTGTACGATGCCGAAAGCGGTACCGTGCGGGTAGGCGGCGTGGATGTGCGGGATTATAACCTGGACGTCCTGCGCCACGAAGTGTCCATGGTGCTGCAGAAGAACGTGCTGTTCAGCGGCACCATCCTCGACAACCTGCGCTGGGGCGACGCGAACGCCAGCGAGGAAGAGTGCATCCGCATGGCCAAGCTGGCCTGTGCGGATGAGTTCATCGAGCGCTTCCCGGATAAGTACAATACCTGGATCGAGCAGGGCGGCTCCAACGTGTCCGGCGGCCAGAAGCAGCGCCTGACCATCGCCCGCGCTCTGCTGCGCAAGCCCAAGGTGCTGATCCTGGACGACTCCACCAGCGCGGTGGACACCGCCACCGACGCCAAGATCCGCAAGGCCTTCCGGGAAGAAATCCCCGGCACCACCAAGATCATCATTGCACAGCGCATCTCCTCGGTGCAGGATGCAGACCGCATCCTGGTGCTGGACAACGGCCAGATCAACGGCCTGGGCACCCACGAGGAGCTGCTCAGGACCAACGCCATTTATCAGGAAGTTTACAACAGCCAGACCCAGGGCGGCGGCGACTTCGACAAGCAGGGAGGTGCGCAGTAATGGCCGTAAAAGAAGTACATGGCCCCGGCCCGCGGGGCGCACGGGGCCCGCGCCCCAAGGTGGAAAACCCGGGCAAGCTGCTCAAGCGCATCATGGATGAAGTGTTCCGCAACTACCTGCCCCACTGCATCCTTGTGCTTATCTGCATCGTGGTCAGTGCGCTGGCCAATGTGCAGGCCAGCCTGTTTTTGCAGACTTTGATGGACGATTACATCGTGCCCATGACCCACCAGCAGAACCCCAGCTTTGCACCGCTGGCCGGGGCACTGCTGCGGGTGGGCTGCATCTACCTTGTGGGTATTCTGGCCGCATGGCTCAATGCCCGCGTTATGGTCAACGTAACGCAGGGCACGCTGCGCAACCTGCGCACCAAGCTGTTCACCCACATGGAAAGCCTGCCCATCTCCTATTTTGACACCCATCCCCACGGCGATATCATGTCCGTGTACACCAACGATGTAGATACCCTGCGCCAGATGATCAGCCAGAGCATCCCGCAGCTGGTGTCCAGCGTCATCACCATCGCGTCGGTGTTCTTCAGCATGTGTATGCTCAGCTGGCAGCTGACCATCGTTACCATGCTCATGGTGGCGCTGATGCTCTTCTGCTCCAAAAAGATCGCGGCAAGCTCCGGTAAGTACTTCGTGCAGCAGCAGCGGGATCTGGGCAAGGTGAACGGCTACATCGAAGAAATGATGGAGGGCCAGAAGGTGGTCAAGGTGTTCACCCACGAGCAGCAGACCCTTGACGGCTTCCGCCAGCTGAACGACCAGCTGAAGGAAAGCTCCAAGCAGGCCAACGCCTTCTCCAACATCATGATGCCTGTCAACGCCCAGCTGGGCAACATCAGCTACGCCGTGTGCGCGCTGGTGGGTGCCGCCATGGCTGTGGGCGGTGTCAGCGGCATGACCCTTGGCACGGTGGTGGCCTTCCTCAGTCTGAACAAGGGCTTCAATATGCCCATCAGTCAGGTGTCCATGCAGGCCAACAGCGTCATCATGGCACTGGCCGGTGCAGAGCGCATCTTTAAGATGATGGACGAGCCCAGCGAGACCGATGAGGGCTATGTGACCCTCGTGAACGCCAAGTACGACCGCGAGGACAACCTCGTGGAGACCGAGGAGCGCACCGGCATCTGGGCCTGGAAGCACCCCCACCACGACGGCACCACCACCT
>ERZ773190.1721-NODE-1721-length-19583-cov-14.655828_pt1 | contig 19583 bp, 24 predicted proteins | sample MGYA00511111_ERZ773190 | MGnify/ENA primary metagenome ERZ773190 (study PRJEB29015, sample SAMEA2737777) | human gut metagenome | biome: human gut; feature: human-associated habitat; material: faeces | place: China | collected 2012 ... | reverse complement strand
AGTCATCGGGCATTATCTGAACATAAAACACTATCAATAAGTTGGAGTCATTACCTGAGGCAGGCTGGTATTCCGTTGCTCAGAAGCCACGATGCCAGAAAACTGCTGCAGATGACCGGAGAATGGCTGAAAACAACAGGGGCTGATCAGCAGTCCCCGGAACATCGTAGCTGACGCCTTCGCGTTGCTCAGTTGTCCAACCCCGGAAACGGGAAAAAGCAAGTTTTCCCCGCTCCCGGCGTTTCCATAACTGAAAACCATACTATTTCACAGTTTAAATCACATTAAACGACAGTAATCCCCGTTGATTTGTGCGCCAACACAGATCTTCGTCACAATTCTCAAGTCGCTGATTTCAAAAAACTGTAGTATCCTCTGCGAAACGATCCCTGTTTGAGTATTGAGGAGGCGAGATGTCGCAGACAGAAAATGCAGTGACTTCCTCATCTGGCGCAAAACGAGCATACAGAAAGGGTAAACCTTTGAGTGAAGCAGAACGACAGAGAGCAGCTTCTGCGCGCAAACGATCTGTATGTAAAGAGATCAAGGTTTTCGTCAGACCAGAACTGAAAAACTATCTTACCAGTCTGTGTGCAGAGGAAGGGGTAACTCAGGCAGAGTTGATAGAAAGGCTTATCGAGAAAGAGGCCTGTCACAGGAACATGATGTGATGGGATCACATTCTTGCTAGTTTTTTCTGTCAGTGCTAGATTACTGATCGTTTAAGGAATTTTGTGGCTGGCCACGCCGTAAGGTGGCAGGGAACTGGTTCTGATGTGGATTTACAGGAGCCAGAAAAGTGAAAACCCCGATAATCTTCTTCAAGTTTGGCGACTAGAAAGATTACCGGGGCCTCATAAAACCGTATAGCCAACAATTCAGCTATGCGGGGAGTATAGTTATATGCCTGGAAAAGTTCAAGACTTCTTTCTGTGCTCACTCCTTCTGCGCATTGTAAGTGCAGTATGGTGTGACTGATCTTCAGCAAACTTATTACCGCCAGGTAAAGAACCCGAATCCGGTATTCACACCACGTGAAGGTGCCAGGACGCTGCCGTTCTGTGAGAAGCTAATGGGCAAAGCGGTGGGGTTTACCGAAACATTTGAATTCGATATAGCTTCTGCGTGCGCGCGCGCTAATGGTAAACGTAAACGCAAGCCTTCCGTTCTTCGTCGCAGAGCTATTGATGCACTGTTGCAAGGTATGTGCTTCTATTACGATCCTGTTTCAAATCAAGTGCATCGTTCTATAACCGAACTTGCACTTGATTGCGGATTAGCCAGAAAAAATGCTCATGGTCATTTAGCCATTGAGCGAGCTGTCAGAGCAATTAAATCACTGGAAGAAGATTTTGGGTTTATAGTCTGTTCCCCGTCATCAGATTTTTACAATAAGCGCTGCACAATAACGTTGACGCCTCGTTTTTTTGAGTTTTTAGGGATATTTCCGTTGGCGCTGACTGAAGCACGTCTGGCTGTCTTACGGAGTGGGTATGGTGATTAAAAATACCCGTCCAGGCCACTGGGCTCAGTTGCCTCCCGAAGAACAAATCCGCTTCTGGGAAGACTATGAAGCGGGAAGGGCGACCTCTTTCCTGGTTGAACCGGAAAGGAAGCGCACGAAACGCCGTCGTGGTGAGCACTCCACCAAACCCAAATGCGAAAATCCGACCTGGTATCGTCCTGCGCGCTATAAGGCGCTGAGCGGGCAGCTCGGGTATGCCTATAATCGTCTGGTGAAAAAGGACCCGGTGACTGGGGAACAGAGCCTGCGTATGCGCATGTCGCGACATCCTTTTTACGTGCAGAAACGGACGTTCGCTGGTCGCAAATATGCTTTCCGTCCGGAAAAACAGCACCTCCTCGATGCCATCTGGCCGGTTCTGATCAGCTTCAGTGATGCGGGCACACACACCGTGGGGATGAGTGTTTCCCGTCTGGCCAGAGAAATCAGCCCGAAAGACAGCAAAGGAAAGGTTATTCCGGAACTGGAAGTGACGGTCCCCCGCCTTTCCCGTCTGCTGGCCGAACAGGTGCGTTTTGGTGTGCTGGGTGTTTCAGAGGAAACGATGTGGGATCGTGAAAACCGCCAGCGTCTGCCACGCTATGTCTGGATAACACCGGCTGGCTGGCAGATGCTGGGCGTCGACATGGTTAAACTTCACGAACAGCAGCAGAAGCGGCTGTGTGAAAGTGAAATCCGCCAGCAACTCATCCGGGAAGGCGTGTTGCGTGAGGATGAAGATATCTCCGTACATGCGGCCAGAAAACGCTGGTATCTGCAGCGCAGCCTGGATGCGCTGAAACACCGTCGTGCAAAAGCGGCAGCCAGTAAGCGCGCCAGAGGTCTGAAGAAATTACCTGCCGACCAGCAGATTTACGAGATGTCACAGCACATCCTGAAGCGTATGCCGCCGGATGAAGCCTACTGGTGCACGCCGGAACGCTTACAGCAGCTGGCCATCAGGGAGCTGTATCAGCTTGAACTGACGCTGGCTGCCCCGCCTCCGCACTAAACAGCACCATCCCTTCAGCACTGAATCATCGCCAGCCCCTCAGGGGCTTCCGGCGCTGGTTCCGTTCAGCCCAAAATCCGCCACAATCACCTTAAATCTCTCTCAGAGGGGCACATCTGCCCATAAAACCACGCATCAGTCATCTGAACGTGTCCACGTTGTTTCAGTTACCCACATAAATCCGCAAACAAAGAACTTTAAGAAGCTGCAAACCAGAAACAGCAAACCTGCAATATAATCTTACCCCAGTTACTTAATCCCCTGCGTTGCTTCCCGCAGGGAAAGTCTTTATCTCTGAAACTTCTGTGAACAAATACAAAGAGGCGTTCGCTTGCAGCGGCTAAAGCCGCGCCGCTCAGAATTTAAAAGCACCTCCCACCGCAAGCGGCGGGCCCCAACCGGAGCCACTTTAGTTACAACACACAAAGACAATCACCAGAAAAACCCCTGTCCTGCGCAGAACTGAAACCACAAAGCCCCTCCCTCATAACTGAAAAGCGCCGCCGCCCCGGCCCAAAGGGCCGGAACAGAGTCGCTTTTAATTATGAATGTTGTAACTATACTCCGTCATCGCTGTCAGTTTTCTGGCTGGAAGTTCTCAGTACACGCTCGTAAGCGGCCCTGACGGCCCGCTAACGCGGAGATACGCCCCGACTGCGGGTAGACCCTTGTCGGGACCACTCCAACCGCGCACAGAAGCTCTCTCATGGCTGAAAACGGGTATAGTCTGGCAGGGCAAAGGATGGGTAAGGTGAAATCTATCAATCAGTACCGGCTTACGCCGGGCTTCGGCGGTTTTACTCCTGTGTCATATACAACAACGGAGTACCGCCTTCCATGCCGCTGACGCGGCATATTCTGGTGACGATATCTGAGTCGTTATATACTGTGTATATACGTAGTAATGACGAGGTGATAAATGGCACAGGTTAATATGAGTTTAAGAATTGACGCTGAACTGAAAGATGCTTTTATGGCCGCTGCAAAAAACATGGACCGTAATGGCTCTCAGTTAATCCGGGATTTTATGCGGCAGACCGTTGAACGGCAGCATAATACCTGGTTCCGTGACCAGGTTGAGGCAGGACGTCAGCAACTCAAGTGCGGTGATGTGCTTCCCCATGACATGGTCGAATCCTCCGCTGCTGCATGGCGGGATGAGATGAGCAGGAAGGTTGCCGGTAAATGATGGAGATATTCTGGACCATGCTGGCCAGCCAGGACAGAAAGCGCATTCGTGAGTACATTGCGGAGTAGAACCTGATGGTCGCCATTGAACTGGATGAACGGATTGGTTATTCAGCCAGCAGCCTGGCCGGGCAGCCGTATAAAGGCCGCAATGGTCGTGTGGAAGGTACCCGGGAACTGGTCATTCATCCGCATTTTGTTCTGGTGTATGAAGTCGATAGCCAGTGGGGAAAAGTGTATATCCTGCGCGTCCTGCATACAGCACAGAAGTGGCCATAGAGGAGCTGTCATGAACCATGAATAATGATGAGATGGTCACCAGACTGGAACGCTCCCGGGGCTGGATTATATGATTTGGTAGTGCTTCCAATCAGTAGAACATGTGCTTTTTAATGAGGGAACCGATGACTTTTTCGTGGATTTCCACGGAACGCGAGAAGCAGGTTGTTAAGTTCAATACGTTGCGTGAAGATTTTGCCGGTCAGGTGTTTCTCCTTCGGCACTTCTCTGGCGTAGTTGCTCCGATCATCGCTGGTCACCATGCCGGTACATTCCGTGGCCTGAAAGTGTAAGCCAGCACACCGCCAGTTTTAGTGTTGTTCGCATACCAGAGCCTGTGTTGTTGCGCCTTGCTGCCAACGAAGCTCCACTGCTCATCAGATAAGGGCAACATCAGCGTGATGTTCTGGTGGTATCACGGCCCCCTGCGCCGTTATGTGCCATTTCAACGCTCTGTTCCTTAACGCCGGGTTTTCTGACTTCACAGGAGTAAGCGAGCTGGAAAACACGTTTACATGAGCGACAACGGAAACGCTCATGCCGGGAACAACTATGGCCATGTCGATAAACTTCATCGGAATTACAGCGCGGAAAATGAACAGTAACGGTAGCCATATAAAACCGACAAATATGCAACAGATGCAACTTCAGGACAGACAAGTCCAACTCTTCCTAACGATCTGTCGCTACTTCTCCACCTTCTGAAAAGCTTTACCGTTATTACTCACTCCTTCCGTCCTTGACTGGTAAAACAATGAGTCAAATAATTTCGTTTCCCAAACTTCCCCTATTTTTCCTGTAGGGAGTGGGAAAATATCAGAGCTCACAGAACTCATCTGTGCAGATATGAGTCCTGTAAAAAAAAGTCTTTTATCTGCTTTTATAAAATTATAACATATCAATAATATTAATGACTCCCTCTGGGCTGAAAAATTCAGCGATATTAGTAATGATATTCTTCACAATTTTGTATAGCTATGATTCCGCATAATGATTCGTATCTGAATTGGTATAAATCTTCTCAATTATCAGGCGATGTCTTACTGGTTGAACAATTTATACTTATTGGATAATATTATTCTCGCAGTTGTTAAAGGTTTTTGATGTTTCATGACTATCTTTGTATGTTATGGAGGGTGGAATGAAATGTAATGATTACCAGTCAATTAAAAAGGAATTGCGAGAATATGTTAATAAAATACGAGTGAATACTAATTATTTCCGAAGTGATTTTATTGCTGAATGGGCGTTGCTTACTACTATTGCTTGTTGGGGAGCTCCGGAAGGGGGGGTAAGGTTTATATCATTTATGATAACCCTTGCTTTCTTTTCTTCAAAAATATATATACCAAGAAGAAAACGTACAACGCCTGATTTTATATTTATGATGAAGGCGCGAATTATTAATGCTCATTTATTGGATGAACAAAGAATATTTTTAAACAAGAGACTTATTAAGATTCATGGAGTAACAAGAAATACAAATGTTATTTTTTATGTGAGGCGGTGCTGGAAATATATTCTTGGATATTTATTTTTAGCCTTTTCATCAATGTTTTCAATATTTTGGGATCTTAATATTCAGTGGTGATGTTTCTTATTTATAGAGCTATATGTTATTTGAGTATTATATTTTTTACAAAGACTTGTCTTGTTATAGCTAAGTTGTGACAGAATCCCATCTTTATCAAAATATACTTGTGGAGTATAAAATCATACAGTACTGGTTTTATTGGCCATATATTCAGCTGAAATCTATGCAGTGCCTGATGGGCCATAGGTCCATCAGCTCAACGGAGGTCCACACGAAGGTTTTTGCGTTGGATGTGGCTGCCCGGCACCGGGGGCTGTTTTCGATGCCTGAGCGATCACGGAGAGCATGAAAAATCGCGGGGCAGAGAGAGCTATGCTGCCGCCGCTGATACCTTTCCGTCACTTTGAAACCCCGGATACCAGCAGACAAATTTATCCTGCAGTTCGTTATTCAGAACGGCGGTCCGGGTCTGTAACAAATAATGTGCCCCTTTTCTGCTCCACTGCATCTGCTGCTTTTTGGCCATTCGTCTGGCGATCACTTCATTGATCGTGGATTCCACAAACGCGGTTGATACCGGCTCACCGTACCGGCGCATTTCGCCATAGTTTGGGATCATCATCTTATTATTCCGGATGTAGGTATACATTTCATCCAGATGTTTTTGCAGGGATTTAAGGCCCGGATAGCTGAGTTCAGGATCATCGCAATATATGACGCAATCATCAATATGTTCCAGCGCAGCGACAACATTGCCATGCCAGAGATATCGTTTACTGCTTTCCAGCAGTGCCAGAACTTTACTTCCCGCCTCTGGATCGGATGCCAGCAGCCCCCTGGCATATTGCATGAGCACCGTCAGCCTCATGGTTTTATGAAACCAGTCCAGCACATGAGTTGACTCAGGGTACATACCGAACTGGAGGTCCCTGAGATTATCCGCGCCGTCGGAAAGAAAAAATATCTGCTGGTTGGCCTGCATTCCCTGCGCTGAAAGGTGGGCCATGAGCCTGCGCTCCGGATGGCAGTCATCATTATGGACAAAACCGAAGCGGCGGGTGTCAGCTGGCGCTCCAACGGAAAAAGACTTGCCGGCAATAATTTCAAAATTACGCTTTTTGTCATCCCGGTCGCGAATATAACCACCATCGATACCCACCACAAGCGGTTTTCCTGGCCTGAGCAGGTTCCCCCAGTCGCGGGGGCAGCCGGAAAGAAAACCTGAATGAGCTTCAGCCTCAGCGTCAAGACGCTGCGCCACCTGGCATAAATGATTCCTCACCGTTGAAGCATTCAGGCTGTGACCCACCGGCAGAATATCTTTCAGCAGACGGGTCGTCATGTCATACGAGATCATCGAGGCCCAGCGGGTTTCTATATATTTCAGTGCCGGATGAGAATGATCTCCAGCTCAGTCACTGAGCAGACTGACGGTCTTTGTAGCACAGTCTTCACAACGGCACCGGTACACCCGAAGCCCGGATGCCGGAATAACGCCAAACAGCGTCCGGTACTGTATGTTCTGTTTGCCTTTGATTCTGCGTGCAGCAAGGCAGTGAGGGCACCGGATATGGTGTTGAGTATATTCGTCTGCCTGTAGCTGGACCACCGACTGCTGGACCGTATTCAGCAACCGCTTAGACTCTGAAACCGATAATCCGATGTCGTTCCGGGCTTCCCCTGATTTTTGTAGTGTCATCAGTTCCTCCGTTCGACTCGAACCTGATTCATCGGTTATGACTATCTTGAACGTCAGTTGCATCATTGCCTCCTGCGTGGTGGATGATTATCTCCCGGCTACTGGCTGTTCATCTGGTTACGAAGCTTATAGTATGTGGAAACGCCAAGGCCCGCATGGTCGCAGGCAATCCTGAGCCTGACACCTCTGCTTCTGAGTTCGTCAATTTCCTGGATCTTTTTGGTATCGGCGCCGGGGCGCCCGGTTTTTTCACCCCGTGCTTTTTTCGCGGCGATGCCGTCGGCCTGCCTTTCCTTCAGTAAGGCTCGTTCAAACTGGCTGAATGCCGACATCATGTGCAGTTGCAGTTCCTGCATCGGATTGTTTGTGCCGGCGCTGAACGTCAGTTGCTCTTTCAGAAAAATAAGGGTAACGCCCTGGTCACGAAGCCGGGTTGTGACAGCGCACATATCCGACATATTCCGGCAAAGGCGATCGATGGAATGAACCAGAAGCGTATCACCCAGCCGTAATTGCCCCAGGAGTTCCTGTAACCCCGGTCGGTTTGTGTTTTTCGCACTGGCGTGCTCGACACAAATTTTATCCGGCTGAAAGCCCGCCTTTGACAATGCCTCTTCCTGACGAGCTGTATTCTGATCGGCCGAGCTCACCCTGATGTAGGCATATTGCACGTAAAACCTCCGGAAGGTCTTTAAACGTTATAGAGATTTAAAGAATAATCCATAAACACCGATTTAGGGAGGTTTATAGACATTTTTTCGGGGGGCTGAGAGGCATGTTGAAAACGTATACCTTTATAGAAGCTGTCAGCGACGACGCCCAAGCCAAATTACCTCAGGCTCCAGCGCTGGAGAGGCAAGGTCGAGTTTGCTTAGCTGCCGGTTGATTTTGTTGCGGTTAAACCGGACAGCGTCCAGGTCGTCAGCAAAAGGGCGAATCTCACCAATCGTTGTTTCATCATCTGCATTAACGATAGCTTCAAGAAACGCCAGGGTTTTATCAAACTCATCTGCAATTGTGGCTCCGGGCATACCATGACCACTTATACAAAACGGCGTTTTCAGCTCGGTGTTTTCATAAATGGCTTCAACGCGAATATCATGAATCCAGTGCTCAAAGAAATTGTATTCATAAGTAAAGCGATCGCCGACATCAAACTCAAAATCATCAATCACGACCTGCAACGGGTTATCCGGAAAACCAATTCCCCCCTCGTAAGTGATACCGTAATCTTTACCGTAAATATGAAACTGGTGCAGGTGGTCATCACCCCAGCCCTGAATGATCTGGATAATAAAATGAAGTGCAGCCAGTGATGTATCGGCTGCAATCCTCAGCCGACGCCAGACCATAGGACTGACACTACGAACAGCAATTTTAATGACGTAAACCTTCATAACTAACGGAGGCATCATTATGAAATTATGCAGGTTATGTTACCGCTGCTGGTCCCTTATTCAGTGACTGTCCCAGGTTTTTTCATGCTCTCCGCTGCCTACTCGATGGTTAGGAATTTCAACATATGTAGATCGCCTCCTGGTCATGAACATAGCGTACGGGGGAGCACAATCCTGTCATCCGCGCTGATATGGTCGGCTCTCATTATTTTTGTTGCCACTTTTTGTACAAAACATCTGTTTCCGGTCGATGTTATGTAACCTTTCTGTTACGGGGTTTGAGGCCCAACCGTACGAGATCGTACGCTAAGTTCATTTTTTGAGCAGAAGAGGTGAGTAAAGAAAACGAGGGTTTTGTTTACTCTTCCCGTCAATGCCAGTAGCCATGCGGTTTCAGGGACTTTCAGTGTTAATAAACTCGGTAATCAAATCAACGTAAACCTGCCTAACAACGCCACGACTTTATTGACTTAAAATCATATAGTTAGCTTCTTAGCGTACGTTTCCGCTCCATTGGGCTTCAAACCCCTAATTCAATTTTGTTAGCCTTTATTAATAGTTGAGCATGAATATCGCTCAACTATTATATAGATTTATAATAATGACTCTGCTAATAATTTACTATGCATAGGTGTTCTCTTAAAATCATCATATTCACATGCAAGTCTTAACTCATTTTCAACTCTTTTTGGATTGGTCTTTATAAATGTAACTTCATTTACATATAACGAAAGAAAATTGGTTATATCATGTCCACGAGACAATGACCACGGAGTCTTGAACCTAATATTTAATGAATTAGCCTCTTCAATCAAATCATCTACATAAAGAGGATAATTAGACCAGGAAGGCATATCTTGCATAAGTAAATCTTCATTAAAAATCACATTTTTTGCATCAAAATAATTTTCCATATTACATCCATTAAATATACTTGAGCGCAATTTTTGTTTGCGTACTGTTATTTCGTCTGCTGCTCGTATTTTACCTATAGCTCTGGTTGCGGCTTCCAATTTTTGTTTAAAAAAATTAAAATCATCGATGTTTACATCATATGATATTAATACTTTATTTAAAGCTATAGTATTTACTAAAAAAGATTCTAGGTCGTTATAATAATATTTGCCAGTATTTAAACAATATGAATTGCATAAAAAATGTTCTTTTTCTGGTAAAGGTATTGAATGTATAAGATCCCAATCTAAATCTACACAAAAAAACATAGCTTTTGAGCTACTTAATGATGTTCTTTTATATTTATCATATAATGAATATATATTATCTTTTCCATCTAAGGACACAAATCTAACTTTATTATTTTCTGAAAACCATTGCTTAAAAAACCTTACATCTGACGGCCCTTCTACAGCAATAGTTTTACGGCGTGTTGCACCATATAACATCGATCGTGCTGTGGTTAACACAGTTGAAAGCTTATAATCACTTAGCCTTTTAGTACTCATTTTAATCCTCGAGACGTAAATTATCTGAAAGCTCAATAATTTCAATAGGATTGTATTGATCAGCCAATTCAACTACATTATCCCAATAATCTTCCCCTATTAATATCGGTGAGTGAGTTGCTAAAATGACGTCAAAACCATTCATCTTTTTTATCTCGTTGAGTATTTCAATAAATTTTTCTTGCCATTCTGGATGGAATGATATTTCTGGTTCATCAATTAGAACTAAAGAGTCATTACTTGTTTCAAAAACAAGTCGGCCAATTAAAACAATTAGATGTTGTTCACCTGAGGAAAGACTATCTAAGGCTATCGTATTTTTTTTACCATCAACCATCCGTACATAAAAGCCATCGTCGATCGATGTTTTTATCTCCTTGAACGAAATTAATTTATTGACAGAGGATGAAAATATATCTAATTTTTTTGCTAAAATATCAAGAAGTGACAGTTTTTCAAAAACATCGTCTAAATATGTTTTCAGTACAAGTAGTCCAGCACCACTGTCTGATGTAGTCTTAATATGAGTATTGAATTGTTGTGTTGTTTCAGTATCAGGTATTAAGCCAAGATCGCTATAATGATCTTCTATTTCTTTTAATTTTTGAATCGAATGTAAAACGGATTCTTTAGATGGGTAGTTCCCTTTTGCTAAATAGTTCATAATTCTTGTTGGGAAGTTTGTTTCCTTCTTTCTGCCTTCCTCAAATTGATCTCTTATGGCCCCACCTATTTTTTCCTTAATGTTTTTGGCTATATGATGAACCATAGATTTATCTTCATCACCATTTGATAACCTATTAGTAGAAATAGTGAATACAGCTAATGAAGAAATAACAGACTCCAACCATGATATTTTATTTCCTACTCTTTTTCTGAGAGCTGGATGTTTTTTGTATCTGTTTAAAATATCTTGAAAGTTTACAATATCACCTTCTCTTTCATCTCTCCATGTTCTAGGCCCCACACGTCGTAAGTATGGGATATATTTTTCGATAATATTAACCCAATGAATGAATTGATTATCATTTAATGGGTCGTTTATCGTATTGCTATACTCACCGTCAGTTATAATTATATCTTGCTCAGAATTGTCACTTTTTTTTATGATCTGAATAACTTTTCCATAAGATAAATAAAAACGGACCTCTTTGAAACTTTCTCTGAAAAATATAAAAAAATCTCCTTTTGAAAAGGAATCTATCATTTTTAATATTGTTGTTTTACCATAACCATTTGGAGCAGCAATAATTGCCAAACCTTGGTTAATGTTAGAAAGCTCAATTGTATAATCAAATCTATCAAATAATCTGTCTACTTCAAATTTCTCTATTTTCATAGTAAAATCGACCTTTTTATTAGTCCATCATTAATGTTACGATGCAATACTGAATGCTATATACACCTCATCAGTATACAATTGAAGAGCTATTTATGCAAAAACATATAATGAATCAATCAAATAGTAATGTAAGACCATCTGTGCCTACCATGTTTCGTGGCCCTATTTATTATTCATGAGTTGTAATTAGTTTGTCATTAAAGTCATAAACACTAATTAAATATATTGTGCTGCGTGAAAACTGGCGGGGTTACAGGGGGTGTACCTGGCCAGAATTCACGTAGCGCAACTCTCCTCTCTGTGTATTCTTCTCCTTTCTTTGCGATCATCTTTGTCCTGGCATTACCCCATTTCTCCCAAAAACGGCAAACCAGCCCTCAGCCCGCGCCACGACTGGCTTAATACGGGATCCCTGCTGCAAAACGTACCTTTACGTATTTGGTTTTACCCTCAATAATGCGTGATAAGCAAACAAAAGGATCCGCGCGCTGCGATTTATTGTCGTGGAAGGATCCGGGCGTTCAGGTCAGAATACCTGTATCCATAAACAGTGCGTGTGCTACGTGAAAAATAACTCATGAACAATGTCATTCCCCTGCAGAATTCACCAGAACGCGTCTCCCTGTTACCCATTGCGCCGGGGGTGGATTTTGCAACAGCGCTCTCCCTGAGAAGAATGGCCACTTCCACAGGGGCCACACCGGCCTACCTGCTGGCCCCGGAAGTGAGTGCCCTTCTTTTCTATATGCCGGATCAGCGTCACCATATGCTGTTCGCCACCCTCTGGAATACCGGAATGCGTATTGGCGAAGCCCGGATGCTGACACCGGAATCATTTGACCTGGATGGAGTAAGACCGTTTGTGCGGATCCTGTCCGAAAAAGTGCGTGCGCGACGCGGGCGCCCTCCAAAAGATGAAGTCCGCCTGGTCCCGCTGACGGATATAAGCTATGTCAGGCAGATGGAGAGCTGGATGATCACCACCCGGCCCCGGCGCCGTGCACCGTTATGGGCTGTGACGGATGAAACGATGCGGAACTGGCTGAAACAGGCAGTGAAACGGGCCGAAGCTGACGGGGTGCACTTTTCGATTCCGGTCACACCACATACCTTCCGGCACAGCTATATCATGCACATGCTCTATCACCGCCAGCCCCGGAAAGTCATCCAGGCACTGGCTGGTCACAGGGATCCACGTTCGATGGAGGTTTATACCAGAGTGTTTGCACTGGATATGGCTGCCACGCTGGCAGTGCCTTTCACAGGTGACGGGCGGGATGCTGCGGAGATCCTGCGTACACTGCCTCCCCTGAAGTAACGGCACTTCCTTATATAAGCAGTGGTCAGCAGAACAGACATAACATAAGCTGGAGCAGGTAGATAAGCTGTAGTGAGTAAACCATGTTTTATGAAGGGAGCAATGCCTCAGCATCAGGTTACGGGCTGACTCACGTAAGGGACAGGCAGATGGCAGCTCAGCCACAGGCAGCACTGCAGGAAACTGAATATAAACTGCAGTGAGCAGACCACTCACTGCACCTGATAATATAAGCTGTAGTCAGTAAAGGAGCACTCTTCACTGACTACAGTTTATGTTCAGCGGGATTTGAAGAGTTTTTCCAGGTCATCCAGCGTGATGCCCAGTTTTTCAAGCAGGGCAAGTTTCTCCGTCATCTCCGGACTGACTTTTTCCGCAGGTGAAGGTGGCAACGGATTTTCCTTACTCTCATCATTCGGTGCTTTTAACCGGGGACGCCGGTAGTGAATGCAGAAGAGTTTTGTCCGCCCCCGCTGGATCTCCGTGTAATCAAGATATCCAATCTCGCGCAGCTGCTCCATTGCCCGTCTGACCGTCTGGTTCTGGGAAAATACAGGAGACTTCAGATTGAGGCGTGCACGCAGCCGCGCCAGCGATATCGGTGCCGGATCCCGGGGCAGGCTCTCTATAAAGGTGTAGAGTGCCTGGGCGGACTCCCGTCGCTTCAGGGCATTAATCGCCTTAAGCTGGAGAAGGACTTTTCTGTCAAACTGGTACAGTTCAAACAGGCGGGGATCAGCCTGTAACTGAACAATATCCCGCTCAGTATCGTAGTAGGCTGACTGTACCAGATGGGTGATGTATTCCCGGGTGTGCTTCTCATCGGTACGGGAAAACGAGATCACGGTACCGGCAATGCGCTTCAGGGAAGGGCTGATGCGCTCACGCAGCCTGCGGGATGACTGGCTTGAAGGTATACCACACAGTTTTGCAAACTCAACAAAAGGCAGTTCAACTTTGTCACCAATCACGTTATGGCGGGCAAAGGAATGAATGATCCCCACCCAGGTCTTGAAATCGTTATCCATATCCAGGCGGGGGCCGGTGATCTCAACCTTATCGAATCCCTCAGCACGGGCCAGGGAAAGACGTGTCAGCTCTTCCGTGGCATCAGTACGTGACAGTGTATTTTTTTTACTGTTCTTCAGTGATTTAAGGGTCGGTACAAAAACGCCCAGACGCATCAGCGCCACAGGTTGTACGGTGTTGTTATTGTTTGGTGTCAGTGTCACCAGCTCACCGGACGACTTATCCACCTCGCCGAACAGTTTTTTGATGTCTGAATTTTCGTTTTCCAGAAAGCCTCCTGCCTGTGGACAGTAAAAGAATAAACAGCAAATCGTGTGTCAGAGCCCCGCTAACTGACTGAAGAAAAACCTGCAGCCTGTATTTAACAACTGAGTCTGGCATACTGACCATAGTTTATGTCATTAACTTACGGCAGTATATGTATTACTGAATACAGCTTATCATTAACTTGTTACAGTTTATCAGTAACATGCCACAGCTTATGTGATCGTGCTCCCGGACCATTAATGACAAGGTTTGCAGAGATATGGGGATCTTTAATGGATCCTTTGTTGATCATTCATGGATCTGTTTACTGGATCGGGCCTCTGGATATGTGGATAAATCATTCCAGAAAAACAGCATACACTACCGATTATGAAGGCTTCAGGGCGTACCTGCTCACTGTAACTACAGATCCATTGCGCTTCCTCGCCGGTTCGCGGGCTTCGCCCGGTCACCGGTCTGCGGCGAGCACTGTTTTTCTGATGTCTGTCTTTACAGGTAATTTTTGACGGAATCTGCCGTACTTCCTGAGCGTACGGTCATATCCGAAGTACACTTCATATGTGTGTTTCAATGCCAGGGATTGTGTATACAAACTACAGGCAAAGTCTGGTTATCACCGGTGGTAGGCTGCTCCGATGGAAAAATTGTGAACGGATTGACACCATGCCGGATAACTCTGTCGATATAAGACGGTCAAAGATCGTGGCGTTGACAAGTACAGCGTCTGCACGCCGCAGAGCTTGGCATGCACCGCCTTGATGAGGTGGTTGATACGCTGCTTGTCCTGCAGAAGAAGCACCGGATACGGTTTGATGTCTGGCTGGTCGTTAAACGGGATCACGCCATTATTTCGTTCTTCGATCAGGGGATGAATCCTGCAGTGCCCAGGGTTGCCTACTGGACCCCCTTTCGTTACCCGCTGCTACTGAATCTGGCAAGCCTGTTCGATAATGAACTGGCTGAAAAAGCGTGGCGTGCCCGCCTCGAAGCCCATGATGGAAGGTCCTCATCTCTGTTCAGTGAGGTCTGCAGTGAGCTGCTTGCGCGCGTTCATACCCTGGGGGACCGCCGTTACATTGAATTGATTACCGATGCGTTGTCCTGGGCGATGACCCACTTTGACGAACTGGGATATAACTGCAAAACCGGTAAACAAAAGCTGCAGATCATGCCCAATATGGTTGGATTTCAGTTCGTATTGCGCGGTATCTGTTCCCGCCTGGGAGTACCAAATCGCAAAGCCGACATCGTTGTGGACCAGCAGTCACAGTTCAACACCACCCAGCGGGAGCTGAGGGAGTTCTATTACCAGATACGTGAGATGCCGTGGGTACACGGTCCCGGTTTACCGGTCATGGATGTGACGAACATGCCGGCTGAACCGCTGGTTTTCCAGTCGGGTACAAAAAGTGCAGGGCTGGAGCTGGTTGATATATATCTCTGGATCTTCAAACGCTTTATGGAAGGGAAGGAGTTAACCAGACCCCCTTACCCGCCTGGTTTACACCAATCGCAATACCGGCAGGGACGGACAGTGTCTCCCTTCAGTCGGTGGCTAAACGATCTAAGGAGTTTCTCGACAAACTGCAGGAGCCAACGGCAGAAATGATGAAAAAGGCGAGGGAATACCGGGATCAGGAAGAGGCAAGGCGGCTGGAACATCGGGTGCAAATCCTGCCGCCATCCTGATCCGGCAGGTTGAGTACACACAAAAATGGAAGCGGCCGCGACGGGATGATGCGTCTGTCCGGCATCTTCCGGAGGGCCAGAGCTCGAAATTCTGGCCGTACTTCACTTCTTCGTTGAAGTTCTATCTGTTCGCTGTGAGTCTCATATTTTTATTAAAACTAAAGCAACTCATCAACATAAGTCATGATGGAACGAACCAGATTTATGGCAAAACGGGCATCGGCTTCATTCAGCAAAGTTTCAGTAGGATGGGCCATGCTGTAATTGTTACGCAGGTTATTGATCCCATGAAGTATTGCGGCAGATGATCTCAACATTTTAAACACATCTTCATTTCTTCCATCATCAGGCAGGTCTTTGAGATGTGCAGTTATCAGGGAAAGCAAGCCTGGAACATTATCATTTGTACTATTGGTCGCAATTCCATGGTTGGCACACATTTGTCTTAATGAAGCATGAAGAGCTGTATGAACACGATCATATGCCCGGTGTGGCCCATTATTTTTAAGCAACACTTCCGCATCTTCTAAGGCCTGGTAAATGTTTTCATTTACATTTTTCACTGGTGCTGCCGAAACATTTCTTTGCCCGTTCTGATTCACAATGTTCTTTATTTCATTGAATAACTCAGTATTGGCAATGCTGATAAAGCGTTGAACATTATCCAGCGCCCAGATCTTAGAAAGATTATCAGCGTCCCTGGCCAGAGTGCTTTCTATGGCAGCGATGGCCACCCCTTTCAGCTCAGGGTTGTCCCAGTGAACATGCCGGTAGAATTGATTTAGTCCTTCCGGAACGTCTTCACAATCTGTAACAGCAAACAGCTCCCGCCAGTCACCTTCGTTAAATTTTTCAGCCAGTATTTTGGCCAAATTAATTTGTGAAACTTTATTCAACATACTGATCCCTAGAAGTTTGTGCTTCTTAACTGAATTTACCGGAATGGCGTCTCAGTAAACGAAATCCGTGTACTGGTATACCCCCTGCTCTGCAACAGGAATGAAATCCCGTCCATCATCATTGCTCTGTTACTGCGGGGACCAATTCTGACGTTTGTCAGTGGCAGCTTGTCTTTTGCTTTAATGATCAGATATGGTACCAGACCGCTGTCATTGACACGAAAATTGACACCCTCAAAAGGGCTGTCCGGAAGGATTACCATCCTGAACTCCTGCTCCTCTTGGAAACCGTCATTCTTGAAAAAAGGCGGCAGGCTGTGTGCCAGTCTGGTTGCCTGAATCATCTCATGCATTACATCTGCATTTATTGCCGCCTGAACATGTGGCTGACGAAAGAAGGCGAGGATTTCGTTCCGGGCTTCAACCGTGGAATCCTCTTTGGTATAGAGTACCCGGTTTTTAAACACCTGATAATGAGTTAATTCCAGCGAGGCAAGCAGCTCTTCATCATCAAATTCCAGGCACACGCCCTGAGAGCTCCCATAACCCCGCCACTGGCTTAACAGGTCGGGTTCGAGACAGAACGAAAGGTTATAGACGTGAGCTGCCCGGTGCATTCTGAAGTGCGTCAGTGCCTGTTCGATGAAATTAAGGGTTTTCGGGTTAAAGTCGTCCCTCAGGTACTGCAGGGCATTCTCAAGGCAGTTCATGCCGTGAGTCAGCTAATTACTGTCATTGAGAAAGGAAAAGTGCGTCGCCCACAGTGAGCCTGATTCGATGATGCCCTTCAGGCCGTTCAGGTCAGTGTAATGATAAATCTTCATCTGGCAGCCTCCTGACTGTCCGGGCCCTGTTCGCACTCAGTTTTTTGCACGTCAGACAGAAACGGGAACACCGTAATAGCGGCTTCCCTTGCTTCTTCTATCGACCGTTCCCGGGCCTGCCATTCCGGATCTGCTGCCAGCACTTCGTCGGCGGTATCGCGTAACCAGGCATACAGCTCTTCGCCACCATCGAGATCAATCTGGCGGGTTTTTACCGGGTCCTCATGCTTCATGATATTACGCAACAGCTTACCAATCTGCCCGTCAGATTCGACTGGTTCGTAAGGAATGTAGTCCGGATATTCGTCGAATTGATCCAGCGTCAAATCGATGTACTCTCCGTCCAGCAATACGATGACATGCCCGTGAACTGTTGAGTTTTCCGCTTCATGAAAGCCAGCGTTCCCTTCCATAAAAATGATGCACGGATGGCATCTCTCTCGTTCCTTGAGGTAGTACGCCAGAGTATTGCTGGCTAAATCGCAGCTGCCGTGCGGGAAATTCCTCAGTTCCGTTTTCCAGCGGGGAAAATGACGACACCCGTCAGCCCGTTCACCGCCACCAAGCTCCAGTGCCCGTCGAAATGCCTTTATACGTAATACTCTTTCCTGTCTCATTTCTTCACCTTCCCGTCCTGGCGGGCCAGAGCCAGCAGTTCGGTCTGAAGCTGGCGGCCGTCCTCCCGGGCTTCCTTCAGCTCCGCCTTCGTGTCCTGCAGCTGCGCCGCCAGGTGTTCGCCGGTGGCGGTCAGGCGGGCCACCTGCTCGCGCAGCGGCAGCGCCTCCGCGCGCAGCTCGCGTACCTCCTGCAGCAGGCGGTCACGTTCGGCCACCACCTCGCGCAGCACCGCCAGCTCGCTTTCCAGCGCGGCCACGTTCGCCAGCGCCTCATCCCGCTCCTTGTCGGCCCGGGCAATGTCGTCGTCGGCCTGCTCGCGCGCCGCCAGGGCCCCGGCTTCAGCCTGTTTCACGGCCGCCTGCCACAGCAGCCCCAGCTGGCCGGTCAGCAGCTGCGCTAGCTCCGGCGGCAGGGGCGTGGCCTGCTCAGTGGCCTGCTCGCGCTGGCGGGCGCGGAACGCGCGCATCACCGGGGAGATGTGGGACAGGGAGCCGCCGCCGAGGTGCTGACGGACCTGCTCGTTGGTCGGGTTCGGGGTGCCGGCGGCGATCAGGGCGGCGGCGGCGTCTTCAATGCGGCGGACGGTGTCCGGGGAGAGGGATGTCATGGTCTGGCTCCGGTTTCTCAGGGAATGGCGCCATCGTACGCCCGGTATGAAAAATACACAATACATACAATACAATTCATACATACCATACATACAGTACAGAACTTACATACACTCTTTCTCTTTTCTAGGTCAGATCCGGTTTCTGGTGAAGCTGGAAGCAATGAAACTACCTACCTACCTGATTCGTTTAGCTGCGTTTGTATATGAGTCAGAGAATGAAATTTAAACAGGATGCATCACTTGTTGAAACATGTAAGATACATCTTATCTACGATATTTAAGGAAAGGCACAGCGTGGCGACTTATCGGGCTTACTACGGACAGGACAGAGATCGTGAATATTTTGAGCGCATATTTCAGTCAGCAAACATCAATTTCATCATTGGCTCAGGAGCATCGCTGCCTGCAATCAGCGTGTTAGGTGATATTGAAAGCGAGCTTGAGGCTCTGGTCCGCGCCGGAAAGGATGATGAATACTTCAGTAAATCTGAGTCTTTTCTGGACAATGTATGGAAGGCAAACAACGTCCTCCTGAAGCGAAGCTTGCCCGCAGAGGTAATCCTTCCTAATTTAATAGATGATGTCGTATCGACACAAAACAACTACGCGAAGCTCATGCGTGCATTAGAAATGCTTCTGACGAGGCGGCGGACTGGATTGCTACCGCGGCGTATCAACCTCTTTACGACTAACTATGATTTGTTCATTGAGGATGCAGCGGTTAAAAATAACAACGTCATTCTGAATGATGGATTCCGTCAGCGCGCCGATATTTACAACCGGACAGTATTCGATACCAAATGTTTTTATCAGACCATACACGCAACCGGGAACCTTTATAATTACAGCGTGGAACTAGGTGATGCTGCCAACTTACTGATTTAGTGTATGATGGTGTTTTTGAGGTGCTC
>ERZ773190.1694-NODE-1694-length-19839-cov-7.735392_pt1 | contig 19839 bp, 18 predicted proteins | sample MGYA00511111_ERZ773190 | MGnify/ENA primary metagenome ERZ773190 (study PRJEB29015, sample SAMEA2737777) | human gut metagenome | biome: human gut; feature: human-associated habitat; material: faeces | place: China | collected 2012 ... | reverse complement strand
GGCGGCTGATCCGGTCCGACCGGGCCGCGCGGCAAGGAGATATATTGCCAGACCGGAGGGGCGCCGGGGGCGGGAATCGCGCACTCCATATTTTGTTCACAAATGAATAGAACCCTCAGTTGCTTCACTGAGGCCGCATTCGAAGCAGCAGCTTCTGATATTGGCGATGACCAGCTGGTTTATAGGTGTTAAGGCATCGGTCATCTCTGGAGCGCCACTTTACTCCAAAAGCATGAGCTATTTGTTTCCCGTCGGTAAAAGGCGGGTTTTGTTCGCCAAGCGTTCTTATATATAGAGAAGTTCGGGTTCGAACCCGTGCACCGTCAACTAAAAAGCGACCAGCCGGAGCCGATCGTTTTCTATTCTATGCTGGAGCATCCAGAGGGTGCTTCCGAACTCATTTTCTCGCTGCCATTCATGCTTTCGAAGCATCGTTTGACCTCCGCAGCCTCATGTTTTGAGGATCTGCCGTGTTTATCACTGTTATCCATGAGTGTGTGGAAGTGATCCTCATACAGATACATGCAATCCGCCAGAAAACTGAGAAGCATCTTTCTGCAGCCCTCGTTGTCTATCCTCGCATCTCTCAGGTCTTCCTGAAATTCACAAGCAGTCTTAGGGTCAATTTGTTTCTGCTTTCAGAGACTTGTTTGAGAGTTTTTAAAGACAGTTCAAAACAATAAGTGAGACACCATAAAGCAGAGCAAGATGTGCCGGATAGAAAATGTAGAAGAAGTATTTCAGCCTCAGCCCTCGCTTGCCATTATAAAAATTGATAAGCAGCAACGAAACAACCGCGGCAGCAACATCAGGATTAAGTACATTAGCTGCAGCAAGCTCAAATCCGCCGCCAACTATATGGCATGACGAAAGGAGCACTGCGCATACTGCAGCAAAGAACATCTTACCCTTGCTGTCGTGGAATAAATAGAATGCAGCCACAAGCAGAATGCCATACGCACCGCCATCTAGTTTAGTGTATTCAGCTGCCAGTGCTGTCAAAACAATCAGAGCAATTTCTGCGATGCATCTCTTCCATTTTGAAAGGCTTCGTATCTTTTCCAGAATAATCAAAAAGACCAAGGAAAGCAGGAGCTCACACATAACATTTTGTTGCCGAAGGTCGAATAGTTGCCCGGTTTGAACGAAATCGTATATGGGCTCCGCAATGATTGCGAAGACAAGCATATTTCGCAGGTACTTCTTTATGTCATGAGTATGCAAAAATCCCTCAACTATCAAAAAGCAAAATAAGGGAAATGCAATTCTGCCAAGAACATGAAGCACATCCGAAGCCTCGCTTAGAATCGCCCACTGTTCGTCTGATATCTGACTGTACGATGCATGAGTCATGATTCCATTGGTCAGGACGATCCTGCTTACATGATCGAGAACCATCGAAATGGCTGCTATTATCTTTAATGTGCTGCCGCTAATTCCGTATCTATTTGTTTTCATTTCGTATTCCTTACTTTGGGTGGGCCGTCAGGGGTTCAGCCTGCTCCGCAGGCGGCCGCTGCGGCGCTTTCGCGCCTTGCGCGCTGCGCTGGCAAACGCTCACGCGTTTACTCAGCTCCGCGCCCCGACGGGTTCGAACCCGTGGCGCGGCAACAAAAAAGCGGCCGGCGTCCACCAGTCGCTTTTCTATTCTATGGTGGGCCGTCAGGGGTTCGAACCCTGGACCTTGGGATTAAAAGCGAAATCCCGTTTGCTTTAGGGCTTTGGCAGTGATACCTTACACCAACTCTGACCTGCGGTTTCGTTCGACTAGACGGACTGCACGGCCTGAGTGGGTTTGTTCGACACGGGTACTCCGCGCGGTACGCAGCGGGTACACGCCGTGATTGTGGGGTCTCGATGAAGCCAACGCGCTACTACACCTCGTCCTGCCTGCTGCCGTATCGCAACGGCGGTTGGCGCGGGCGGCTTAAATTCAAGAAACAAGATGGCACGTACGGGCAGGTCAGCAAGGTCATGATTGCCAAATCGAAACGTGCTGCTCAGGCCGAGCTGAGGGAATGGCGCGTGGAGATGGAGGAGCTCGCGCAGAAGAAGATCAAGCTCGGCAGCATGGCCCACAAGACCGTAAAAGACCTGCTAGATGGTTATATCGATATGCTCAGCGCTTCAGGATCGATTGAATCATCGACCGTCTATGACTATCGCGGCGCAGCCCGACTCGTCGAACGCAGAATCGGCGGCATTGAGTTCGATTCATTGGACGTAACCGCCGCTCAGAATTGGATTAACTGGGCGGTCGAGGAGGGCTATAAGCCGTCCACCATCCGCAAAAGCGTGACACTGCTCAAGGCCGCATACCGCGATGCCGTCGGCAGGCTTCGTGTGATCGATTACTCCCCCGTCGATTGCGTGCGCGTGCCCAAAGCCCGCCACCGTGAACCAAACGCATTGGACGAACGCGAGCGCGGAAGACTGCTCACGTTTCTATCCATCGCTCGTGATTGCCCCGAGAACGTCGGCATCTACCTCGCCCTGCTCACGGGTATGCGGCGTGGCGAGCTGCTTGCGCTCAGGTGGCGCAACGTTGATTTTGAACAAAAGATGCTGCACGTCAAAGCTTCCATCGGGTTTGGAGAAAACGGGCATTACGAGAAGGAACCCAAGAACGGCGGAAGTCGCAGGAGCATTCCCATGCCCGATGAAGTCGCGGGGATCCTTACTCGCCGTCTGACCGCCGCGCGAGCCGAGTGCTTTAAGGCGGGCGTGCCGTTCGAGCAGTCGATGTTCGTGTTGGGCGGTCCTGACGGAGAGTTCATGGCCCCTGAGCGCCTGTCGCGTCACTGGGCCGTCACGGTTCGGCAGCTGGGGCTGGTGGGCTCGGAGGGCGAGCCACCCAAGTTCCACGACCTGCGCCACACGTTCGCTACCGCAGCGATCCTCGCGGGGACGGATATCAAGTCCGTATCCTCACTCCTGGGACACGCCAACGCCGCCATGACACTGAACATCTACACGGGCGTCAACGCCCAGGCGAAGCGAACGGCGATGGACGCAGTGGCTGCCACGATGACAGCGGCGCCGCCCACCGCCGAAATTTTGGAGCTGCGCGCAGCCGGTGAATAGGGCTACATGACGTTCAGATGCCTTTATTTGCCCCTGAATAACAAAGACCGTCCATCGGCTCCACGCGCTCTTCTTTAGCGCCGCAAATCGGCTCTAATTCGAGCAAAAGACCAGCTAGACAGCTGTTTCTTATAAAGACCAGTCGGACTATTGGGACAATGAAACGGAGGTGAATCATGCTCGAATTCAGGATAAGCGGCGAAACCGCTGAGGTCGACTGCTTGGCAGACCAGCTGGAAAGGGCAGGCTATGTCGTCAGGCGCTCGAAGCCCTATCGCAACAGAGATGAGGAAGGCTGTCGGGTCTATCTCGAACTGGACGAGGATAAGGTCATGGGCTGGATGCTTGCCAACCTTGAAAAAGCATCCCTAGACGATCCCTCATAAGGCCCGCCTTTCGGCGAAGGCGAAAGGCGGGCCCGAGCACGGAAACCCACCGTTTGGAGCGGGACATACGAAGTCGGGCGAAATGGCCGTAAGGGTAGTTTTTCGAAATACGCAAGAGTCGTACGCTGCCGTACAAAACTGCGTTTTGCCCGTCCGCGCACACGCCGAAACCTGCGGTTCGGCGCTTGTTAGGGCTCTGCCCTAAAACCCGGCGCCCCGCGGGGCGAAACCCATGTTCTTGAAACCGTGCCACAACAGATGCGGAAACCCTGTCGCCAAAAAATGTCACCGATTGTCACCCCTTGGCACCAAATCGGTCCGCATGATGCCAACAGCCGACATAGCCTTGTTGTAGCGGGATAAGCCGCACAGTCTTCAACGGGCCATAGAGCCCAGAAAGGAGTCGATTATGCATAAGTCAGAGGAGGCCATCTTGCAGCGTTTCCGCTTGGGTGCCTACGACACGCTACCGCTACTCATCACGCCCACTACCGCCGAAGCGGCAATCGGCATTAGCGCCAAGCACCTGTTGAGAATGGTCGACCGTGGCGAGATCCGTGGTGTTCAAATCGGACGTCGCTGGAAACTCAACCGCGATGATCTGCTTGCGGTCTGCGGGCTTCGAGATAAGGGTGCGGCCTGATGGGGCGCGAGATAACCAATCTCGAGGCCATCGAAGCCGCATGGTCAGTGCAGCTACCTTCCATGCAGCTCGATATGCCTATATCTAGCAGCGAAGAGTTTATGCGACTCCGCGCCGCTCGAGGCCCCAAGACATACGCCGATATGGGTGTTTGGCTGGGTCTATGTTCCTTGGCGTCTCGGCACAAAGGGCACGCATTGCCACTCGATTATGGCCTGTTGGCGCAATGGCTGTTTGACAATCAAGGCAAGTCGACCGTTGCAGCTGAGCACGTCAACGCTTTGATAGCAGCAGGACTCGCGTTTGCCACCGAGGATGAATGGCTTATGCTGCCTGCAATCAATGCCGCGGTGGTGCGTCACGGAAAAATGATCGTCGGCGGCACCCGTGGCGGTCGGCCCAAAAAGAAGCGGAGGGGATAGCAGTGGCTGACGACCCACCGAAAAAAGAAGTGCCGTTGGAATCATCACTTCCAACGGCACCAAGCATCACTCAGGATGCGATTAGCATTGTAAATACTATATCACGTGAACGGTTCGCACAGCTCAGCGGCGTTGAACCGCCACAAATCTGCGCTGCTGCAACGGAAGCCGAGGAAGCCGCCAAATCGCGGCTATGTGCCGACAAAAGTGATCGATGGCTATATCTCGCCGCGAGGGGCAAGCTTGAACTTCAGTTGCTATTAGAAATACGACGATATGAGCGCATCGGCTCACGCAAGGGCTGCTATGCGGTTTGTGGTTTGAAAAAAACCGACATCGAACTGGCCGAGTTCTTTAACGCGGCGCGGCCGAGCGTCTGCAAAGCGCGAAAGGCGTTGAAATCAAGGCATCTCATCGACTCGGTTGACGGCATACTGCAACTCCGATATGCAGCCATCCTCGATGCCGCCAAGTCCATGGGATGGAGCGACTAGGCAGCCGTCCCGCAATAGATGCGGGACGGCTTTTCAGTGTTCAAAAGGGTGGGTTTAAGTGTAACGTGAGGTTACACCAGCCTGTAACGTGACGTTACATCTTCTGTAACTTGAAGTTACACTTCCTGTAACGTGAGGTTACACATGTGTAACGTGAGGTTACATTTAACCCACCCTTCAAAGGGGGCATTCAAGCGTCTCGAACCGCAGGTAGAAGCGCCGTAGGTGTAACGTCAGGTTACATTCCATTTATATATAAATAAATAAGTAATAGATATAGGGCTTCAGTGCATCAACGACCGCCCATCACACCACACCGGCATACCCGTGCCCCGAAGCTCGCGTTCAACTCCCTTTCGACAGCCTGGGGCTACCCAAGGAGCCCCTACGGCTATCGAAAGCGCGCAGAACGCTCGCATACACTCGGACCGTCCTCGGCCCCCACGGACGGATGGACGGACGCATCGGCAACGATCTATCCGTCCGACCATCCGGACGTAACGCCCTCTACGGACAGGCCAGAATTATGGAATCCACGTGATTTGAGGGGTACCGTTTTGGGTACTCGCGGGGTACACAAAGAAAAAGGTCAGAGACAACACCGTCTCTGACCTGCGTAAACTATGGTGGGCCGTCAGGGGTTCGAACCCTGGACCTTGGGATTAAAAGTCCCCTGCTCTGCCAGCTGAGCTAACGGCCCGCGGGTGGCATTGTACCACGGTCTGGGACTATTCCCAACTCCATTGGCCGTTCTGGAAAATCACAATTTCACGTCCATCAGGCGTAATGCCCGTAATATCGATGTCGTCCGTACCGATCATAAAATCGACGTGCGTGCTCGAGACGTTAACTCCATGCTCCAGGAGCTCCTCCTTGGACATGTCATACCCACCCTCGATACATTCGGGGAAACCGACACCTAGCGCGAGATGGCAACTAGCGTTCTCGTCATAGAGCGTATCGTAGAACAGAACGCCACTTTCGCGAATCGGCGTGTTCTTGGAGATGAGCGCGACCTCGCCCAGACGAGCGGCACCTTCATCGGTGTCAATGATGCTCGCAAGCGTCGCCTTGCCCACGCGGGCATCGTAGTCCACTACGCGACCGGCCTCGAACTTAATCCAAAAATCGTCAACCTTGTTACCGTGGTGAATGAGCGGCATGGCCGAGTACACGATACCGTCGGCGCGCATGCGATCGGGCGAAGTGAAGACTTCCTCGGTGGGAATGTTGGGGAAGAAGGGGTGTCCATCGGGCGTCTTGCCCTTGCCGCCGGCCCACTCGTGACCCTTCGTCATGCCAATCGTCAGATCGGTTCCATTTGCCGCGGTGTAATGCAGGCGGTCAAAACGATTGTCGTTCAGGAAACGCAGGTTCTTTTCGAACGCCGCGTCATGAAGCTCCCAGTCGCTCTCCGGGTCCTGGCCATCGGCACGAGCGGTGTGTAGAATCGCATTCCATAGCTTATAGATCGCAACCTCATTCGCATCGCCCGAGAACACCTCGCGAGCCCAGGCAACGACCGGCGCGCCGGCGATGCACCACGGGTTGATGTTGTAGTCCAGCCCACGGCGGAAGACCTTGCACTGCGTATTCCTTGCCTTGGAAGCCGCGGCGGGCTTGGCGGGGTCAATGCCCTTCAGAGCCGCTGGGTCAGCTCCCTCGATAAAGATAAAGCAGGCGCCGTCCTGGGCCAACGAATCCAGCTGTATGCGCTTCCACTCGGGCGTCTGCTCAAAATAGCTTTTATCGACATGCTCGTACGTAAGCCTTGTCACGGCATCGTCAGCCCAAATAACCGTCACGTGACCGGCACCGGCGGCATAAGCCTCCGCGACCACCACGCGGGCAAAAGGCGCGCACTCAACCGGAGACTGAACGACAACCTCCTGGCCGGGCTTGACGTTTACGCCCTTGCGAACAATCAGGCGCGCGTAGTTTTTAATCTTGGGCTCCAGGGCCTTCATACCCTCCAGAGCCTCTTCGACCGTCAGGGCAGCTCGAATCATGTGCCACTCCATCTATCTATAGAACAGTAAAAAGGCGCGCCGCAAAAACGACGCGCCTTATATCTTAGCGATAAGTATGCATGCAAACGCTACTTCTTCTTGGAGTCCTTCTTGTCCTCCTCGGCAGCTGCGCGCTCGATAAGAGCGTTGAGCTTGTTCTCGGACATGCCCTCGGCCTGCGCGCGATACATGTTGCGCAAGGGACGAATACGAGCGAAATCGTAGATAAAGTCACCCAGGATGATGACATAGGACAAAACGATGCCGGCCATCTGAACAGGACTGGACACCGTGCCGCCGGGAACGAAGTAGAACGAAACCCAAATTGCCACGATGAACACCATGCCGATAGCGAGCACGGCCCACCAAATACGGCGGCGCTTGGTGTAGTCCTCATCCTGCTTGAGAAGGATATTCGACACCGTGTAGATGCGATCCTCGCGGGCGCGCTGCTTGGCCTTGCGGGCGCGCTTTTCCTCCTTGGAAAGGCCTTCCAGGTTTTCGCCCTTCTCGAGCTCTTTACGGCGTGCCTTGGATGATGCCGGCACGACGTGAACAGAGCTCGCTGCCTGACGGGCGGGCTTAGCGGATGCGGCGGACTTGCGCGCAACCCCGGTAACCTCGCGGGATTGCGTGCGCTTGTTCGTGGCGCTGCGGGTACTCACTTACGCGTTCTCCTTCATGCTTGTGAACTGGGAGCCCGTGATGATTTGGAAGGCCTCGCGATAGCGCTCGGACGTGCCATCGATGACCTCGGCGGGCAGGTGCGGGGTCTCCCCCGTCATATCCCAGTTGGCCTTGAGCCAATTGCGGACGAATTGTTTGTCGTAGCTGGGCTGAATCTTGCCCTCCTCGTAGCTGGCGGCAGGCCAAAAACGGCTGGAGTCGGGCGTGAGGCACTCGTCGATCAGCGTAACCTTACCATCGATGACACCAAACTCGAACTTGGTGTCGGCGATGATGATGCCTCGAGTCGCGGCATACTCGGCAGCGGCCTTGTAAATCTTGAGGGACAGGTCGCGAATCTGCGCGGCGATGTCCTCGCCCACGATCTCGCAGCAACGCTCGAACGAAATGTTCTCGTCGTGGTCGCCGATCTCGGCCTTCGTGGACGGCGTGAACAGCGGCTCGGGAAGCTTGGAGGCCTCGGTCAGACCCTCGGGCAGCTGAATGCCGCAGACGGTACCGTTCTCGTCATAGGTCTTCTTGCCCGAACCGGTCAGATAACCGCGGACGATGCACTCGATAGGAATCGTCTGGGCCTTCTTGACCAGCATGGCGCGGCCTGCGAGGTAGTCACGATACTCGGCAAACTCCTCGGGGAAATCCGCCGGGTCGATGGAAACGAGGTGGTTGGGAACGATGTCGGCAAACTTATCGAACCAGAATGCCGAGATGCGGTTGAGCACCTCTCCCTTAAACGGAATCTCGTCGGGAAGAATGAAGTCGAACGCAGAAATGCGGTCGGTGGCGACCATCAGCAGGTTTTCACCGGCATCGTAGATATCACGAACCTTGCCACGGGAATCCGGACGACGCTCCATCGTTGTCACGTGAGTCACTCCTTACCAAAATACGACAGTAATGCGGGTTCTTTCCCGCACGTTTTCGCAAACTCGGAGCGGCAGGGACGAAACCCCTCCTTCACCGAATAGCGAAAAGCTAGTGCTCCATTGTAGTAGATGCCGCGTCCGCCGTGTGCTCGCGAGGCAGATGAATCGTAAAAGTCGTACCCTTTCCAAGCTCCGACTCCACGGAAATGTAGCCATGATGGCGCTCGACGATCTGTTTAGTCACGGCGAGACCCACGCCCAGGCCACCCGCTTCGCGGGCGCGGCTGGCGTCGGCACGCCAAAAACGACCGAAGATGCGCGACAAATCATCCTTGGCGATACCGATGCCCGTATCCGAAACCGCGATATCGACGTGCTTGCGGTCACTGAGCACCGACACCACGACCCACCCCCCCTCGGGGGTATAGCGCATGGCGTTACTCAAAAGGTTGATGACGCATTGCGTGATCATGTCGGGATCTGCCTCGACAACGTCATCGTGGCCCTGCGTCTCATCCGCAAAGCGCAAGCGCAGGTCACGATCGGCAAACAGTCGCTCCTGGCCATTCACAATCGAACGCACAAACGGCACCATGTCCACCGGCTCCAGGTTGAGCGGCGCGGTACTGTTTTCCATGCGCGACAGGTCGAGCATCTGCTGCACCAGACGGGCCAGGCGGCGCGTCTCGGAAGCGACCGTCTCCAGATGCTCGTCGTCGGTGGGATACACACCGTCTTGCATGGCCTCGACCGTTGCAAGCATGGCCATGAGCGGCGTGCGCAGCTCATGAGCCACATCGGAAGTCAGGCGCTTCTCGTGCTTCATATCCTTTTCGAGTGAGGTGGCCATCTCGTCGAAGGTCTCTCCCAGCTGATCGATCTCATCATCGCCGCGCAAGCCCGTACGAGCGGACAGGTCTCCATCGCGGATCTGCTTGGCGGTGCTGGTAATACGATGAATCGGCTTGGTGAGCATGCGCGACACGAGTGATCCGATAACGACCGAGATGCAGACGGCCACAACCGCAGCAAGGGCCATGGCGTTAAAGGTCTTTTCTCTGAATGCTGAGTCTGCCTTGGTGAGCAGGGCATCTGAGCCAATCGCCCACAATTTGACCTGACCCACGTGCTCGCCGGAGGACGTCACGATCTCAACGTTGGCAACACTATTGGAATCGGTGGGAGCAGACGAGACCGGGCTGTGCGATGCCTTCTTTCCGCTCGTACCGTCGGTCGTCGCCTGATTTTCGCGCACATCGGCAGTAGCGCTTGCCGAGGGCCACGAGTCGTCGTAGACGATGACGCCCTTTTTATTGACGACCTGCATGCCAAGATCGTCGGACACCAAGCTCGATGTCGCGACCGCACGCAACTCCCCCGCGGTCCAATTGCCGTTTTCCTCGTACGACGTCGCAAGCTTTTCGGCTGCGGAATTGGCGATTTCGACAATATTGGAGCGCGTGTAATCCGTAAAAACCGTGCCCCATACAACGGAGACTACGCCCACCAGCACCAATACCGTCATGAGCGATGTCAGGGCAAAAGCCAGGGCCATACGCGAGGGATAGCTCATCGTTGGCCGTGAATCGGAACGAGGCGTGTTCCAACTAGCCTTGGAACCCGCCTCGTTCTCCTGCTTATGCTTTTGCCCGATTTCAAAGCGCGCAGGTGTCATATGTGATTTCCTTTATTTCTCGTCCGACTTATCGGTCTTGGTCGGAGCCTCGAAGCGGTAGCCGACACCGTGGACGGTGTAGAGCCACTTGGGCTTCTTGGGGTCGTCGCCCAGCTTGGCGCGAAGGTTCTTCACGTGGCTGTCGATGGTGCGCTCGTAACCCTCAAAGTCGTAGCCGAGCACCTTCTCGACCAGCTCCATGCGGTTGTAGACGCGGCCGGGGTGGCGGGCAAGCGTGGTGAGCAACTTGAACTCGGAAGCCGTCAGGTCGACTTCCTTGCCCTCGACCAAAATCTTGTGGCCCGAGATGTCAATGACCAGATCGCCAAAGTCGAGCACCTCGACGGCCGGCTCATCGGCCTGGTGGGCACGGCGGAACAAGGCGCGTACGCGCGCGACGAGCTCGCGCGGCGAGAACGGCTTGATCAGATAGTCGTCGGCACCGAGCTCGAGGCCGATAATACGGTCCTCGATCTCGCCCTTGGCCGTCAGCATAATGATGGGGACATCCGAGGTGTCGCGAATGGTGCGGCAAACGCGCTCGCCGGGAATCTTGGGGAGCATAAGGTCGAGCACAACCAGGTCGAACTGGTGCTTCTCGAACTCCTCGATAGCGGACTGGCCGTCGCCGACGCCAACAACCCAGTAGCCCTCGCGCTCGAGATAGGCAGCGACGGCGTCACGGATTGCCTTCTCGTCCTCGACCAGCAGAATCTTTTTTGCATCTGAAGCCATAACACGGCCCCCCTGTCTCAATTAGCTAAGAACAAGCTCATTCTAACGCACCTGAGCCCACCGGGTATCGCATGGGCGCGACAGCTCGGCGGGCGGTACTCATAGTCACAACGCGTTTATTCCCCTGTCGACGCCTTTTTAACCCCTCGGAGACTAAAGAGAGAACAGGCGAGCGGTAACCGTCTCGGGAATTCCCTGGCTGTTACGCACCGTTGCGTACGTTAAGAACGAGTTCGATTTACCCGCCGTAGCAGGATAATCGCCATACTCCAAGGCTCGGTCGGGCGACAGAAGCGAGCCGTAGGTCTTGGCCGAAGTGTCAATCAAAAAATGCGACGCCTGAACTTTAACCAGGTATTTATTTTTCCTTCCCGCAGCGCACGCGAGCGGCTCACGCGAAAGGAAGAGGTACGGCCCACCCTCGTTACCGATATAGGTGCCCATATTGCCCAGGCTACCCACACCGCTATACGTCGCCTCAATGGAGAACACGAAGGTGTCGCCCATATACACGGCCTCGAAAGGCGAAACCGACGAAGGAAGCACCAGCTGAGCTCGCTTCGTATTGTTGCCGTCGGTCAGGTCGATCGCCGTCATACCGTAATAGACGCCCTCATCATTGTGCACGCGGGGCGAGATAGTCAGGATGCCGTCGCTCACACGCGGGGCGGATGCGAAGCGCCCCGTCGACTTCCAAATAGTCTCAGGCTTGGACTCGCTGGGCGACTGACGGTAGCAGTACGAATCGTTACTCGTCTTGCTGCCGCCGGACGAGGGCATCTTATACCAGATGACCGACGACCCATACGCTGTGAAGAGCGGCGGATCGTAGTTTTCGCCACCGCGGTCGAGCTCGACAGCGTTGCCGGTAAGGGAGGAGCCTGCAAGGTTTTGCGCATAGAGTTTCCAAGACGCATTGGCAAAGTTCATCTCGACCCACGCGAACACGCCATCACCCGCGCGAACGTCGTAAAACGCATAACCGGTTCCCTCAACGGGATCCTCGATAAGTGTGGTAAGCGAGCCATCGCCCAGGTTGAGCACACCAAGCGTATTGGCATGCAGGGCAGAAGCAGGCGCCATCATCGCGGCAGCATAGTCGCCATCGCAGTAGTACAGCAGCGTGCCCAGCGGCAGCGTCCACGAGGCCGCGGGCTCAAGATCGATATCGACGGCCTCATACTCGTCCGTGATCGAGACAATCTTTGAGTCGTCTTTGATAACCTGCGGCTCGCCGGCGGCGTCGTCGCTGGTACCCGTTTTCTTTGAGCATCCGGCAAGCACCGTGGCAGCGCCCGCGGCAGCCCCTCCGAGCACAAAGCCGCGGCGCGATATTCCGTTCTTGATCTGGTCGGCGATACTCATTAGGCGATCTCGGCGCGAGCGGCCTCGATAGCGCGCGTGAGCTGATCGGCGCAAGAAGTCTTCTTCATACCGCAGGTGTTACCAGCGAGAACCTCGATGACGCGATCGGCAGGAGCGCCCTCGACCAGCTTAGAGATAGCCTTGAGATTGCCGTTGCAGCCACCGGTAAACTCGACGCCCACCACCTTGTTGCCGTCATCAGAAAGATCAAGGTGGATATTGCGAGCGCATACGCCCTGAGGCTTGTAATCAAAACTAATCATTGCGTTCCCCTCTCGTAAAGCAATTTCAGACGTCTATTATCCCCGTCCGAACCGATAAAGTATCGCGGGCACCGATTCAACATTCCCCGATGCGCAAACCGGCGGCAGCAATACTAGCAATCTGCTTCCCGAGCGTGGACTTTTCGTTTCTCTTGATACATGTTGTGGTCAGCGATGTGGTAAATCTCGGTCAGTGTATAACCGGGTGCCTCTGCCGTCGCGACGCCAAACGACGCACTGACTGTCAGCACCTCATCGCTCGCAGCAGCAAGGCTGAGGCGAAGATCTTGCACTACTTCACATGCGGATTCGCGATCGGTGTGAGGGCAAATCAGCAAGAACTCGTCGCCACCAATGCGCATAGGCACAAATTTCTCGCCTGCCGCCCGCCTCAATACAGACGCCGTACGCCGTAGCAGCTCATCGCCCATTTCGTGACCGTAGAGATCGTTGGTACGCTTGAGGAAATTGCAGTCCATCATGATCACACTCACGGGCAGGGACTCGTTCACCAGGTCGTCGCCAAGGGACTCAAGGTAATTTCTATTGCGAAGTCCCGTCAGCTTGTCCTGGAAAGAAAGCTCCTCGGCGCGCTTTGTCATCGAGATGTTATGCGTCGCCACGACGACCGACTCCAGTCGACCCTGCTCATCGCGGCGCTGTGGAACAATCTGCAGCGAATACCACGTACCTCGGCAGTCTCGTACCTCGGCATCCAAGTACGGCATGCCCTCCATACGATCCTGAAGCGTCTTTATATCTAAGAGCTCCATGACCGCCTCGCGACTTTCGGGACTCACAATGTCTCGGCAAACCGTTGCAAAAAAGTCATATGCCTCGGCGTGCTCGGCAAATATCTTCGCCACCGATGGCGACATGTTAATCCCCTCGATCTCGAGCGTGTCGAGATGCAACAGGAGGGTCGACTCATACGTGGAACTGATGGCATTGATGATGCCGAGCTGCTTGTCCTTTTCGGCCAAATTGCGACGATCGGCGACGATACGCACCAACAGCACTACAACCAAAAACACCAGGAACGCCAGCACGCCGACAGCGATAAATGAAATCCTGCCCGACATGACCTCAGATTTGGGATAGAGCGCAAACAGGCGATAGTCCTCATACGCCGCACGCACGGCATACCAGGTACTTCCCCGATATTCGACACGCGTTAGACCTTCGTCTTTCCAATCAATTCCGCTATCGGCAAGAAGCCGGGCGAGAGCTATATCGACGGTCGAATCGTTTGAAGAAACGATTTGCGCATCGCGCATCACGAACACCGTTGGGCTCTGATGGAATGTGTTGTTCACGAGCACGTCGGCGATCGTATACGAATAATCATCGGCGGGCTCGGGCGCAAGCGATCGATACCCCAGCGCTACGCCATCACCGTACGGAGCAACACTCACGGCAAAGTTGACATCTCGACGCTCAACGACCGTCGAGTAGGACACCTTGGAGCCTCGATACATCGATGCGACCGACGAACAGGCAAGCTCCTCTCGCCACAGCATCAGCGGATCGCGACCGTCGATATCGTAATGAGCGGTCATATGGCCGTCGGCGTCCATGACCAACATTCCCGAAAGGTGCTCGGAATGGACGTACTCCTCGACACAATCATCGTTGACTTCAACGCGATCAGGCGGCAAGAACGTCGAAAACGACTCGAGCGCGGCATCCAAATTGTGCGTCGCCTCGGTTTTTCTTCCCTGTTCATATCGGTCATATTTTTCGCAGGCGTTTTTTAAAAACACCATGGTTTCCTGGCCAAATCCAAGCGTTTTATCGAGGCAGCGGTGCGTGCCGACCACGTATAGCAGACCCAACAAGACAACGCTGGCCACAACGCAGATAGCCGCGGTGACTAATGCCTTTCGGCGCAAGCGGCGCTCATCATTTGTCATGATTCCGCTCCTTGCCCGTCCGTCGTCGCCCCTGCCTTGTACTTGCCCACAATGCGCTCAATCGTGCCATCTCGGTCCATGTCGAACAGCACGGTATTGAGGTTTTTGACGTACTCCCCCTCATAGCTGTTCTCAAACGCAACGCCCAGGTCAACTGTCATAACGTTGTCGGCAAACACGCGATAAACACCGGGATACTGCGCGACGAGCCGGTCGAGCGATTGGACGTCCGCCATCCAACAGTCAACATACCCCTTGACGAGGGCGGCTTTGCAGAGTTCGGCGGAGCCATATGATTTGATATGCACGTCCGACGAGATTTCCAGATCGCCTGCAAGCAATCGGCGTTCACTCACCGAACCGGCAATCACCGCAACAGTCTTGCTGCCATCGAGATACGCCAAGGACTTGATACCACTCGCTTTCTTGGTGGCAACCGAAACCGTCAAGGTTAGATACGGCTCAGTCCAGTAATACTCGTCTTCGCGATAACAGGGTGAATAGTCGCACCACAGGCAATCGATCTCGCCGTTTTTGAGCAGGCGGTCACGATCATTCCAAGATATGTCAATGAATTGCGGCTTGATTCCCGCACGCTTGCAAGCCTCGCGGGCGATATCGATATCGATACCGGCGTAATCGCCCGTGGTATCGATATACACATAGGGATCGTTATCCGTAACGCCGATTTTAAGTACCGGGAGCTCCTTGTCAGCTTCATTCGGGGAGGGAGCGCTGTTTCGAACGGTATACGTCAGGACGACCGCACAGACGGCAGCAAGAAGTATGAGCACGGACGAGACGATGGCGGCTCGTTTGATACGTCTGGGCACGCTCCTCCTTTCATCGAAACAGCGGTGAAGTTCATTTTATTACCAGGAGCCAATGCGGCAGTGAAAAAAAGCGCCTTGCCCAAAACGGGCAAGGCGCCAATGGTTGAAATGCATCCGCAGGCGGTCGAATTAGGTCAACCCTACTCGAAGCTCAGCTGCTCCAGACACACGGGATAAAGCCTTTAACGGAAAAGCCCCGTTGGTAAGACGAGTTACCAACAGGGCTTGGACTGGGCAGTCGTACTTAAACGAGCGGGGTACCTTAACGCTCGAAACGTTTACGCATAAGAGCGAAGGTGATCAGCGCAACGCCCGCGACAGCAGCAATAAAGGCGACGGCAGGGGCCTGATCGCCCGTGTTGGCGAGCGTACCCTTAGTAGTCTTAGCAGACTTTTTGGTTACCTTGGTCGTCGTCTGCTGACCGGGCTGGGACGGCGTCGCGGGCTGAGTCGGCTCCCCCTTGGCCTCCTCGCCCGTCACCACGTACGTCGAGAAGTGGCTCGTGCGGAAGCAGAGGTAGTCGCCCTCGGTCCACGTATCCATAGCCTGAGTGGAACCATCCTCGGCAACGTAAAGCACCTTGAGATTGGTGAGCGCCTTCATGGCAGCAGTCATCTTGACACGGACGATGAAGGACATGCCTTCGTAGTCCTCGATAACCTCGCCGTCCTTGAGAAGCTTGATATCGAGCTTATCGGCAACCTTGGTACTCCCCTGCTCAAGGCCGGAAATTGTAGCATTGGCGGCGTCGGTAAGATTTGTCGGTTCCTCGACCACAAGAGAGATGCTGTTGTTCTGGGCAATGCCGGCAGCGGCATTGTTCTCGGCGCTTACGCTAACGTCCGTTCCGTCGCTACCTGCAACGCCCGCAATGGTCCTCGCCGCTACAGTAACGGTACAGGTCATTGTTTTGTCACCACAGGTGACGGTGATCGTGGCGGTACCGGCCTTAAGCGGCGTCACGACGCCGTCTTTGACCGTAGCGATCGACGAGTCGCTGGAGGTCCAGCTCACCGTCGTATCGTCTGCATCTGCAGGAGTCACCGTTGCGGAGAGCTTTGCGGAGGCGTCGCCTACGGTAAAGGAAAGGTTCGTCTTGTTGAGCTCAACCTTCTGGACGGGGTTGGTCACGGTCACCGAGACGGTTTGGGAGAGCGACTCTGCAGTGATGACAAATGAGCCAGAACCGGTCTTGAGGGCGGTAACGGTGTAGGAGCCATCGCCGTTGTCGACAACCTTAAACGCCTTCGAAGCGCCCGTGTCATCCAGAGCAAGCTTGGTCTCGTCGACCTCACCCGCAAGGGCTCCAACAAGAGAAATCTTCACGGTGCCCTCTTCGCCCTTCTTAAGGTCAAGAGCGGTCTGGTCGACCGTAAGGTTCGTTGCGGGATTAGAGACGGTCACCGCGCAATCCTGAGAATAGACGCCGTCTTCAGTCGAAACGGTGATGGTTGCGGCGCCCTTGGAGACAGCCGTCACCTTTCCGGTTTGATCGACCGTAGCGACGCTCTCATTGCTGGACTTCCAAACAACTGTCTGGTTAGCCTCCGCGGGAACGACCGCCGCCTTAAGCTGCTCGGTTGCAGCGCCCGCAAGCGCGACCTTCTGCTTATCGAGCGTGATGCCCGTAGCAGGCTGAATAACGGTCACCTTGCACGTGGCGCTATACTCGCCGTCCTCAGTGGTAACGGTGATCGTGGCAGCACCGGCCTTGACCGGGGCCACGACGCCGTCCGCAACCGTGACGACCTCCGGGTCGCTCGAAGACCAGGACACATTCTTATTCGTTGCATTGTTGGGCTCAACCGTTGCGGTCAACGTCGAGGGCTCACCGCCCACAGCAAGCTTAAGATTCGACGCGCTGAGGCTGACGCCCGAGACCTTTACGACCGGAGTGGTTACCGTAATTGTATCCGTGGTTGCAGAGACCCCATCAACCGTTGCCGTGATCGTGGCATCACCGTCACCGACAGCGGTAACAAGACCGTTGCCATCGACGGTAAGGACGCTCTCGTTAGAAGAGGACCAGACAACCTTACTGGCCTTATCGTCAGGGGAAACCTTTGCCTTCAACTGCTGAGTCGTGCCCTTGTCCATAGATGTTGAGTAACCATCCGCAATGGAAACCGTCGTTTTTGCAGGTTCCTCGCCAGGCTTGACGACATGAACGGTCATCGTGTCACAGAGAAGGCCCCCATTATCGGGGTCACCGAGATAGACGTCTATCTTTGCAGTGCCGTAGCCATTCGGATGCGCGAAATATCCTGCTGTACTTGAGCTCACAGCGTACATCTCGATGCTAACGATGCTAGGGTCTGATGACACGAATCGATATTCAGAATATGGATATTTATCGAGAAGCTCTACAGCCTCCTTCGTCAACACAGTTCCAAAGTAATCGCGATATCTGTTCGCATCAAGCAGATAATCGTCCGTGCCAGTGCGGTCTGGAGCTAATTCGCTTTCAATTGAGATTTCGCTCTCCTTCAAGAATGCAATCGAAGGTTTAACGGATGGGTAGGGAATCACATCTATGGTGCCGACATGTTTGCCGCCGAACGAATCCGTCGCCTCAATAGTTGCAGTCCCCACCTTGATTGCGGTGACCCGATCTCCCTCTATCGAAACAATGTCTTGTCCTTTTATAACTGAATAGGATAATTTCCACGTTTGAGACTGGTAGTCACGCGATGAATCTCTGCAAGCTTGCCCGGTTGAATTCAGTTCAACATCAATCAAATCACTCGAATCGATCCATGCGTTAGAGCCGATAGCCATTTTTCCGCTCATGTTTTTCTCAACAAAAGCGGGACCCTGTTCCTTCATCACCACGTCGCAGAGTCGTTTCTTCTGATAAATATCTTGCGCGTAGTCACTCACGCCTATCCGGAGTTCACCAGCGCTGCTGCTGTGCGGATTAATATAAACAGGAGCCTGCAGCTGATAATCGGCAGAATTGCTACACTCCGTTATCTGATCACTGCTTAGCTGCGTATAAAGCCCCGACCCATCGTCATAAGAGCTATTTCCATAGATATCAAACGCCGTCGGCTCCTCATCGGGCCGCTCAAATGCGAGCAGCACTTTCCCTTTCTCAGAGCCATAGTGTTGTTTTCCGCAAACAGGACACTTCTCGATATATAACAACGTCAGAGAAGACACAGGCTTTGCCTTGTCCGAATTGTTTGCATACTTTATTTCTTTTATTTTGTTTTGAGACTTAGCAAGGCTTATTTCAAGATAACCCTCCGCTTTGTAACCCTCATAATTGAACTCAGCAGTTATCCGAAGCTTGCCGTCTCCAACAGACACTGGGGACAACGTATATTCCCATTGTCCATAGATGTTTGAAAGCGAGATATTCTCTGCATCATCACTCGAAATCGTTAGCGTGTAATTCTCGGGGTTTTGCGCCGCTTGAGCTATCTCCTGGGACGGAGCTCCCGGAAGCGAAAAGCGGACACTTCCATTCAGTCTTTGCCCGACCGCAACAGAACAATATTTCAAAACACTGTCCTGTGAAACAGAAACGAGAACCTCTCCTCCCTTAGTTTCCGATGCGACCGCTATTGATGGCGTAGCGACTGAAACTGCCGTTACGGCAGCCAAAACGGCACAAAATGCGGCGGCTATCCTCCAAAATCCTTTTCTCATTCCCCTAAGTCCAATCTCTCGTGAGAAAACGCAGTATTCTCCCGCACCTTAAAATTGGCTTAAGGATACCCCCCCCCCCCGACGGTCACTTACAAGCTAATGTTTGCCAGAAGGGGCAAATTAACGGCAAACGACATTTCTGCAATATACCATCATCCGCTAAAGTGCGACTTTCCCGGCGCCCCCCCCCACGCAAAAGCCCCGTTGGTAAACGAGTTACCAACGGGGCTTGAGCTGGAAAGCTGTACCTCAAAGGAGCTCAAAAGCAAACTGATAGGTTTAACATCGTCCCTAATCGATCAATTAGAACTCGAGCTGCTCCAGGCGATCGAAGACTGTGTCGATGCGGGTGAGGAAGTCCCACGGATCAAAGATCTCGTCGAGCTTTTCCTGGCTGACGGTGCAGCGCGGATCGGCCTCGAGACGCTCCTTAAAGGTGGGGCCGGAGACACAATCCTGTACCTCGTGCCAGGTGGCCATGGCATTTTCCTGCACGATAGCGTAGGCGTCCTCGCGGGTGATACCCGTGTCGACGAGGGCCAGCAGGACCTTGGAGGAGAAGATGAGGCCGCGAGTCTTGTTGAGGTTGGCCATCATGCGAGCCGGATACAGCTGCAGGCCGTCGATAACACGAATGAGGCACTGGAACATATGGTCAAGCGCGATGAAGCTATCTGCCTGGGCGACGCGCTCGGCAGAGGAGTGCGAAATGTCGCGCTCGTGCCACAGAGCGACGTTGTCAAAGGCGACCTGGGCGTTGGACTTCACGACGCGCGACAGGCCGCAGACCTTCTCCATGGTGATGGGGT
>ERZ773190.1684-NODE-1684-length-19910-cov-6.228104_pt1 | contig 19910 bp, 16 predicted proteins | sample MGYA00511111_ERZ773190 | MGnify/ENA primary metagenome ERZ773190 (study PRJEB29015, sample SAMEA2737777) | human gut metagenome | biome: human gut; feature: human-associated habitat; material: faeces | place: China | collected 2012 ... | reverse complement strand
ACGATGGCGATGTCCGAGTCGATATCGAGGCCGATGCTCGCGATGAGCATGGCGATGATGAGGATGCACAGGTGCGAGCCGGTCAGGCGCGCCCCGTTTACAAAACGCTTGCGGATCACGTGGTAGGGTGCGCGTCCCTCGCGAATGTTGAATGCGCGCTTTAGGAAGCGGGTGGCGTTCTCCATGGCCTCACTATGGGCAGGGCGGATGCCGTGGCGCCGATGATGACGCTCACGCAGTCGTTCGATCTGTTGCTTGTCGAGTTCCATGTCCACCTCGTTCCAGCGCGGTCCGCGCAACGCGCCCGTTGTCCTAACTCTACACCGTGGCGGGCGGGGTGTCTGTTGGATGCGGAATCCGATAGGGCGGATGACGCGGGAGCAAATGCAAATCACAGGCTCAATTCGATCCCGCAAGAAATATGATGCACCAGCTCCTACATATGTGACGAAATTGTGAAGCACGAGAGCGCGAATTTCAAAAAATCCGCCGGTGACCAATGTTGCGCAACAGAATTCAAAAATCAGCTCCTACATTTTGAAGCGTATGGATACATCCGTGTCAAAGGGAGAAAGCCATGGCAAACTACAGCCCACAACACTTTGAGCCTCGGGCCAAGGCCGTCAACGTCAAGGGCGTTGCCAACCGCGCCGTCGCAACCGTTTTGACGGCGGGCCTCATTGCTCAGCCGCTTATGTCGCCGCTGGCGGCAATTGCTGCACCGTCAACCGATAACGGCGATTCTGTTCAGGGGGGGGTAGTTCTGTAGAGAACACCGTTGCCGCCGGTAACCAAGCGGTCGTAAAGACGGCTGCCCAGCTGGCCGAGGAGTCGGCAAAGCAGCTCAAGGACGCTCAGGCCGCCTACGATGCCGCCCAGAAGAACGCCGATGCGGCGGGCCAGTCTCAAAAGCAGGCGCAGCAGCAAAAGAATCAGGCCTCGCAGGCTGTGAGCGACAACGAAATCGAGCAGAACGCAGCAGAAGTCGCCGCGCTCCAGGAGAAGATTGACGAGCTCAAAGCCGCCGTCGAAAAGACCGAGCAGCAGCAGAAGAAGCTGGGCGACCTGAACGATCAGCTCGATCAGGCCAACAAGAGTGTCGAGGATAAGACCCAGGCGCTCAAGGACGCCAAGGCAAAGCAGGATGAGGCCAAGAAGGCCCTCGACGATGCCCAGGCTAAGCTCGAGGCCATGGGTATGGACGAGTACGAGGCCGCCAAGAAGGCCGTCGAGGACGCGCAGGCAAAGCTCGATGACGCCAATAAGGCCGTTACTACTGCACAGGACAATCTGGACCAGGCCAAGGCTGCCGAGGCCAGCGCCCAGCAGGAAAAGCAGAATACCGAGGCAGCTTTGACGACTGCCCAGGCCAAGAAGCAGGAGACTGCCGCTGCTCTCGCAGCCGCAACCATCGCGCGCGATAACGCCCAGCAGAAGTTCAACCAGGCGCAGGCCGCGCTCGATGCTGCCGTCTCGGGTACGGGTGTTGACCTGAGTGCGCTTGAGGCCGCCAAGAAAGCTGCTGCTGGTGAGCTCAAGACCGCGCAGGCGGAGCTCAATGCCGCGACGGATGCCGACGCCACCGCACAGACAAATCTGCAGGCCGCCCAGGCTGCCGTCGCTGCCGCGCAGGAGAAGGCCAACGCCGCCAACGCCGCTGTGGCATCTGCCCAGTCTGCATATGATGCGGTAAGCAAGGAGTACAACGCCGCCGTCAGCAAGCGCGACGCCGCGAAGTCGGCATACGAGCAGGCCCAGCAGACCGAAGCCGACAAGAAGGCGGAGTACGACCGACTCGTCGAGGTTCGTCAGCAGAAGAGCAACGAGTTCGATCAGGCTCGTGCTGAAGTAACCGACGCGCACAATGCATACGACGCCGCAAACGCCGAGGTCGAGAAGCTTAACCAGCAGATTGCCGACCTCAAGTCAAACATGACCGTAGACCAGAATGTTATCAGCCAGGGCATGTTCGGCTTCATGAACTATATCATCGGCGGCAGCCAGTTCACAGCCACGCAGAAAAAGAACGCCCAGGATGCCGTATCGATGCTGACCGGTGCTGATGACAAGGCCGAATGGTATGACAATTACGTCGATCAGGACATGTCTCGCGACACCAACCCGCTTTCCTTGGAGCAGATGCGCAACGCCTTGACATATCTTGACACCCAGAACAACCTCCGCAAGGCGAACGGTCAGTCGGCGCTCAGCGTCAGCCTCCGCATGACTGCGGCAGCCGCCCTTAATGTATCATATTCATCGAACATCTGGGGACACTCGGGTTGCTACTGGGATAACGGTGAAAATCTTGCTGGCGGCGGCGCATATACCGGCGGCGAGACTGAGGACACCCTAGGCTGGCCATATACCGGTCTCTACACTCAGGAAAAAGAGGCATTCGATAAGTACGTCGAGAAGAATAGTGACCTTGGAAACCATCGATATGATTCCTACTATATCTACCAGCACTACAGCAGCATCTACCATGAGTGCGGGCACTATCTCAACATCATCGATGCCGGAACGAAGGCTATCGGCATCGCGACCGGTAGCGGTAAGAACACCGATTCCGAGGTAACCATTTTCGACTATAGTGGAAGCACGGGGCAGAAGGACTTCACTGTCTCCGAGTTCAAGAAGCTCGTCACCGACTACATCGATTCCGCCTACAATGCAGGCGGCACTCAGGAGCAGAAGGAGCAGCTGAAGCAGCTGCAGAATAAGCTGGCAGAGGCGCAGAAGAACTTCGGGACTGCTGGAACGGCTTATTCTAACGCATTGGATAAGCAAGAAAGCGCTCGCGACGCCTATACCGCGGCCGACACGAACGTGAACACCGCCAAGGGCGAGTACGAGAAGGCTAAGTCCGGCACCGCCGCCGCGAAGACGGCATACGACGCCGCCGAAGCCAAACTCAAGGGTGTCGACGTCAAGACGCCCCAGACCAAGCTCGACGCCGCCAAGGGCGAGGCCGCTACTGCCCAGGCAGCTCTCGATAAGGCAAACGCCACGCTTGCTGACAGCAAGACGAAGGCAGCCGAGGCCGCTGCTCACAAGGCGAAGGCTCGCAGCGCCCACGACGCCGCCAAGGTAAAGTCCGATCAGGCCAACGAGGCGTATGACAACGCTACCGCTTCGGTCAAGGACCTTGCCGCCAAGTGCGATGCCGCCAAGACGGATCTTGCGAACAAGCAGGGCACGCTTAACGATGCCAAGAAGGCCGACGACACTGCCCAGGCTGGCGTTGACAAGGCTCAGGCCGCAGATGTGCACGCCGCGACCGCTCTTTCGAACGCCAAACAGGCAGTTGCCGCCAAGACGCAGGCCCTGCCCGACGCACAGGCGAAGGTCAAGGCCGCCGAGGGCGAACTGGCCTGCGCAAACAAGGCCTTCGAGCGCTTCGCCGGCGCTCAGAAGGCGGTCGACGACGCCAAGGCCGCCTATGACGCTGCCGTCGCCAGTGTCGCCGATGCCCAGAAGCAGCTCGAGGCCGCCAACGAAGCCGTCGTCGATGCGAACCTCGAGATCGTCACGGCCAAGGCCGAGCTTGCCAACGACGAGGCACTCAAGGCCGATCTTGAGACTGTCGACCACAAGGCCTCTCTTGCCGCGGGCACGACGGGCAACGATAAGCTGGTCAAGCTTAACGCTGCCTACGCTCGCTACAAGGCTGCCGTCGATGCTGCCTCTGGTCTCAAGGCTGCCCTGAGCGATGCCGATGCCAAGCTGTCCGATGCCAACGACGCCTATGCCGCTGCACTGGCCGAGCTCGGAGATGCCAAGGATGCCTTGGCTACCGCTCAGGCCGAGTACGACAAGTATCATCCCAAGGCTGAGCCGCAGGCCAAGCCTCAGGTTGCGCAGGCTGCTGCAAAGGTCCCCGTTGCCAAGAAACAGGCCGCGCCTGCCGCGCTCGCCCAGACCGGTGATGACTCCGCGCTTGCGGGCGAGGTCTTCGTTATCGGCGGTATTACGCTCGTTGCCGCGGGCGTGACGCTGCGCGATCGTCGTCGCAAGCAGATGTAGCGTTTCGAGCGTAGTTTCTGCAACGAACTTCGGTTCACAGCAGGAACGCTTCGATAGCTTAACCGATAAGGCCGGCGCGCTGTTAAACGCAGTACGCCGGCCTTTCTTTGTGTTGGTATCAAAAAGCCCGGTCGGCAGCCGCGCAAAGCTACCGACCGGGCAAATCGTAGGCAATATGGTCGCTGTCGAGCAGCTGCTCAGCTTAGCCCAGCAGGCTTAAGCCCACGGAGACAAACGCCAGGATAACGCCGACGATGGACTCGCCGCCGAGCAGGCCGCTGGCAACGACCAGACCCTGTTCCTGGAAGGCGGCGTCCTTGGCAGCTCTCTCCTCGTCAGAAAGACCAGCGGTGGCGTCGCGGTGGGCGGACCACTTGTCGTAGGCGAGTTTGACGCAGGAGCCCAGGAATGCCGTGAGTGACATGTAGAACGGCAGGTACACGCCCAGGCCGATCATCATGGCCGGAATGCCGAGCCAGTACATGACGATGCCGGCGATAAAGCCGCCAGCGAACCACGGCACGCTCGGGATGCCCGAGACCATGATGGCGACCACACTTGCCTGCGCGGCAACAAAGCTCTTGTCGGGGCCAAAGGCGTCCGGACCATAGGCGGTGACGAGCGCGACCATGACGGCTGCGGCGACCAGGGCACCCACGATGCCGCCAATGGCCTGGCCGATCCACTGCGCACGCGGGTTGGTGCCCAGCACGGCGCCAGCCTTAAAGTCGTTCATGACGTCTCCCGCAAGGCCGCACGCTACGGCCACGATGCCGGCGATAAAGAACAGCTTGACCTGGGCGATCTGTGCGAAGGCTGCCACGATGAGCATGACGATGAGGCCAAAGATCTCCATGGGGTCGATGCCCGTCTGGCCGCAGCTCTGTGCGCTCATGATGGTGGTGACAAAGGTGAACAGCGTCACGATGACGGCCGGAACGGGACCAAGGTCAAGCACGATGGCGATGATCACGGCGATGGCGGCGGCGCCCAGGCCGATGATGCCGGCGTCGAGCTTAAGGGAGCCCGAGATGAGCGACTGCTCGTCGGTGTCGGTGGAGCTGTCGGCGGCAAGACCGCGGACGATACCGGCGACCTGCGGCAGGATGTCCTTGAGGACGACGGCGACGCCAAAGCCCATCATGAGGCCCATGCCCAGGGACTTGACGATGCCCTGCGCAGTCACAACGTCGAACAGACCGGCAGCGGTGCCGCCCACGATGATGCCAAAGTTGCCCAGCAGGGCGCCGGCAAACCAGAAGGCGACCGGGGCAAAGCCCACCAAAAAGCCGATGGAGAGCAGCATGGGCGAGTTGTAGATGCCAAAGGTCACGCCGGGGATGTTGAGCGTGCACAGCATGCTGGGCACAATGCCCAGGGCGTCTCGAAGCACGCTGTAGATGCCGGCGATGGCCATGGAGCCAAAGAGCTGCTTGCCAGTCTTGCCGCCGGCCTCGGTGGCGCGCAGGGTCTGAGCTGCGGCGTTGCCGGTGGGGAACTCCAGCGCGGCGTCCACGATAAAGTGACGGTGGATGAGTGCCGTGGCCAGCAGACCCAGGATGGTGCCGGCGAGTGCCACGATGAACATGTCGAGCCAGCTGATCTGGTCGGCATAGCCCAGCATCCAGGCGCCCGGGATGGTAAACGCCAGACCGCCGGCGACCATGGCGCCTGCGGACATGATGGTGTGGGTGACGTTTGCCTCGTTGAGGCTGGCGTTGCCCATGAGCTTAAGGAAGAACAGCGAGATGACGGCAGCGAAGACGATCGGCCAGGGGAGTGCGCCCATCTTGAGGGCGGTGTAGGCCGAGCTTGCCGTGATGATCACGCAGCCAAGGACGCCGATGACGACGCCGCGCAGCGTAAGTTGACCGCGCATCGAGGTGCGGTTCGAGGGATTGCTCATATAAAACTCCTTTGCGTATATCCGCTTCCCCCGGGAGCGCCGTTACGGATACGGCGCGGGAAGTCGGGTTACCAAGGGCCGCCGCATGAGCTCGCGCGCGACCGCGCACCAGTATAGCCGCAAGCTAGTCATTTTGGGATGACTGGTTTAGGTAGGCGATATACTGCTGGGCAGACGAAAGGAGCGCCGACGATGCTTAATGGGTGCGCATATATATTGACGGTCGACGTGGGCAACACGTTCATTCGCTTTGGCCTGTTTGCAGAGGATTCGGCCGCGGCGCAGGAATGTCCGCTTGCGACGTGCGAGATCACCACGCCGTCGAGCATCACAGCAGACGAGGCGCGCATGCGTCTCGTGCAGGTCATGGCCGCACTGGCGGCCGATGCGGGCATGCCGGGTGCGCTTGTGCCCGCGGCTGCTGTGCTGAGCTGCGTGGTCCCGGCGCTCGAGCGCCCGTGGAAGGCGGCGCTTTCCCGTACCTGCACGGGGCGCGTGCTCACGGTGGGGCCGGGACTTAAGACCGGCATGCCCGTGCACTATGACGATCCGGCCGAGATCGGCCCCGACCGTATCGCCGATGCCGTGGCGGCCCGCGCCGTCTACGGCTCGCCGTGCATCGTGATTGACCTGGGCACGACGACCAATATCGAGGTCATCGACGCGCACGGTACCTTTGTGGGCGGCGTTATCGCGCCGGGGCTGGCACTCGGCGCCCGTTCGCTCTCGGCGGCAGCAGCGCGCCTACCCCAGGTTGAGCCCTCGGCGCCAACGCACGTCATCGGACGCAACACGCGCGAGGCCATGCGCTCGGGTGTGGTTTTGGGCGAGGTAGCCCGCATCGACGGCATGCTCGACATGGTGCTTGCCGAGATGCGCGCGACCAAGGCCGCGGGGGAGGGCGATGTGCCCATCGTCATTACCGGCGACGATGCCGAGGCACTTGCGGCGCTGGTCGGCCATAGCCTGACGGTAGACGACGCGCTGACGTTGCGGGGTCTCGCCGAGCTCTACCGCATCAACCAAAAGCCCCGCCGCGCGTAGGGCGAGGGGCTGGTGGGATAAGCGCCCCTACCTTTCACCTGCTACAATGGGCCAAACTATTGCGATTTCGGAGGTGTCTGCCATGTCGGACGATCTTCATCAAACCGCGTCGGGCAAGCGCCGCGACGTTATTAGCTGGGACGAGTTCTTTATGAGCGTGGCCATCGCCGCGCAGCGCCGCAGCAAGGACCCCAACACGCAGGTGGGAGCGTGCATCGCCAGCACCAACCACCGCATCCTTTCGGTGGGTTACAACGGCACGCCCTCGGCGCTCAACGACGACTTTTTCCCGTGGGGTACGAGCGATGACCCGCTGCAGGACAAGCATAACTACGTGGTCCATGCCGAGGCCAACGCCGTGCTCAACTACCGTGGCTCGCTCAAGGACCTCGAGGGTTCCACGGTTTACGTCACGCTGTTCCCGTGCCACGACTGCGCCAAGATCCTGGCGCAGGTGGGCGTGGGCGAGGTCGTCTACCTGGACAATAAGTATGCCGACACCGATGACGGCCGTATCAGCCGCCGCATTCTCGACTCCTGCGGCATCAGCTACCGCCAGGTCATCGTCGATGTCCAGATTGGTACCGGGGAGCAGACTCAGCAGTAGCGCGTGCCAACGCCAGCTGGCGGCAAAACAGCCAAAAGAGACCCGTCCCAAATTGACTGCTCGTGAAAGTCGTGTCCGCACGCATGGCTGGCGCCTAAGCGGGTACATGGCTGTAGTAACATAGCCCCTGTCCGCGGGCGTGCCCGCGTTATTGTGAGAAAGGAGCCCCTGTGGCTGTTAACGAAGAGCTGCTTAAGAAGGTTCTTGAAGAGATTCGCCCCAACCTGCAGGCCGATGGCGGCGATATGGAGTATGTGGGCGTCGACGACGAGGGTGTTGTCAAGCTGGAGCTGCAGGGCGCCTGCGCCGGCTGCCCCATGAGTTCGCTAACCCTTTCCATGGGTATCGAGCGCATCCTGAAGGAGCATGTGCCCGGCGTTACCCGCGTTGAGCAGGTCAATGCTTCCGGCGAGGCCGAGGACCTGTACGACGAGTACGCGCCGTTCTAAGACGCGAAAGCTGCGGACGGTACGCTCCGCATAGACGTTACGTCCAAATATGCGGCTGCGAGCGTAAGGCCCGCGGCCGCATTTGTATATAGGGAGCAAGGGATCGATATGCTCAACGACCTCTACCATATGCTTGATCCCGTCGCGATCTCGGCGGGCCCCATCACTATCTACTGGTACGGCCTGGCCTATGTGGTCGGCGCCCTGCTTACGGCAGTCGTTATGTATCGCACGCAGCGCCGCTGGGGCTTCGACATTACGATTGATGACCTGACGAGCGTCGTGGTCGGCGTGGTCTTTGGCCTCATCATTGGCGCCCGCCTGTTCTACGTCATCTTTTACGGCGATGGCTACTACTGGACGCATCCGCTCGAGATCTTTGCCACCAACGAGGGCGGCATGAGCTTCCACGGTGGCCTGGTCGGCGGCATCTTGGGCGGCATCATCGTGTGCCGCATGTATAAGCTCGACGCCTGGACCATCGCCGACCTTGCTGTTATCGGCGCTCCGCTGGCGCTGTGTCTGGGACGCTGCGCCAACTTCGTAAACGGTGAGCTGTGGGGTAAGCCGACCGATCTGCCCTGGGGTGTGGTCTTTGGCGGCACCGCGGGCGATATGCCGCGCCATCCCTCCCAGCTCTACGAGGCGTTTCTAGAGGGCATTGTGCTCTTCTGCATCCTGCAGGTGCTCAGTCGCAAAAAACCGCTGCTGCCCCAGGGTACGTTTATGGGCGTCTTTGGGATGGGGTACGGCATCGTCCGCTTTCTCGTCGAGTTCGTGCGCGTGCCCGATGCCCAGCTGGGTTATCTGCTGGGAGGCGTTATCACCATGGGCCAGCTGCTGAGTTTGCCGCTCGTGATTGCCGGCCTGGTGCTCATCATCTTCGCCCGACACCGCAATCGCCCCCAGCGCATCTACCTCGACGCCTAACCACCACAAAGGGGACAGGCACCTTTGTGGTGGTTTTGCCGATTTTGATAGGTTTCTAGAAAGGCTTTCGGACTGTGAAGGATTCCGACCTCTCCACAACGGCTGCGCGCGACGCTGCCCGCATCGTCTGGTTTAAGCGCTACCCCGCCAAGCAGACGCTCATCGCATTTCTGCTCGCGCTGTTGGCGACCACGGCGTTTTCCATCGATCCCGCGCCGGTCTCGAGCAACGCAGTCTTGGCGATTGACCCCAAAGCCTCGGGCATGCTGTACGTGTGCTACGAGGTGCTCCTCTCGTTTGCCGGCCATACCGACGCGGTCATGCTGCTTGCGCTTGCCTGCCTGCTCACGCTGCCGTTTCGCTACGTATTCTTTGGCCGCGGCGATGCTTGGCGTCCTTCGGTGATCCTTCCGTCGCTGTTCTTTGCCGTCTGCATGGTGTTTGGCCGCAGTTACGACCTCACCGATTCGGCCGAGATCGTGCTCGGCGACAAGGCTCGCATCATCTGCGCCTGGATAGGCGGTGCGGGCTGGATGCTCTTGGCGGTCGTTGCCTTCTACCTGGTTTTTGAGTGTCTAGATTGGCTGAGCTCTCGGCGCATTCCGTTTTCCGAAGCGCACTTTGGCCGCGTATGGCGTGTGGCTCACGCCGTGCTCTCGGTCCATCCCTTTGCCGGGCCCTTTCTGGTGCTTACGATTGCCTGGGCGCCCACGCTCATCGCTTCGCTGCCCGGCCTTTTTATGGGGGATACGGGTGCGCAGATTCGCCAGTGGTTCAATTACCCCAACGGCACGAGTGACTACCTGCGTCTGCTCAATCCCAATGTGTTGCTCAACGGACATCACCCCGTGGTGCACACGGCTATCATCGGTTCGTGCGTCCAGCTGGGGCTTTCACTATTCAACAGCGCCAACGCAGGTCTTGCCATCTACACCTGCGCTCAGTTCGTCATTACGGCCGCCTGCATGGCCTATTCCATCTCGTCGCTGCGCAAACTGGGCGTGAGCCTGCCGGTCCGCGGCGTGATCTTGCTGTTCTTTGTGTTTATGCCCATGTTCTCCAACTACGCGGCCCTGCTTACCAAAGATGTGCTGTTTGCCGACGCGTTTTTGGTGCTGTTGGTGCAGACCGTGAAGTTCGTGGCCTGCGGCCTGCCCCGTCGCGATGCCAATGCCGAGCGTGCGGGCGAACAGAGGCCCGTACTCTTTGCGCGCCACGACTGGCTGCTGCTCGCTCTGGGCGCCATGGGTTCCACGTTTCTGCGCAACGGCGGCCTGGTGTTTCCCCTGGCGGCATGCGTAATCGCGGCGGCGTTTTGCGCATGGGACGCACATGCGGCTCGTCGCGCAGCCAAGCAGGCTGGTGCTGCGCCTTCGGGCGCCATCCCGCGTTTCCGCTGGGTGGGAGTTCTTGCTGTGCTTGCACTCTGCCTTGCCTCCAATATGTACTTCACCAAGGTCTTTATGCCGGCGCACGACATCACGCCTGGTTCCAAGCGTGAAATCCTCTCGATTCCGTTCCAGCAGACGGCTCGTTTCGTCCAAAAGCACGACGGCCTCAACTCGGGCGTCAACCCCACGGTTAAGGAGGACGGCACCATCGTGGAGGCTCCTTGCGACGGCTTGGTGACCGACGAAGAGCGTGCCGTGATCGACCGTGTGCTCAAGTACGAGAATCTGGGCCGCCGTTACAACCCCGACAAGTCCGACGCCGTCAAAAATTGCTTTAACGAGTACGCCTCGCAGGAGGACATCAAGACCTATTTTGAGGTGTGGGCGCAGATGTTCAAAAAGGATCCCGAGTGCTATATCTCGGCGCTCATCAATAACTACTACGGCTACTTTTATCCGAGTGCCCGCGATGCGTGGGTCTACAGCACGTCGCGCAGTGCCGAGATTATGGCACGCCCCGATAATCTCAAGTACTTCGACTTCCATCCGGTCGATAGCAAGGTTGTGCGCTGGTGCGACCACCTGATCAACCTGTATCGCGTGGCAGTACAACGCATCCCGTTTATCTCGCTCACCATGAGCTCGGCCACCTATGTGTGGATCATGATCGCCGTGGTGGTCTATCTGCTACGTCGTCATTCGTGGCGCGGGCTGGCCATTTGGGTGCCGCTGCTGGGTGTGCTCGCTGTGTGCCTAATCGGTCCCTGCAACGGCTCGACCTACATGCGCTACCTGTATCCGGTCATCGCCTGCATGCCCTTTGCCGTCGGCGCCACCATCACCCGCAGCGACCTCCTCTGGTCCTAATTTGGTGCAAAGGGGACAGGTTGCTTTGCACCAAAGGATGGCATCATCACGACGCCTTCATTTTGGGGTTTATCTCGCAGGCCAGTAGGTATATCATAACGACGTTTGTTTATATTGCCCGAGCATCTGCGCTGGGCTTTAGGTCGAAACCGATAGGAGACACGTATGTCCGGACACTCTAAGTGGGCCACAACCAAGCATCGTAAGGGCGCGCAGGACGCCAAGCGTTCCGCCCTCTTCTCCAAGCTGAGCCGCAACATCACCGTTGCTGCCCGTCTCGGCGGCGACCCGCTGCCCGAGAACAACGCCAGCCTCGCCGCTGCCGTTGCCAAGGCCAAGGCTCAGTCCATGCCTAAGGACAAGATCAAGTCCGCTATCGACAAGGCTTTTGGTTCGGGTGCCGATGCCGCCGTCTACGAGAACATCGTGTACGAGGGCTATGGTCCCGCCGGTGTCGCCGTCTACGTTGACTGCCTGACCGATAACCGCAACCGCACTGCCGCCGATGTCCGTTCCGCCTTCTCCCACGCTGGTGGCAACCTGGGCACCTCCGGCTCCGTCGCCTTCCAGTTTGAGCGCAAGGGCCAGATCGTCGTCGCCAAGGAGATCCTGGACGAGAACGCCAAGAAGGAGACCATGATCGCCAACGGTGCTGCCGGTGACGAGGATGAGTTCATGATGGCAATCGCCGAGGCCGGTGGCGAGGACTACGAGGACGCCGGCGAGGAGTGGATCGTCTGGACCGCTGCTAACGACGTCATGGCTGTCTCCAAGGCACTCGAGGAGCAGGGCGTCCAGGTCAAGGGTTCCGAGACCACCATGGTTCCGACCACCCCGACCGAGGTCTCCGGTACCGACGCCAAGAAGGTTCAGCGCCTCATCGACCGTCTCGAGGAGCTCGACGACGTCCAGGATGTTTACAGCACCATGGATATGACCGACGAGGTCATCGCTGCCCTCGAGGAGGAGTAGCACCCGCGCGGGTTAAGCCGCGCATATCTGGGCATAATGAAGCGAGCATGCAAGCCTCGTGGAATAGATGAGCCGGATCCGCGTGCGTAGAGCACCGGACCCGGCTCTTTTATAATGATGCGAATCGTTTTGCATTCTGTGGACCGAGACCCGAAAGGAGCGCCGCATGCGCGTGCTCAAACGAGCCCTAGCAATCGTGTACCTTGCCGCCGCCATCGTGGCGCTGGGCACGCTTGTCTGCCAGTTCTGGGGACCGTATACGTATCGCTTTATGCTGCTATTGCGTGACACCATGCCTCGCGTCGTCGTTACGGTGTGCGCCGCCATCGTGGCGCTTGGCGTGCTCATCGGGTTTTTCCGCTTGATGTTCGCGCGTCGCGAGCCGTCCTGCGTGCATCCGGCGGGGGAGCGCAATATCGAGGTCACGCTCGCAGCGCTTTCCTCGTGCGCCCGCGCCGCGGCGGAGTGCGATGATCGTGTGATGGTTGAGCATATCGAGGCGCGCGTTCAAGGCTCCGACGAGTCGCGCGTTCGTTTTAAGGTAGAGGCCATCGCGCTTGATGATAAGGACGTTGCCGCTCTTGCCACCTCGATGCAGCAGCGCATCGAGAAGGCCTGCGACACCATGCTCGGCACGCCGGGCACGACCGCGCGCGTCCGTTTTTTGCCGTCCAAGACTACCGTCCAGACCGTGGAGGTTTCCGGTGAGTGATACCAACCAAGACAAGACCGCCCGCACGCCGCGCCTGACGATCGATCAGAACGCTACGCCGGCAGGCGAGTCCGCCGACACCAAGCCCGAGGCCGGCGAGCAGCACGACAGCGCTGCCAACGACTTTGACGAGGCCATGGGTCTCATCAAAGGTACGGGCGCTGCTATCTGGAGCTACGCCGTGCGCCACCCCAACACTACGCTCGGCGCCGTGGCAGGCTTTATCATCGCCGTGCTGGTACTTACGTTGGGCCTGTGGGACACGCTTGTCATCGCATTCTTTGTGCTGATCGGTGCCGTAATCGGCCAGATTCGCGACGGCGAGAACGGTATCGTCAACTTCTTCGGCCGCCTGTTTAGCGGCCGCTAATACGTATTCGACTGTCGCATCCGCGGCAGGCATAAGGAGGAACCATGGCTTTTAACACGAAGGTCGATGTGGCCGATACCGAGCTCGAGGCGAATGAGGCCGTCGCCGCCGAGGCGGAGGGCGTAACGCTCGAGGACGAGGCGCTCGTCGAGGCCGAGTCCAAAGACGAGGCGGACGAGGATGACGAGGAGACGGACGAGTCCGAGGACTCGCTGACCTATTCCAACGGCGTGATTGAGAAGATCGTCGCCATGGCCACCCGCGAGGTGCCGCACGTCCTGGGCATGAAGGGCAACCTCATGCACTTTGTGCAGGAGCAGTTTGGTGCCGAGAACCTGACCAAGGGCGTGACGGTCGAGGTCACCGACGACAATCGCGTGGTCGTCAACATCTCGGTCATCATCGAGTACGGTGCCTATGCGCCTGCGATCTTTGACGACGTTAAGGCGCGCGTCACCGAGCGTCTTGCCGCGATGACCGGCCTTGAGGTGGCAGGCGTCAACCTGCGCATCGAGGACGTTATCACCCCCGAGGAGTACGAGCACCACGCCAGCCAGCACGAGTAGCCTACCAAAAAAGGATGGTTATTTAGGCAGGTTCTATCTGCGAAAACGTTAAACGGCCGGTCGCGCAGGCAAAAGCGCGACCGGCCGTTTATTTGTATGCCCCCGATGCAGGCGTACCGCTCGTCTAACTAAGGGTTGCAATCGTTGTGTTCCGCGTTACCCTAATGGGCGCATTGTTTCCAAATTGTTAACGAAGGGTTGCCGTAATGGCCGACGTGCACGAGACAGAAAGTAAGGCATGGGCAATCGAGGCCGCTGCAGCGGAGGCGGCATCGCGCGCTGCCGAGGAGGTGCACCGTCCTCCCGTGGTACCGATGGAGAGCGTGGTCGATCGCGATGTTATCGAGCAAGGCGAGCGTGCCGGTCGCAAGCGTAGCCAGGAGCCGGGCTTCTTACGCTTCTTTGGCGAACTCAACCTGGGCCTGATCCTCACGGCCTTTGCCATCGTGGCGTTCAAAACGCCCAATCACTTTGCCTTCGGCGGCACCTCGGGCGTGTCGGTCATTCTGTCCACACTGTTCCCGACCCTGCCCGTCGGCGTCTTTATGTGGATCATCAATGCGGTCCTGGTCGTCCTGGGCTTCATCTTCTTGGATCGCAAGGCGATTCTTTGGAGTGTCTTTGCCTCCTTTGCTCTTTCTGCCTACGTCTCGCTGTTTGAGCTCTTCATCCCGACGGATGTTTCGATGACGGGCGATATGTGGCTCGACTTATGCTTTGCTGTCATTTTGCCGGCACTCGGCAGCGCCATCGTCTTTGACATTGGCGCCTCGACGGGCGGTACCGACATTCTTGCCATGATCCTTAAGCGCCGCACGACGCTCGAGATTGGACGCGCCTTGCTGCTGGTCGATATCGGCATCGTGACCATCGCGGCCTTTTTGTACGGTCCGCGCGTTGGCCTGTACTGCGTGCTCGGTCTGTTTGCCAAGACGCTCGTGGTCGACAAAGCCATCGAGAGCATTCACTTGCGCAAAGTCTGTACCGTCATTTGTTCCGAGCCGCGCAAAGTCGAGGAGTTTATCGTCAAGCATCTCAACCGTACGGCGACGATCAGCCGCGGCTACGGTGCTTTCTCGGGCAAGTGCGTTACGGTGATCATGAGCGTGCTGAGCCGTCGCGAAGCCGTGCAGCTGCGCCGCTATGTCCGCGATATCGATCCGGGTGCCTTTATCACGATCGTCGACAGTTCCGAGATCGTGGGCAAGGGCTTCCGCGGCACGAACTAGCGCGGATGCACCCTTCGAATCATTGAATAAAGCCGCCTACGCTGCAAATCGGTCATCTTGGAGTATTTGCCCCCACATTAGGCGATAATGATGCGAAAGACATCGTTTGCGATCCAGGTGATTCGCTCTAGATACGAAGGGATGATTTCGATGTTCTGTTCGCAGTGTGGCGCCCCTATGGGTGATAACGACAAGTTCTGCGGCGTGTGCGGTGCTCCTAATACCGAGGCCCCCCATGCCGCTGCCGGTTCTGTCCCGCAGGACCAGCCCCAACCGCAGCCTCAGCCCCAGCCCCAACCGCAGGGCCAGCCGTTTGTCCAACCTCAGCCTCAGCCGTTCGTTGCGCCCCAGCCGGCGATGAACGTGCCCAAGGGTTGCATGGCTCAGGCCTTCAACGACATGTTCAAGGTTCCTGGCGCCTTGGTTCGCGTATGCCAGATTGCATTTTTGCCGGCGCTCATTTGCGTCGCGTCGGTGCTGGTGCTCTTTATCCCGGTTATCGGCGGCATTGCAGCGGCCATTGGCTTTTTGCTCGCTTACGTAGCAAGCGTGTGCGGCGCTGGCTTTGGTATCGAATGGGGCCGCGACTTGTCGTCTAAGAACGATAACGGCATGGAGCGCCCACTGCTGCGCTCGACCTCGTTTGGCCTGGGCATTTTCTCGTCCGTCATTACCGGCGTGCTCGAGCTCGTTGCCATTATCCCGGTGATCGGCGTGGTCTTCTCGGCCATCGAGAGTGCTGTGATCGGCACTGTCGGTTCGTACTATTTTTACGGGTCGCGCGGTCTCGAGGGCGCGCTTGTTGGATCGATGGGCCTGCTCGTCTTTGCTGTGATCGTTTCGCTGGTGCTGGGCGTCCTGTTTAAGATGTTTGGCGATGCCGCTGTGATGCACTTTGCGGTCGTTGGTCGCGTCGAGAGCGCTTTTTCGCTTGAGAAGGTTTGGAAGTCCTATAAGGCCAACCTGGGCAAGTTGTTCTGCGCATCGATTCTCCCCGAGTTTTTGACGGGCATCGTGTCGAACATCATCACGTGGGTCTTCACTGCCATCTTTGGCTTTATCGCCGCGCTGGGAATTACCAGCTACGGCTATTACGGCTACTATTCTCGCCCGTCGGGTATCGCGGCAATCATCGAGGGCGGCGGCATCACGCTCATCCTGTTCTTGATGATTGTTGCCTTTGTCACAGTGTTCCTGAATGTGTTTGGCAAGATGCTCAAGTATCGCGCCGTTGGCTATTGGGCAGCACGCCATGCCAGCGAGTGGTCCGACGAGGATACCGACGATGTTCTGACGTTTGTGCTTCCGGGTGAGAAGAAGCCTGCGCCTGCGGGCTTCAATCCCATGGCCGCTGGCGCTGCACCCGCACCTGCACCTGCACCTGCCGCGGCACCCGCGCCTGCACCTGCACCGGCGCCCGAGGCGACTCCCGCGGAGCCCGATTGGAATGCCGTTGCCACGCCGGCGGATGAGCCGGGCGATAATCCTGCTGCCGAAAACAATCAAACCGAATAGTCGGTCGAGGCGCCCTGGGCAACTGAGCCCGGGGTGCCTTTTTCTACTGCGAAAGCAAGAAAATGCCTGGGAAAATGGTTGCAGCAAAATTTCTCGGAAATTGGTCAATGTTGCGCAACAACGTCGCGGCTATTGTTGAGAACATAGACGTGTAAGGTTTAGAGGCGTCCAGCGCCTTAGGAAAAGGAGAGGGTTATGTTCTGTCCTACTTGTGGTTCTCCCATTTCGGATGATGCCAAATTCTGCCCTGTTTGCGGATCCGCCGTTGGTACCGCTTCTGCCGCTCCGGCCCCGCAGCCCGCGCCTCAACCCTAGCCCGCTCCGGCCCAGGCTATTCCGCCTGCGCCCCAGCCTCAGCAGCAGTACACCGGCCAGCAGCAGTACACCGGCCAGTACGCCCAGCAGCCCGCACCCGCTCCGATGGGCTATGGCCCCGTTAAGACCGACCGTAGCGTGATCGGCTGGCTCCTGCTTTCCATCGTGACCTGCGGCATCTATTCGTATTACTTCCTCTATTGCCTCGCCCGCGACATCAATGTCATGTGCCAGGATGACGGCGATTCCACACCGGGTCTGGCAGCATTCATCCTGCTGTCGTTTGTGACCTGCGGTTTCTATGCGTACTACTGGTATTACAAGATTGGCAACCGCCTGCAGGCCAACGCTCCTCGCTACGGTCTGATGTTCCAGGAGAACGGCACCACCGTTCTTATGTGGCAGATCATCGGCGTGCTGCTGTGCGGCCTTGGTTCCATCTTTGCCATGAACATCATCATCAAGAACACCAACGCTCTGGCAACGGTGTACAACACCCGTCTTGGCGCGCGTGCCTAACGATCAAAGCATCGTGAGTGACACTCAGGGACATAAGGGCGCGGCGGAGCTCCTTCGCCGCGCCCTTTCTTGCATCGGGGCGCTCTTTGTCGCCTGGCTCGCGCTCTACCTGCTCGACATTGGCTGCATTTTTCGATTGATGACGGGCATTCCCTGTCCGGGATGCGGCATGACGAGGTCGTGGCTGGCGGCGCTGCGCCTCGATTTTGCGGCGGCCTTTGCCTACCATCCGCTGTTTTGGGTGGTGCCGATTGCGTTTGTGCTCGCATTCGTGCGCGAGGAGGTGGCATCGAGCAAGCTAAAGCGTGGTATCGATATTGCGGTCACCGTGTTGTGCGTGCTGGTCGTCGCCGTATGGATCGTGCGCCTCATCAATCCGGCAGATGCCGGCCTGCTCTTTGGCGGCCATGCTCCCGCCGGAGTCCCCGACGACATCATCCACCTCGAATCCCCACGCTGGCTCACCATCCTTCGCTCTTACCTGGCGTGACGGAGGACGCGCTAGAAAAGCGGTCGACACATAGGCGGAACGTTGAGATAACGTTCGCCCCCGCTTTGCTCTAGCCAGGTTGTTATGGGTGGGTGTGACGGCTATTCGTCGCGCTTCTCCTCGTGGCGAGCGGCAGCCCGCGCATCGTGGATGCCCTTGATGGCGGCATGGCGGGCGGTGCGAGCATCGTGCATGGCGTCGCGCGCCTCAGCGGCCGTCGCCTTGGCAGAGCGCAGCTTGGCCGCCAAGTCGGGGTTGGTCTCGGCAACCGCGGCGATCGTGGGGCCGTCGAGCTCCTCTTGCGTGGGCTCGGACAAAAAGTCGATGGCATACTGGGCGGCTACCATGGAACCCTTGGCCAGTACCGACTCGTCAATCTTGTAGAAGCAAGAATGTTGGGCGTACGTGGCGCCAATCTGGGGGTTGCGCGTGCCGACAAAGGCGAGCACGCCCGGCACGCGGCGCAGATACTCCGAGAAGTCCTCGCCCGAAAGTGTGCCGCGATAATGGCCTTCGCCAGCTGCACCCAGGCACTTGACCACGGCCTGACGGCAGCGCTCGCTCGAGGCGGCATCGTTTTCGACCTTGTAGTTGGCGATGGTGTAGTCGGTAAGTTCGGCCTCGGCGCCCAGGGCTGCCGCGGTGTGCTCCACGATGCGGCGCATGAGCTCGGGCATTTCCTCATGCGTCTTGTCGCCATAGGTGCGCACCGTGCCGGCAAGGTAGGCCGTGCCGGCGATGACGTTGCGCGCGGTGCCGCCATGCAGCTCGCCGACGGTGATGACGGCGGGCTCGTAGGGGCTAATCTCGCGCGAGACGATGGTCTGCAGGGCGTTGACGATTTCGGCGGCAACCATAACGGCGTCGTGGCCGCGCTGGGGCATGGCGCCATGGCACGAGGTACCGCGGACGTCGATGCGGAACCAGTCGGTGTTTGCCATGCGCGGGCCGGGCTCGCAGCTCACGGTGCCGGCGTCGACCTCGCTCCAGATATGTGCGGCGTAGGCACCGTCGACGCCGTCGAGCACGCCGGTGCCGATCATGAGCTTGGCACCCTGGCCGTTTTCCTCGCTGGGCTGGAACACGATGCGGACCTCGCCGTGGATGTCATCGGTCATGTGGCGCAGGATTTGCAACGTGCCGAGCATCATGGCGATATGGCAGTCGTGGCCGCAGGCGTGCATGCAACCCTCATTGACGCTGGCGAACTCCTCGCCGGTCTGCTCGGTGACGGGCAGGGCGTCGATATCGGCGCGCAGCAGGATGCGGCGGCGCGGCGTGCCGTCCTCGCGGTAGGCATCCGGCGCGGTACCGCGAAGCGTTGCCACCAAGCCGGTCTTGAGCGGACGCTCGTAGGGGACATTCATGGCGTCGAGCTGGTTAGCGATGTCGGAGGTCGTGCGCTCCTCGGCAAGGCTCAGCTCCGGGTGCTTATGGAAGTGCCGGCGCTGCTTGATGATATAGGGCTCAAACTCGGCGGCGATATCTTGGATGGCCGCGGTGACGTCGTCTGCCGCGCGAACCTCGGTTGCTGCCATAATCTGCTGTGCCTTGGTTTTCGTCATGGTCGATTTGCTCCTTGCTGGGTTGATCGCAAAATCGTACAGGCTCTCTCCAGTATGCCACCTGCCGCTAGGGCTGGTAAAGTTGCCGTTTGCCGCTTGGAGTTTTGTTGCAAGGGCGGGGGAGTACACTCGGGGGTGTTGAATTTCCTGCCAGAGATGGGGATGCCCATGCAACATATCGATCGGATTATCCGCTCCAAGAACGTTTTTACCGCGCAAGACGGTATCGATACCGCCCGCGAGTTGGCGATTGCCATCGCGGGTGATCGCATCGTCGCAGTCGGCGCGCCCGATGACGTGATTGACGCCGCACCTGCCGCCACGCCGGTGGTCGATTACGGCGAGCAGTTTGTCTGCCCCGGTTTCCACGATGCGCACCTGCATTTCTTCCATACTTCGGTTGGCTCCTCGCCGTACATGCTCATGGATATGGGCAC
>ERZ773190.1680-NODE-1680-length-19981-cov-2.758607_pt1 | contig 19981 bp, 21 predicted proteins | sample MGYA00511111_ERZ773190 | MGnify/ENA primary metagenome ERZ773190 (study PRJEB29015, sample SAMEA2737777) | human gut metagenome | biome: human gut; feature: human-associated habitat; material: faeces | place: China | collected 2012 ... | reverse complement strand
GGTTCAGGCGGTTTCTTCGGTGTAGGGCTCGGCAATTCAAAGCAAAAATATCTCTATGTATCCGAGCCGCAAAACGACTTTATTTTTTCAATCGTATGCGAGGAGCTTGGTTTCTTAGGCGCTGCAATAATCATTGTACTTTTTGCCGCACTTGTTATCAGGGGTTTGATTATCGCTTCAAGATGTAAAGATAAATTCGGCTCGCTTCTTATTATCGGCGTTGTTGCTCAAATAGGACTTCAGGTAGTGCTGAATATTCTTGTTGTTACCGATACTCTTCCCAACACCGGCTTCGCACTTCCGTTTTTCTCCTACGGCGGCACGGCAATATTTATGCTCTTGTTTGAAATAGGAGTAGTTCTATCAGTTTCAAGAAAAACAAATCAACAAAAGGTATAGGTATCAAAAATGAAAATATTATTTGCAACAGGTGGCACTGCAGGCCATATTAACCCGGCTCTTGCAGTTGCGTCATATATAAGAGAAAAATATCCGGATAGTGAAATTTTGTTTGTCGGCACGGCAGACCATATGGAATCACGCTTAGTTCCAAACGCAGGCTTTGATTTCAAAACCATCAAGATTTCAGGCTTTCGCCGTTCATTTGCGCCAAAAGCAATCGTGCATAATATCAAAACCGTTTGTCAGCTGGTGACTTCAAACAGCGCCTGCAAGAAAATAATTAAGGATTTTAAGCCTGACGTAGCAGTCGGTTTTGGCGGATATGTATCGGGTCCGGTGCTCCAAACCGCCGTAAGTATGCATATTCCTACTTGTATTCACGAGCAAAACGCTTATCCCGGCATTACAAATAAAACCCTTGCAAAAGAAGTGGATAAAGTAATGCTTACCGTTGAAGATGCTAAAAAGCATCTTGAGCCTAAAAATGAGGTTGTTGTTACAGGGCTTCCTGTTCGTGGCGAACTCCTTAAGGCACGTAAAGATATTTCAAGAAAAGAACTTGGTATACCAAACGGAAAATATCTTGTTCTTTCTTTCGGCGGTTCACTCGGTGCAAAGCCGCTTAATGACGCAATGTTTGATATTCTTCTTGAAAGCGCAAATAACGATAAATATTACCATATTCATTCAGTCGGAACTAACGGCGGCGAATTTCTTGAAAAATTCAAAGAAAACGGTTTTGTTGAAGGCAAAAAAGGCTTGGTAAAGGGAAATGTTGAGGTTAGGCAGTATATTGATGATATGGATACCTGTATGTCGGGTGCTGACCTTGTAATCGGCAGAGCAGGCGCTTCAAGCCTTTCTGAAATCGAGGCGCTCGGTAAAGCTTCAATACTCATTCCGTCGCCTTATGTTGCAGAAAATCATCAGTTCCACAACGCTATGGCGCTTGTAAACCGTGGCGCAGGCTCAATTATTGAGGAAAAGGATTTAACAACCGCTTCACTTAAAGAGGCTATTGATTCAATGCTTTCAAATCCTGCAAAGCTAATTCAAATTGAGGAAAATGCCAAGAATATGGCAATAACCGATGCGAGAGAGAGAATTGCAGATATCATCATATCCCTTGCAAAATAACTAAATAACAAATTAATCGCTTTTGCATAGAATATCGTGCAGAGGTGATTAAATGGAATATTTTAAAATATGCGGCGGTAAAAAGCTTTCAGGGCAAATTTCTGTCCACGGCGCTAAAAATTCTGCCTTGCCAATCCTTGCTTCAACACTTTTAATCAAGGGTGAAAGCGTTATACATAATTGCCCTGATTTAAGCGATGTAAGAGTAACTCTTGATATATTAAAATCTCTCGGTTGCAAAGTCAAAAGAGAAAAAAGTACCGTTTTGGTTGACGCAAGCGTGGTTAATAAAAACGAAATCAGCGAGCACACTATGCGCACTATGCGCTCGTCAATAATATTTTTGAGTGCTCTTCTTTCTCGGCAGGGCTCGGCGTCAATCTTTTATCCCGGCGGCTGTGAAATAGGCACAAGGCCTATAGACCTCCACCTTAAAGCGTTTCACGATTTGGGCGTAGACGTCAGCGTAAACGGTTCGTCGATTAATGCTTGTGCAACTTCAATTATAGGCACTAAAATAATATTGCCTTTTCCAAGTGTCGGTACTACGGAAAATATAATTATTGCCTCGGCAATTTCAAAAGGAAAGACAATTATTGTAAATCCTGCACGTGAGCCTGAAATAAGCGACCTTGCCGATTTTTTAAACCATTGCGGTGCTAAAATATACGGCGCAGGGGAGTCAACTATAGTTATTGACGGTGTAAAAAGGCTTGATGCGTGCGAACATACAATTATCCCCGACAGAATCCTTGCTTCAACGTATATGTCGCTCGGAGCTGTTTGCTCAAAAGAACTTACTGTTAATAATATAAGACAAAGTCATTTATCTCCCGTTTTCCCCGTGTTTACAGAAATGGGTTGTAAAATATATTTGTCAGATAATTCATTGACTCTTGTTTCACCCAAAAAGCTAAAACGGGTAAGAAGTATTAAAACAATGCCTTATCCAGGCTTTCCTACCGATTCTCAATCGCCCGTGGCAGTTGCTCTTGCACTTGCTAAAGGGACTTCTATTTTGCAGGAAACAATATTTGAAAATCGATTTAGATATGTGAGTGAGCTTAACAGATTCGGTACAGATATAGAAATTAAGGATAATATCGCCGTTATTAACGGTGTTGATAAGTTACATTCGGCAAACGTTAACGCAACTGATTTACGTGGCGGAGCCGCACTTGTTGTTGCAGCTCTTTGCGCAAACGGGGAAAGCAATATATATGGTATAGAGCATATAGATAGGGGATATGAAAATCTTGAAAACGCACTTTCATCAATAGGTGCTGACATTAAGAGGAGTAAAAATGAAGGAGAAACCAAGGCAAAAGCAAGCAAAAAAGAAATTGAATAACAGAAATTCAAAGCCGTCAAAAATTGATGATGAATTTTTTGATTTGGGTATTGAGCCTCCGAAACTATATAGGCAGTCTCAAAACAAGATTATTCAGGCTCAGCAAAAAAAATCACGTCAAAGTGAGAAATACGGTATGACGAGGGTTGAACGCCGCCAAAGGGAAACAAAAAGGCGTGAAAAGAAAAATAAACTCAGAAAAACGCTTAGTTGGATAGGTGCAATTCTTGTTATTATTGCTATCGGAGCAATACTTTGCTTGACGGTTTTTTTCCAAATAAACAATATAACAAGCTCAGGCAGTAAGATTTATTCAAAGGATAAGATAATATCACAATGTATTATTCAAAAGGGTAAAAATCTTTTTACAATTGATACCGAATCGGCGGCACAAAGGATTGAAGAAAACCTGCCATACGTCTACAAGGCTGAAATCAAAAGAAAGTTACCCGATACAATAGAAATTATAATAACCGACGCAAAGCCTTCTTATTCGCTTTTGTGTGATGATAATACATATATCTTACTCGACGATAACTTTAAGGTACTTGAAAAGGGTGCACAAATGGCGACGGGTACAGTTATTAACAAAACGGATATAAAAAGCGCTGTTGCGGGTCATAAAATAGAATTTAAAAATTCCGATGTCGGCACTTGTCTTGCACGTCTTGCAAAAAGTATTAAAGATAATAATTTTACTGAAATTACTGCTATTTACAGTAAAAATATAAGCGAAAACTACGTTGTTTATGACAATAGAATTACGTTTAAACTCGGCAACAGTAAGGATTTAGACAGTAAGATTATGAAAGGACTTACGGCTTGCGATAAACTTAATGATTCAAATCCTAATGCTACAGGTACAATGACAATAACGACTGACAAGGCAATATACTTTACAGAAGAATAGCTGTGAAGAAGTTAGCTTTACACTTAGCGTGAATATTATTGGAATTTGTGCAAAAACAACAAACAATGAAAAATATAACTATAAAACATTGTCAAAAACTTTTAGAATAATTCAAAAAAAGTATTGCAATTTAATTACAATATTGTTACAATATGATAGTAACAAAAGCCTATAGGGGAATATAGACTAAGAATAATAAAATTAAGGAGAATCTTGCAATGGGACGTTATGAAATCGATACAGATGACTCAAAAGTAGTACAAATTAAAGTAGTAGGTGTCGGCGGAGGCGGCGGAAACGCAGTCAACCGTATGGTACACTGTAATATTCAAGACGTTGAATTTGTAGCAGTTAACTCTGATAAGCCTGCTCTTGCAAAGTCAACAGCAACACATAAAATTCTTATCGGCGAAAAAGCTACTAAAGGTATGGGTGCAGGTGCAAGGCCTGAAGTAGGTACTCGTGCCGCTGAAGAGAGCAGAGAAGCTCTTACAGACGTACTTACAGGCGCAGAAATGGTATTTATCACTGCTGGTATGGGCGGTGGAACAGGTACCGGTGCAGCCCCTGTAGTAGCTAAAATCGCAAAAGACCTCGGCATTCTTACTGTAGCAGTTGTTACAACTCCTTTCGCTTTCGAAGGTAACAGAAGAATGAAGCAGGCACAGGAAGGTATCAAGGAGCTCGCTCAGTACGTTGACTCTATCATGGTAATTCCTAACGAAAATTTAAAATATGTTACTGAAGAAAAGATTACTCTTCTCAATGCATTTGAAATCGCTAATGATGTTCTTCGTCAGGGTGTTCAGTCAGTGTCCGACCTCGTTAATGCAACAGGTCTTGTAAACTGCGACTTTGCCGATGTAACTGAGATTATGAAGGATTCAGGCTATGCTCATATGGGCGTTGGCCGTGCTAAGGGTAAGGATAAAGCAGAACTCGCTGCTCAGCAGGCTATTTCTTCACCTCTTCTTAATACTTCTATTGATGGCGCACGTGGTATTCTTATCAATATCACAGCTTCAACAGATATCGGTCTTGAAGAGATTGATGCTGCTTCTTCAATCGTAAGCGCTGCAGTTCATCCTGATTGTGAAATCATCTGGGGTGCTAACTTTGATGAAGAACTTGAAGATGAAATGATTATCACTGTTATTGCTACCCGCTTTGGTGACGAGGGCCCCGGCGCTCCTATCAAGTCAACAACTGCAAACAAGGAAGTTGCTCCTCCGCAGCCTGTAGCTCCTATCGCTGCTCCGGTTGCTCCTGCTCAAAGTTCAGCAGCTGCTACTTCTCCTGTTTCAACATTCAATGATAATGATGACGATGCTTTCAGCGAAATCGTTAATTTCTTCAAGAAATAATTATTAAGAAATAATCATTAATATATAACAAAAACGCACTTCGTTTTGAAGTGCGTTTTTTTCATTTATTTGTGTTTTTGTCAATATGTATATTTTATCAAACTCTTGTCTTTTAAGTGGAAAACTTTTCCTGTCAAGTAAAATCCTTTACATTTTTAACATTTTCCACATAGTTTTCAACAATTATTTATATCAAAAACGTCACTTTTCCACATTCTCAACAACGTTTTCCACAGCGTTTTTAACAATTCAAAAATGTAAAGTAAAATACCATTACGAAAAGCAGCGATTAAATATACATTTTTTGTATATCTAATCGCTGCTTTAAATGTTTACCATTCGCTTTTTGTGTATGAACGGATAATATTGGTTATAATATTATCTCTTAAAAAGCCTTTTCCTTTGCCGCCGTTTCTTTGGTCTTGAATTTTACCTGCACGGATCGCCTCTGTTTTATCGGTGATTTTGTCAATCGGAGGAATTTTTCCGAAGTCATAATTATCCTCAACAACGTCAATAACATTTTCTGCAAGGTTGGTAAATTCTTCCTTTTGCGCTGAACTCATTGCAAATATAACTAATTTGTTATTGTCCGGAAAACGCAAAATCTTTTTATTCTTAACATTGAGTGAATAAAGATAAATTCTTGCTTTTTTTACGATATTGCCCTCAGGGTGATGAAGATGAGTAAATTCGTATCCGAATGTTGTTTCGTCATCGGTATGAGCTGTTTGGTTTAAGCCGTACATATCCCATTTGCTGTAAGGTGCAGTCATTGATTTGAAATTGACTTTGTATTCTTTTCTGTCAATTTTAAATGTTGCTACTATATCTTCCTCGCTTACCGCTCCTGCAAGAATATATATTTGATTATATTTTCCGTCAAGTCTGATTTTTTGACCTCTGCAAGCTACTGCGTCAAATCTTGGAGTTTTTCCTTTGCTGTTGCCGTGAGGAATGTAAAAATCAATTCCGTTTACTTTAATGTTTTTGCTGATTAAATTAATCGGCAGAGAGTATCCACCTCCCTGAAGTATGTTGTACTTCATATTCTTGTAATTTGTAAACGCTTTAACATTGTAATTAAGTCGCATAGGGGAGTAAGTATTGTTGAACTTACACTCCGGTGCTTTTGCAAATTTAATTTTCAATGTCATCGTTTCAAATGGCTTTAATGAAACTCTGATTGTTTTCTTTTCGGCAGGTGTATGCTTTCTTATAAATTCTTCGCTTGTGTTTACTTCGTCAACTTCTTCAAATTCTCTGTATACACTCAGCGCCGCATTTTTCTGCTCAACAGCCGTTGCATTATTAAGCCTTACAATTAAAGCGTCTTTGTCATATTCGCTGATTTTTACAGCTCTGATAACAATATTGTCGTGCGATAATTTTAAAAGGCTGGCAACTTGAGAAAATTCGCCCTTTTCGCTCTGCTTTTTTACTTCACAGGTGATAAGCTTTCTTGCAAATACCATTGATTCACGGTTAGTCCCGTTTTCAATGTCACCCTCGTGACCGAAAATTCCAAAGCTAAAGCAGTTTCTGCCGAGGTCTTGTAAATCTTGCCTTGTTTCCTTTGTAAATGCTCCGACAGGCGTGTGAATGCAGGTGAGCCTTAATGTGTTGTCGTTAGGCTTATCCCAGCCGTGCTTGCAGTCTGTAAGAATACTTACTCCGAAATTACCGCTTTTGTCAGTTATGTCAGCCCATTTTTGAGCAGGCACTTCATAAAGCTTTTCGCTGTTGTTTTCTCTTTGCGTGTATCCTAAACCCGAATCATATTTTGCAACATAATTTGAACTTGCAAGAGGGAATACAGCTTTAAGAAGTGTTCTTCTTGTTCTCCAATCAATTTCGTTGTCAAATCTGATAACCTTGCTGTCAGGATATAGAGAAACAATTTGATTAATCGTTGAATATTCAGCCTCTCTTGTAATTTTTATTGCAATGCGTGCAGGTCCGTTTTCAATTATTTCAAATTTAGGAGTGTTTGCATAGCAATAAGCGTCCTTGTCGATATCTTCTTTTCTTAATTCCCAGGACGGATAAGCAAGCGAGCCTGTATCGTGAAGCATCGCAAGCTTAATAGGAGAGGTGATAAGCTGCCTGTTAAGTTCTTTGTCAAGTAAGAATGCAAGGTCGCCGTTTTTGTTGAAAATAACTCTATATTTGCTGTTTTCAAGGGTATGACCGCTAATCTTAAGATCAGTTTTTATTTGGCACTTTTCCTCACTCGGAACAATTGCATAAATGTGAATTGCAAATGACGGCACGTCAGCCTGAAATACTATTTCAAAATGTTTGCCTGTTTTGTTGATAATCTGGCTCGGCACTTCCTTTTTTTGCTTGTCAATGACCTTGACAAAAGGGGTGTTTACGTTGAGCTTAATCTTGGCTTCAACGCTTTCACGTCTTCTGTATTGCGTAGGGTTTGACACCGAAACAGCAACTGCGTTTTCAGGAACCCAGCTTGTGTCCATATTTCTTGAAATAGCTTGAAGAGATGAAGTAAGTTCACCTTTAAATTGAGCGATAGACGAATAATAATCATCCCAAGCGTCATTGTAAACTTCCATTAATGATGTGCCTGTAATGTCATCGTGGAATTGATGTTTAATTGAACGCTTCCAAGCCTTGTTAAGATTTTCCTTAGGATAATCATATGTACCGCAAAGTGAGGCAAATGAACAAGTGAATTCCGCACTGTGCGCTATTTGTTCGCTTTGATAATCAAGTCTTTTGCTCTGCGTACGTGAGGTGTAACAGCCGGCGCCGTGATTTGTCATAAGCATATCGCCTTTGTATCTCGGAATGAATACGCCGTTTGCACCGTTGTTGTACCTTTTAAGCTTCGTAAAAACCTTATCGCTTCTTGCACTTATTACTTGGAATAATTTGTTGTCTTTGTTGGCTCTTACACTTTCGTCAACGTTTTTTACGCTTTCCTCAGTCGGCGAGCCGCCCCAGTCGCCTGTTCCGTAAAGGTGATTAACCCACGGAAGCTTCATATTGGTTTCAATATAAGCTTTGTTAATTCCGTCAATAACACTTAAGTCTGCACGAACGTCGCCGTCAAGCTTGTATCTGTAACTTTTTGCATTAAATGACGCACCAATCTCATTTCCGTCGGCGCCGACCCACATACCTAAGTCAAACGGTATTGGGTAAGCCGAGCCCCAAGAAAGTTTTTGCGTGCTGAATCCTAAAAGACCGGCATCGTTGATAATTTGTGGCAATTGCGCACCGAAACCGAAGCAGTCAGGCAAAAATATATCCTTACTTTTTTTCTTGAACTTTTCATAAAAATAGTTATTTCCAAGAAGAATGTTACGTGTGATAGCCTCTGGTGAGGGAATATTTACGTCGCCGTTTTCGTATTCCGAACCTGCAGGATTCCACCTGTTTGTTTTAACGTATCTTCTGATTTGGTCAAATGCCCTTGGATAGTATTCTTCTATAAGCTCGTATCTGTAAGCACCCTCAAAGTTAAACATATAATTTGGGTACTTCTCAATAAGGTCAAAGTTTTTGCTTAATGTGTCCGGTATGAATTTTTCAACCGTATCGGCAATTGTCCATCTCCAAACAGTGTCAAGATGTGCCGTTGCAACCATATAAGCTGTTTTAGTCAACATAATTATAATACCTGCTTACTTTTCAATAATTTCGTATGTAAATTCGTACTTCTCTTGAAGAGCCTTAACCTTATCCTCGTTGTCCTCAATAAATGTTTCGCTGTAAACACTTTTTCCGTCTACAGAATAATCTTTAACGATTTGGTTGAGTGCTTCCCAAGCCTCAGCCTCCTGTGCATATCCGTCCTCAAATTTAATAAGAAATTCTCTGTGTTTTGGTAAAATAACCTTCATTGTTTTTTTCCTTTCATCTGTAATTATAATATACAAACTTATTATATTATTTTTGTTTATTTATTGCAAGAAATATTTATATCTTTAATAACTATTTTAGCTTTTTCATATAAAAGCTTTTGGGCATTTTCTATTGCATATTTGGCACTTGTGTTTTTATCGACAAGACTGTACATTTTATCTCCAAGCTTAACATTTTCAATATCTCCGCTTAAAATAATGCATTTTTTGTTATACTTTTTGCAAAGCTCGCTTATTTTATATACGAGCTTTCCCATAAGCGTTTGATTGTCGGTTTTTCCTTCGCCTGTAATTACAATATCGCTTTCCTTTATTTTTTTCTCAAGGGATGAAGCTTCGCATAGTATGTCAAATCCGCTTTTTATTTCTCCGCCGTAAACGGAATAAAGACCGCCGCATATACCTCCTGCCGCTCCTGCACCCTTAACCTCTCTTATATCTCTTGGAAGAAAAGCATTAAGCATTTTCAGTCCGTTGTCAAGTTCTTTTATTTGTTCGTTATTTGCGCCCTTTTGTTTTGCAAAAACATAAGCCGCCCCTTTTTTGCCAAAAAATACATTGTCAACATCGCAAGCGTATGTAAAGTTAATTCCCTTTACAATACCTGTGAAGCCTGCCCCGTAAATATTATTTAAATCTTTGCCGGTCGGGTAATCAATTTCATATCCTTCAATATCTCTGAAAACAGCACCGAGCGCACTTAGCGCACCTGCTCCTCCGTCACAGCATCCGCTGCCGCCCAATCCGAGTATAATGTTGCGAAAACCCTTTGATACAGCGAACTTTATCAACTCACCCGTACCATAAGATGTTGCATTCATAACGTCTTTTTTCTTTTGAAGTCCGCTTGCAGTTGCACTTTCTATTATGGCAGTATTTCCGTAAGTATATATGTGACCTTTCATACCTCTTGAATATATGTCACTGCAATGAGTGTAAAGTATCTCACCATTACAAAAGCTACTTAAACATTCGCCGAATCCTTCGCCTCCGTCTGCAAAAGGCAGGCAAGTAATATTATGATTTTCAACGCTTTCTATTCCGCTTTTTATACTTTTGCAAACTTCCTTTGACGATAAGCTGCCCTTGAAACTGTCAGGCACGATTAATATGTTCATTAAGTATTCCTCTCAGTGTTTTTTCAAATTTTTCGTCTTGCTCAGCCGTTCTTTTTGACGGACCTTTCAAATGCTTTCCTGCTCTTCTCGCCTTTTTGGCAAGGTGACGTGATGTTAAAAGTGTATCTATGTTAAAATCATTAATAATTAATCCGTTTTGATTGATTATTATTGCGCCTTTTGCAAGAGCCATAGCCGATAAGCCGTAATCCTGACTGATGACTATGTCACCTGTTTTAGCCTCATTTACAAGTGCAAAATCTGCGCTGTCAGCACCTTTTCCAACAGTTATTACTCTAACATTATTGATATTAAATTCGTGGCTTGTGTCGCAAAAAATAATGCTTTCTACGCCGTATTCGTTTCCTATTTTGACTGCTTCCATTGTTACCGGACAGCCGTCTGCATCAATTAAAATTCTCATAATGCTATAATAACATAATTGTAAAAACTTATCAAATATGTTATTATGAACTCGGTGATATTTATGAAACTTATTATTATCCGTCACGGTGACCCTGATTATGAACATGATACATTGACCCAAAAGGGTGTTCGTGAGGCAAAACTTTTAAGTGAACGTATTTCTAAGCTTGACGTTAAGGCTTTTTATTGTTCTCCGCTCGGCAGAGCACAGGATACCGCATCCTATACTCTTGATAAAATGAATAGAAGTGCTCAAACACTCCCTTGGCTTTGCGAATTTGAAGGAAAAATCTTGTCAGGCTTAAAATATATTTCCTGCTGGGACAGATTGCCGAGTGAATGGACAAAATATCCTGAGCATTATAATTATAACGAATGGTACAACTCTAAAATAATGCGCCGTGGCAATGTTGAGCGTAAATATAAAACGGTATGCAACGGTATTGACGAGCTTCTTAAAAAGCACGGTTACGAACATCAAGGAAATATTTATAAGGTTAATAATTCTAACCACGATACAATTGTTCTTTTCTGCCATTTCGGCGTTGAATGCGTTTTGCTTTCTCATATTATGTCTTGCTCGCCTATGGTTTTTTGGCATAATTTTGTTGCCTTGCCTACTTCTGTAACTACTCTTATTACCGAGGAAAGGGAAAAGGGTATAGCCGCTTTTCGCTGTCAGCAGTTCGGCGATATCAGTCACCTTTATGCAGGAGGGGAGGAGCCGTCGTTTGCTGCTCGCTTTTGCGAATGTTTTTCAGATGAAACGAGACATTAATTGGAAATTCTGTTTATTTTCGTATTTTTGTATTAATTATGCTAATTATAGTATTGTAAAAATTATTTATTTATAGTATTATAATTCTGTGAATATTCACTAAAATAAGAGATGGGATTGTAAAATTAATATGAAAAACGACAAAATTGTTAAACCCTTTGGGTTTAAAGACAAAATCGGCTATATGTTCGGCGATTTTGGTAACGACTTGACCTTTTTGCTTTCGTCAAGCTTTCTTATGAAATTTTATACCGATGTTATGGACGTTGACGGCTATATTGTTGGTATTATTATGATGATTGCAAGGTTTGTTGATGCATTTACGGATGTAGCAATGGGCAGAATTTGCGATAAAAGCAAAATGACTGCCGCAGGTAAATTTAAGCCGTGGATCAGAAGAATGTGCGGCCCCGTTGCAATTGTTTCGTTTTTAATGTATCAAAGCTCGCTTTCAGGGCTTCCTAAGCCTGCTAAGATTGCATATTTGTTTGTAACTTATATCCTTTGGGGTTCTGTATTTTATACCTCAATCAATATTCCTTACGGCTCTATGGCTTCTGCTATTTCCGATAATCCTAATGACAGGCAGTCGCTTTCAACTTTTAGAACTATGGGCGGTATGTTTGCCGGCGCTATTATTATGGCTGTTGTTCCTCTTATTATTTATAATAAGGAAAACGGAAATGATGTTATAAGCGGCACTAAGTTTACTATTGTTGCAGGAGTTTGCTCCTTGCTTGCTGTCGTTTGTTATCTTCTTTGCTATGCTCTCACTACCGAGCGTGTAAGGGCACAGGCTACCGATGCTCAACTTGAGAAAAATAACCTTGGCGTAATGCTTAAAAATGCAGTTAAAAACCGTGCGCTTATTTCTATTATCGTGGCATCAATCTTTATGCTTATTTCGCAGCTTACTATTCAGCAAATGGCTAACTATGTATTTCCTAATTATTACGGTAATGCAAAAGTCCAAAGTCTTTCTGTTGTTATGATGGGCGGAGGTATGGTTATTGCCGCTGTTATCGCTAAACCGCTTGCCGCAAAGTTCGGAAAGGCTGAAATAAGCGTTGTTTCTAATATGGTTGCAGGTGTTGTAAGCTTGCTTCTTTACTTTGTCAGACCTCAAAACGTTTGGGTTTATGTTGCATTGCAATTCCTTTGCTGGTTTGGCTTGGGCGTTTTCTCGATGGTTGTTTGGGCGCTTATTACCGACGTTATAGATTATTCCGAAATTAAAAACGGAATACGTGAGGATGGCTCTGTTTATGCTCTTTATTCTTTTGCACGTAAGCTCGGTCAGGCGCTCACTTCGGGTCTTTCGGGTGCGCTTCTCTCAATGATTGGATATAAAAAGTCAACCGCTTTTGAATCGCAGGTTAAAGAGGGTATTTTCGATATCTCAACTCTCGTTCCGGCAATAAGCTTTATTTTGCTTGCACTTATACTTTGGTTTTGGTACCCACTTAAGAAAAAACTTGTTGATGAAAATGTTGAATTTCTCAGGAAAAAGCATAATAAAACAGAAGAATAAAATTAAAGCGTTGGAGTTTTTCTCCAACGCTTTAATTTTGCCTTTATAAATTAAATTTGATTATATTTTTGCAATCTTTTTAATTGCTTCAAAGCTTTCGCTTGAAATAATATGCTCAATTCTGCACGCATCCTCGGCTGCGGTTTTAGCGTCAACGCCGAGACTTACAAGCCATTTTGAAAGGGTAGTGTGCCTTTCGTATATCTTTTCGGCAATCTGCCTGCCGGAATCAAGCAATGTGATATAGCCTGACGAGTCGACCTCAATATAGCCGTTTTCTCTTAAATTTTTCATAGCAACGCTTACGCTTGGCTTTGAAAAGCCTAATTCGTTTGCTATATCAATAGAACGAACTGCGCCGTTCTTATTTTTTAATATCAATATTGTTTCGAGGTAATTCTCGGCTGATTCCTGAATTTTCATATTGCACCTTCGCTTGTTACATATTACACAATATATTATATCATTATTACGGATTTTTTTCAAGTTTTATAAAAAGTTATATTTTTTACTTGACAAAATAGTTAGCCGGTGCTAACATATAGGCGGTTAGAGAAAACTAACGATTGTTAGTAACTTCTAACAATCATTTACTTAAACGGAGGATGTGTATATTATGATGCCGATTACTTTAGCAAACGTAGGTGAAGAATTTACAATACAGCGTATTGCAGGCAAGCCGGAGGTTAAAGCTCATTTGGCTGATTTAGGTTTTGTTGTCGGCGGTAATGTGACTGTTATTTCTTCTTATTCGGGTAATGTGATTGTTAATGTTAAAGGCGCTCGAATCGCAATCAGCGAGGGAATGGCGCAAAAGATTTTTGTTTAAAATTAAATATAAATACAAGGAGGAAAAAGAATGAACACTTTAAAACAAGTAAAAGTAGGTCAAACCTGTACCGTAAAACGTGTCCACGGTGAAGGCGCATTAAGACGCAGAATTATGGATATGGGTATTACCAAGGGTGTTGAGATTTACGTAAGAAAGGTTGCCCCTTTGGGAGATCCTATTGAAATTACTGTCAGGGATTATGAACTTTCGGTTCGTAAAAATGATGCTGAACTTATTGAGGTTGAATGATAGGGAGCTAACCCTATTTTTTTAGAAATGAGAGTTAGTGAAAACTAATAAAAATTAGTAAAACCTAACACAACTTGATAATTAATTAAAATGAAAGGATATACATAATATGAGTATTAAAATTGCTCTTGCCGGTAACCCAAACTGCGGTAAAACCACTTTGTTTAATGCGCTTACCGGTTCTAACCAATATGTCGGCAACTGGCCCGGCGTAACGGTTGAAAAAAAGGAGGGTAAACTTAAAAAGCATAATGATGTAATCATTACCGACCTTCCCGGTATTTATTCTCTTTCTCCATATACTTTGGAGGAGGTTGTAGCACGTAATTATCTTATTGATGAAAAGCCTGATGTTGTTCTTAATATTATCGACGGAACAAACCTTGAAAGAAACCTTTATTTGACAACTCAGGTTGTTGAACTCGGTATTCCGGTTGTTGTTGCCGTAAATATGATGGATGTTGTTAAGAAAAACGGTGACAAAATCAATGTTAAAGAGCTTTCAAGGCAACTTGCTTGCCCGGTAGTTGAAATTTCGGCATTAAAGGGCACAGGCGTTATGGAAGCCGCTGAGGCAGCTATTAAAGCAGCAAGCGGCCCTTCAACAATCCCTCAACACGAATTTTCAGGTGCTGTTGAACACGCAATCGCTCATATCGAAGAGGCAGCTCTTAACGATATGCCTGAAAATCAGCAGCGTTGGTACGCTATCAAGATTTTTGAAAGCGATGATAAGGTTCTTGAAAAGCTTAACATTTCAGATGCAACTCTTGCTCATATCCAAAAGGATATTGAAGCAGCAGAAACTGAAATGGACGATGATGCCGAAAGCATTATTACTAACGAAAGATACCTTTACATTTCTTCGATAATTAAGGCTGTATATAAAAAGGCTCATAAAGGTAAGCTTTCAACATCAGATAAAATTGATAGAATAATTACTAACAGAATTTTAGGCCTTCCTATTTTCGCTCTTATTATGTGGGGCGTGTATTTTATCTCAATGCAGTGGATTGGTAAAATGGGAACCGACTGGGTAAACGATGTTCTTTTCGCTGAATGGGTACCGGGACTTCTTGAAAAATTCCTTGAACCACATCTTGCACCGTGGCTCTTCGGTCTTATTAATGACGGTATCGTAGCCGGTGTCGGTGCAGTTCTCGGCTTCGTTCCTCAGATGCTCGTTCTCTTCTTCCTTCTTGCAATCCTTGAGGGTTGCGGTTATATGAGCCGTGTAGCTTTCGTAATGGACAGAATTTTCCGCCATTTCGGTCTTTCCGGTAAATCATTTATCCCTATGCTTATTGGCACAGGTTGTGGCGTTCCTGCTGTAATGGCTTCACGTACAATCGAAAATGAACGTGACCGTCGTATGACTATTATGACAACAACATTTATTCCTTGTGGTGCTAAGCTTCCTATTATCGGCCTTATCGCAGGTGCATGCTTTGGCGGTGCAAGCTGGGTAGCAACCTCCGCTTACTTCGTTGGTGTTGCGGCAATCATTGTTTCAGGCATTATGCTTAAGAAAACTAAGAAATTTGCCGGTGACCCTGCTCCTTTCGTTATGGAACTTCCTGCTTACCATATTCCTACACTCGGCACAGTTCTTCGTTCAACTTGGGAGCGTGGCTGGTCATTCATCAAAAAAGCAGGTACAATTATCACACTTGCAACAATCCTCATTTGGTTCCTCCAGGGCTTCGGCGTAGAAAACGGTGCCTTTGGTATGGTTGAGGATATGGATAACTCAATCCTTGCAAAGTTTGGTAACTTGTTTGCTTGGCTCTTCATTCCACTCGGTTGGGGCGGTTGGAAGCCTGCTGTTGCAGCAGTTACAGGTCTTATCGCTAAGGAAAATGTTGTTTCAACCTTCGGCGTTCTTTATCACTTCGCAGGCGAGCTTGCTGAAAACGGTGATGAGATTTGGGTCAACTTTGGCAAAGATCTTTCAAATCTCAGCGGCGGTCATGCTGCTCTTGCAGGTTATTCATATCTTATCTTTAACCTTCTTTGCGCTCCTTGCTTTGCGGCAATCGGTGCTATCAAAAGAGAAATGAACAATGCTAAATGGACTTGGTTTGCAATTGGCTATCAGTGCGGCTTTGCTTATATCATTTCACTTATTGTATATCAAATCGGTCTTGTTTTTGCAGGCGACATTAACGTTATCGGCTTTATTGCTGCTCTTATTTGTCTTGCAGGTATTCTTTATATGCTCTTCAGAAAGAACAAGTATGATGATAACAGACTCACAATCAACGCTAAGACTTCAAAAAAGAACAAGGCTAAGGCATAATTATTGATTGTTTTCAGAAAGGAAGTATTTGTATGCTTGCGTTTTTAAAAGCAAATGTTTATAACATTATTGTAATTGCAATTGTTTTGCTTGTTGTTTTTCTAATTATACGAAAAATTGTGAAAGATAAAAAGGCAGGCAAGAGTGCAGTTTGCGGCGGTGATTGCAGTAAATGTCACGCAAATTGCAGTCACAAAAACTGACCTTTAAATAATTGTATAGAATTTTTCGCTTGTATCTGCTATAATGGTGCAAGCGAATTTTTCTTTTGTGAGATGAAAGGTGTAATATGATTAAAACTGTTTTGCTTGATTTGGACGATACTATACTTGATTTTAAAATGAGCGAGAGGGTAGCTTTAACAAAAACCTTAAACGAACTTAGTATTGAACCGACTGAGGAAATTATAAAAAAATACAGCAAATATAACATTTCTCAGTGGAAACGTCTTGAACTTGGCGAAATAAGCAGGGAAGAGGTTAAAGTTAATCGCTATAAACTTCTTTTTGATGATATCAAGGTTGATGTTTCTCCTCAAAAAGCAACGGCAATTTATGAAGAAAATCTTGCACACGGTCATTATTTTGTTGACGGCGCAAAAGAAATGCTTTACTCTATTTGTAATGATTATAATTTATATGTTGTATCAAACGGTGCTAAAAAAGTGCAGGATGGCAGAATGAAAAGCGCAGATATAAACCACTGCTTTAAAGGCATTTTTGTTTCCGAGGTTGTCGGTTTTGAAAAGCCAAATGTTGAATTTTTCAATAAGGTTTTCTCTCAAATTGAAAATTTTAATGCGGATGAAGCGGTAATTATAGGCGACAGCCTTTCATCGGATATTAAAGGCGGCAAAAACGCAAAAATAAAAACCGTCTGGTTTAATCCAAACGGTCTTGAATACGGCGATATTGTTCCTGATTTTCAAATCTCATCATTAGATGAAATAAAGCCGCTTCTTGCAACACTCTAATGACAAAGATTTAATGGGGGAAAATACGTAGGGGCGAACACTGTTCGCCCGTTTCTCAAACACCAAATTTTTTTCGATTCCTGCAGTTAATTTTAATATAACCTTTTTTCAAGCTCCTCACAGCTAAGGCAATTTGCCTCTTTGAGGAGTTTTTTATATCTATCCATATTGTACTGCGAATGCTCGGTTTCTTTGCTCCAAAGGTGAATAACCCAACTTTCTTCACCAAAATATGTAACGATTAAAACGCCCACTATCGCCATTTTTATTTTTGATAAAACATCATAATCATAAACAGCTGTAAGAAAATATTTGAATAAAAAGTACATTGCAATCTGCTCATTGAATATTTCGTTTTCAATGGGTTTTTCTTTTTTGTTTTTTACTTTTTCAACCCATTGCTGATTTATTACTTCGGGATTGTTGAATACTTCAAAAAAGTCTATATCATCGTCGCCCTCTTTGTATTCCTCTAAATCCTTTTGTATTTCTTTTCCGTATTCAAGAAGTTCCTTGAGCCTGTCACTAATGCGCTTATTTCTGTTTTGCACTATCTCATAAGCCTTTTTTCTTGCTTTTACAAGATAAAAATATGTCTGCGCATCAATCTCGTTAAGCTCAGGCAATCTGTCGTTTGCCTCGTCTTTAAACGTCATTTTTTCTTTTAAATTAAACATCATATCGCTTGCAACGGGGCATGAAAACGATACACCCATTTCTTCCGTACCGCCAAAATCGTTGATAAACCTCGGAAATGTTCGGCAGGTGTAAGGCGTGTGCTCTCCTCCTATCGCAATATGCATATCGCATAAATTTTCATTATTTAAAAACGGACAGCGCTTTTTATCGGCAAGCCTAAAAATTATATTTCCAAACTCGTCCTTTGTAAGTACGCTGTCTATTTTTTGCCTTATTTCGCCGGATAAGGTTTTGTAATATTCAAGCGATTTTTCATCTGCGTCAACTTCCCAACCTTGGCAGCAGGAGTCGGGGCAGGGCTTGCACAGCTTCCGATGGGCGATAATGCAGTGCTAACACCGATTCAGTTGACGATGGCAATTTCTTTGGGAAAAGTATTTGGGCTTACATTGGATCAGAGTAGTGTGAAGGCTGGTATTGCAAGTGCAGCGGCGGGACAGGTAGGAAGGACAGCCTCACAGATTCTGATCGGATGGCTTCCGGGAGTGGGAAATGTGATAAATGCGGTAACAGCCGCTTCTTTAACAGAGACAATAGGCTGGATCATGGCAAAGGAGTTTGAGAAAGAAGCACAGCTGGGATAGCATAACGAACAGAATTCTCATATTTCCGAGAAAGGTAAGAAGTTGGACAGGCATTGTTTTAGGAGGAAGAAAGATGGCAAAGAGAGATTCATCACATTGTAAGGTACAGCGGTTAGGAAAAGAAAGAGACCAATATGTTTGTCAGGTTTGTGGTTCTACAGAAAAAGTAGAAGGACATCACATGATTGACTATCAGTATGGTGGTGCGCCATCTGTGGATAATATCATTACGTTATGCCACAAATGCCACCGAAAAGTACATAATGGGAAAATGGACCTGATAACCTTTTAAAAATGTCGTTAACAGCCCTGACAGAATGAATTTCTGAAAAAGGGCTGTTAATATAAGAACAACCAGTTGATCAATCAGCATTTTTTGGAGGAAAAAAGATATGAAGATTGGGATTTTGCATAAGGGAGATAAGGTAGTAGCTGTAACGGAGAAATGTGTTGTTGTTCAGAGAAAAAATGGAGAAGCAGATATTCTTCCGATAATAACAGATGAGACGGGGCTTCGTGTTGATACAGGAAATATTATAACGATCGGTTATGGTGATAACGTGGTTGAGGCAGAGACAGAAGATGGGGTAACGATTGTTAATTTCTAGGAGGTAGAGAATATGGCAGGGAAAAAGGATAATGGGATTGTTGCTGTTATTTCAGATCTTACAGAAGAACAGGCTGCAAAGATAACAAAGGACATCATGAAGAGCAAGAAGAAGTACGCGCCGTATGGTCGTGGAAGTGTAAGAGTAGGAAAGAAGGATAAAATAGCTGCACTGTTACAGGGGAAAAGAGGACAGCTTCAGGATAAAAATAAACGTAAATAAATAATGAATAGAATGTACTCTCGGAGACCGTCTGGGATTTGCTTTTGTAAAAAAATTCTGAGAGTACATTAGAAACACAAGGAGGAATCGGTTTATGAGGTTAAATAAGAGAGAGATTGATTGGAATGTTGTCATAAGTTTTATCGAGATGCTGATAAGGAGGGTGATGCGTAAAGTTCCTATGCAGGCGATACAGCAGGCTTCTTTGAAGTTTGGAGTATCCGAATCGGTGATAAGGGCAGAGATGAGACGAAGAGGAAAACTGTAAAGCAGATATGCAGCGGGCGGGTGTCAGAAGCATCCGCCTAAAAAATATGCAGGATTTCATTTGTAAAAAAGAAAGCAGGCATATAGAAAGCGGTAGGAAATGTAGATCAATGTTTTTTTAGATAATAAGATTACAAGCTGGTCAGGGATGTCATATAGCATCGAAAGGATGCCATGGGGCGGACTGCAGATTGTAGTAGCGGAAGACGTGACAGGAAAAATGTGCAGTAGCTTAAAAATAAATTAAAAATACAGCAGTTCAAAAAAGAGACAGTTTTGAAAATTGTGAAAAAACGGGTTTAAAATGGTCTTTGTTTGAAAAACGTATTTTTAATGACAGG
>ERZ773190.1643-NODE-1643-length-20418-cov-4.928400_pt1 | contig 20418 bp, 17 predicted proteins | sample MGYA00511111_ERZ773190 | MGnify/ENA primary metagenome ERZ773190 (study PRJEB29015, sample SAMEA2737777) | human gut metagenome | biome: human gut; feature: human-associated habitat; material: faeces | place: China | collected 2012 ... | reverse complement strand
CGCAGAGCGAGCGCAGGAAGTCGAGCTTCATCGGTGCTTTCAGATTGCTGCCGCCGCAGACGGCGGTCTCAAATTGCCGGGTAGGATGCATATCGGTTTCCGCCTTTCTCAGTTGCCCCGCGTCGCGCCCCAGGGAAAGCCCTTGGCGCTGCCGTGGTAGATCACGCGCCGCGCATTCAAAAACGCGCAGCGGCCGATGCGCTCCACGCTGTCGGGGATGACGACCGTGTCCAGATTGCTGCACTGGTAAAATGCCTCGTCGTGGATCTCGCGCACGCTGTCCGGGATGACGATGCCCGTCAGGCCGATGCAGCGCGAGAACATGCCCTCCGGGATGACGGCGAGACCGCGCGGCAGATTCGTACTGCGCAGATGCACCTTATCATAAAATGCATAGGGCTCGACCGTCTCGATGCTGTCCGGGAGGATGAGCGTGTCCAGATACGTATAGGAGACCATGGCGTAGGACGCCAGACGGCGCACGCGCACCCCGTCGACCGACGACGGCAGCTCGAGCACCGTGCCGGCGTTGAAGCAGCCGTCCGTGCCGATGCGGCCGGTCTGCGCGTCAAAGACGAAATTCTGCTCCGCCGCCTGCGCCGCCGTCACGGGGTAGGTGTCCCACGGGCGGTCACGCAGCCAGGTCTGGATGTCCGCCTGCGTGCGTGCGCGCTTTTGTGTCAGGTAGTCCTGCATCTGCTGCAGGCCGCACTGCTGCGAAAAAAAGACTGCCAGATCCTCAGCCTCCAACGGAATGGAAAAGCCCTTCGGCAGTGTAAGCCCCAGCTGCATGGTCAGGATGCGGCGGACATCGGCGCACGCATCGTCATACCGCGAGAGCACCTTCTGATCGCAGACGAAGGGCACATCCAGCCGCGAGGCCTCGATGCCGCCGGCCGTCAAAAGCCCTGCAAAGCCGTGGGCGCGGTCCAGGATCTTTTTCACGTCACGAAACTGCGTGCTCTGGTAAAGAAGCATCTCCATACGAGGCCCTCCGTCAAATTGTTATAAAACTATCATACAGGCGCAAGGACCTTTCTTCTGTAACCTTTGCTGCACAGAAGGCGGTTTCCTTGTCTCTTTTCCGGCGCTTTGGGCAAATTTTGTACACGGCGCACACAGTTTATTCACTGGACAGTTCTTTCCTGTTGTGGTAAACTAAAGTTACGTTACACAAGTCCCAAAAGCGCACACATTTTATCAAGATAAAGGAAGCGTTCACATGAATGAAGTGAAAAGCCCCAAAAAGCCGTTGGTGTATTATTACGCCATCGTCATTCTCGTGATTCTGGCGCTCAACTTTCTGGCGGTGCCCTGGCTGAGCCAGCGGCAGGGCAAGGAGGTCGACTACGGCACGTTTATGACCATGACGGAAAATCAGGAGATCGGCCGTGTGGAGGTGCAGAACAATCAGATCCTCTTCACGAACAAAGACGACTCGCAGGTATACAAGACCGGCCTGATGGACGATCCTGACCTGATCTACCGCCTGAAGGACTCCGGCGCGGAGTTCTCAAGTGAGATCGTCGAGCAGATGTCGCCGTTTCTGTCGTTTCTGCTGACGTGGCTGCTGCCGATCGTGTTTTTTGTCGCCCTCGGCCAGTTCATGCTCAAGCGCATGACGAACAAGGCCGGCGGGCCGAACTCCATGATGTTCGGCCTCGGCGGCTCGAACGCGAAGGTCTACGTCAAGTCCGCCGAGGGCATCAAATTCTCCGATGTCGCCGGTGAGGACGAGGCCAAGGAAAACCTGACCGAGATCGTCAACTACCTGCACGACCCGGCGAAGTATCAGGAGATCGGCGCATCCATGCCCAAGGGCGTTCTGCTCGTCGGCCCTCCGGGAACCGGCAAGACGATGCTGGCCAAGGCCGTCGCCGGCGAGGCGAACGTGCCGTTTTTCTCCATGTCCGGTTCGGAGTTCGTGGAGATGTTCGTCGGCATGGGCGCGAGCAAGGTGCGCGACCTGTTCCGTCAGGCCAAGGAGAAAGCGCCGTGCATCGTGTTCATCGACGAGATCGACGCCATCGGCAAAAAGCGTGACGGGCAGGTCGGCGGCAACGACGAGCGCGAGCAGACGCTCAACCAGCTGCTGACCGAGATGGACGGCTTCGAGGGCAACAACGGCGTCATCATCCTCGCCGCCACGAACCGGCCAGAGTCGCTCGACCCGGCGCTCACGCGCCCCGGCCGCTTTGACCGGCGCGTGCCCGTGGAGCTGCCCGATCTCAAGGGCCGTGAGGAGATCCTCAAGGTGCACGCCCGCAAGATCAAGGTCGCCGAGGACGTGGACTACAACAAGATCGCGCGCATGGCCTCCGGCGCATCGGGCGCGGAGCTGGCGAACATCGTCAACGAGGCCGCACTGCGCGCCGTGCGCGACGGCCGCCGCTTTGCCACGCAGTCGGATCTCGAGGAGAGCATCGAGGTCGTCATCGCGGGCTATCAGAAGAAAAACGCCATTCTCACGGATCAGGAGAAATGGACGGTCGCCTACCACGAGATCGGCCACGCGCTCGTCGCCGCGCTGCAGACACACTCCGCCCCCGTGCAGAAGATCACCATCATCCCCCGCACGTCCGGCGCGCTGGGCTACACGATGCAGGTCGAAGAGGGCAACCACTACCTCATGACGAAAGAGGAGCTGGAAAACAAGATCGCCACACTCACCGGCGGCCGCGCGGCCGAGGAGGTGCGCTTCGGCGTCATCTCCACCGGCGCGTCCAACGACATTGAGCAGGCAACAAAGCTCGCCCGCGGCATGATCACGCGCTACGGCATGAGCGAGGCGTTCGACATGGTCGCGCTCGAGACGGTCACGAACCAGTACCTCGGCGGCGACGCCTCCCTCGCCTGCTCGGCCGAAACGCAGACGCAGATCGACCATCAGGTCGTCGCGCTCGTGAAAAAAGAGCACGCCAAGGCCGTCGGCATCCTCACGGAAAACCGTGCCAAGCTCGACGAGCTGGCCAAGTACCTCTATGAAAAGGAGACCATCACCGGCGAGGAGTTCATGGCCATTCTCAACCGCGCCTGACGGGCTGCGATGCGGTCGTGCAGCGATCCTGAATCACCCCGCGAAAGGAGGACCACCGCAACCGTATGAATGAAAAGCTGAAAGAAAAAGTCAAGGAATCTCTCTCGAGCGTGCTGCCCATCACCCTGATCGTGCTGGTGCTGAGCGTCACGCTCGTCCCGATGGAGATCGGCACGCTGGCGCTGTTTCTGACCGGCGCCGTGCTGCTGATCGTCGGCATGGGGTTTTTCCAGCTCGGCGCCGAGATGTCCATGACGCCGCTCGGCGAGGGCGTCGGCAAGACGCTGGCGAAGCGCGAAAAGGTGCTGCTGGTCGTACTCGTGGCGTTCGCGCTCGGGACGATCATCACCATCGCAGAGCCGGACCTGCAGGTGCTGGCAAACCAGGTCGCGTCGATCCCGAACAATGTGCTCATCTGGACGGTCGCCGTCGGCGTGGGCGTCTTTCTGGCGCTGGCCGTGCTGCGCATTTTGTTTCGCGTCTCGCTGGCAAAATGCCTGCTGGCCGCGTATGCGCTGCTGTTTGTGCTGACGCTGTTTTCCCCGAAGGAATTTCTCGCCGTCGCGTTCGATGCCGGCGGCGTCACGACCGGGCCCATCACCGTGCCGTTTATCATGGCGCTGGGCGTCGGCGTGTCGGCCATCCGCAGCACGCAGGGACACGACGACGACAGCTTCGGTCTCGTCGCGCTGTGCAGCGTCGGGCCGATTTTGATGGTGCTGCTGCTCGGCATCTTCTACCACCCGACGGACGCGGCCTACTCCGCCGTAGAGATCGCGCCGGTCGTGACGACGCGCGACGTGGCGCGGCAGTTCGCGCTCGGCTTCCCGGGCTATGCCGAGGAAGTGCTGCTGAGCATCCTGCCGATCGTGGCGGTGTTCGTGCTGTTTCAGCTGCTGACGCGCTGCTACCGGCGGCGGCAGCTGCTGCGTACGGGCGTCGGCTTTCTATACACGGTCATCGGCCTGATCCTGTTTCTGACCGGTGTGAACGTCGGCTTCACGCCCGTGGGCAACCTGCTCGGTTCGGGTCTGGCCGGCAGCGCGTACCGCTGGGTGCTCATCCCGATCGGCGCGCTCATCGGCTACTACATCGTCAAGGCCGAGCCCGCCGTGCAGGTGCTCAACAAGCAGGTCGAGGACGTCACCGGCGGCACCGTGTCGCAGAGCATGATGAACACGGCACTGTCCATCGGCGTCGCCTGCGCGGTGATGCTGTCCATGGTGCGCGTGCTGACCGGCATCAGCATCTACTGGATCCTCGTGCCCGGCTACGCGCTCGCGCTCATCCTCGCGCGGTTCGTGCCGTCCGTGTTCGTGGGCATCGCCTTCGACTCCGGCGGCGTCGCAAGCGGGCCCATGACCTCCACCTTCCTGCTGCCGCTGGCCATGGGCGCGTGCACCGCGCTCGGCGGCAACGTCGTCACGGACGCCTTCGGCGTCGTAGCGCTCGTCGCGCTCGCCCCGCCGGTGGCGATCCAGATCATGGGCGTTCTTTATGTACATAGATCCAAAGCCGTGGCACAAAACAAAGCTGACCTGCTGTCCGATGACGGCGTCATCGACCTGGAGGACGAAGAGATATGATACATGCCGAAAACCGACTCGCACCGCGCATGGTGCTCATCATTACGAATCATGAATACCGCCGCAAGCTCGAACAGACGTTTCAGAATTTCCGCATCCCGATCTATTATCAGTGCCAGGGGCACGGCACCGCGCCGTCGGAGATGCTCGACATCTTCGGCCTGAGCGGCAGCGGCCGCCTGCTCACGATCGGGCTGCTGCCGAAATTTCTCGTGCGCGACCTGCTCGACGCGCTGCAGCAGCGCATCCCGCTGCACAAACGCGGCGGCGGCATCGTGCTGACGATCCCAATCACGGGACTGCAGCGGCCGATGTTCCAGCTCATGAACGACCAGCTGCGCGAGACCATTGAACAGAAGATCGAAGAAAGGGTGGATAGCGATATGTCCGATATGCAAACCAGCGCCGGTTACGCCGCCATCTGGGTCGCGCTCAGCAACGGCTACAGCAGCGACGCGATCGACGCGGCCAGAAGCGCCGGCGCCATGGGCGGAACGATCCTCAAAGGCCGGCGGCAGAACTCCAAACGCATCAGCCAGAAGCTCGGCATCTCCATGCAGGAGGAAGAGGAGTTCGTCGTCATCGTCACGCCGCGCGAAAAGAAGGCCTCCGTCATGAACGCGATCAGCGACGCCTGCGGCCTGCGCACGGACGCGCACGGCATCATCCTCTCGCTGCCGGTGGACGAGGTCATCGGCCTTGAGACCGGAGAAAACACGCTGTAACATTCCAAATAAACCAAAAATGCCGCAGGCAGCCGCCTGCGGCATTTTTGCGTCCGGATAGCGTATTTCAGGCCAGGGCGCGCTCGACCGCCGCCATTGCGTGGGCATGGGTCGTGTCGATGAGCGGCACCGCGCAGTCCTCTGGCTTGACCAGCAGGCCGAATTCCGTGCAGCCAAGGATCACGGCCTCCGCGCCGCGATCGGTCAGGTCCCGGATCGCAGCCCGAAACTTGTCCCGGGTCTCCGGGAGAAACACGTCCTTGACCAGTTCCTGATACAGTGCGTTATGGATGTTGTCAAAATGCGCGCCGTCCGGGAACAGCACATTCAGGCCGTAGCGCTCCTGCAGGCGGCCCCGAAAGAAGGTGCTCGACGATTACCGCCCGCTGCTGGAGGAAAAAGGCTTCCGGGTCGAGATCCGGCCGACGGACGAGACGGTCTTTGCCGACCGGCGCGGGCTGTGCTTCCTGCTCGGGCAGGTCGTGAGCAACAGCGTGAAGTATGCGCTCGAAAAGCCGGTGCTGAGCTTTTCCCTGGAAAGCAATGACACGGCGACCGTCCTGTCCATCCGCGACAACGGGCCGGGCGTGCGCGCGTGCGACCTGCCGTACGTGTTTGAAAAAGGCTTCACCGGAGACTCCGGCCACGAGAAGAACAAAGCCACCGGCATGGGGCTCTATCTCGCGCGCGAGGTCGCAAAGGATCTGGGCCTCACGCTCACCGCCGCGTCCGACTGGGGCGCGGGGTTTGAAATTCGGGTCACATTCCCGGTCGTAGCAGAATGAATATTGAAGATCCGGCGCCGCTGTTCGCGGCGCCGGATTTTTTCTGCCATGCCTTGCCCCATCGAGCTCCCCCGCCGCGCAAAATGCCCCGGCAGCTTTTGCTGCCGGGGCAAAGGGGGATGCGACATCTAACGGGATGGTACGTCAGACGATGTTATACTTCTTGAGCAGATCCACCACGACATTGTTGACCAGCGGCTCCTTGACGAGGTCAAGCAGCGGCAGAACCGACGGGAGCAGGAACTCCAGCGGCTTCTTGCCGTCGAGCAGCTTGCTGGTGGCGTAGAGCAGGTCGCGGATATCATACACGCTGCCCCAGACTTCCGGCACGCCGCGGTCGACGTTGCAGAGCGTGTAGACCGCTTCCATCGCGGTGCGGATGGAGTACTCGGTGGTGAACACGGTGTCGCGCGGGGTATCGGCGAACTGGCCGACGAACGCGAGGTTGACGGAACCATCGGGCACGACCTTCGGGCGGTCGCCTTCGGCTCTGGGCTCGAAGAACGTGGTGACGTAAGGCATCATGCACGGCGTGGTGTTGCACTCGTTCGTGGCCAGATCCATGATCTGATCCTCGGGGATGCCGATGTGGTACAGCCACTCTGCCGCCAGCTCGATGCCGGTGCAGTCGCACATGTTCTTCTTGATGAAGTCGCCCTTGTCGTCCCAGCAGTTGAGGCCGTAGACCCAGATCAGGCAGTGATCCTTCGGCTGCTCCTGGAACTGGCCCTGACGGTTGATGGTCCAGCTGACGAGCCAGCTCGAATCGCGGCAGGTGACGATGCCGCCGGTAACGACCTTGCCGGACAGCGGGTCGCGCTTGCAGATCTTCTGGATGGCGTCGAGGATCTGCTTGTTGGCCGTGTCGACGGTCCAGGACTCCCAGCTGGTCTCCTTGATGTCCTTGAAGAACTTCTCGGGATGGCCGAACGCCGGATCCTGCGCGGCGAGCTTCTTCCACATCTCGATGGACGGGCCTTCGCCGTTCTTGACCTTGATGACCGGAGCGTGCGTCTGATCGCCGTAAGCGGACGCATCGCCCTGGCAGCCATTCGTGCAGATGACGAGATCGTTCTCGGTCAGCTCGATGACCTTTTCCACGCCGCCCTGGGTGTACTCGATCTTCTTGGCGACCTTCTTGTCCTCGGTGCAGTCGCAGACGATGTTCGTGACCGTGGTGTCGAAGAGGACCTTTCCGCCGTGGTCGGTGATGTATTTGCACATTGGGAGGATCATGGACTCATACTGGTTGTAGCGGGTGAAACGCAGTGCGCTCAGATCCGGCAGGCCGTCGATGTGGTGGATGTAGCGCTGCAGGTAGAGCTTCATCTCGAGGGCGCTGTGCCACTTCTCGAACGCGAACATGGTCTGCCAGTAGGTCCAGAAGTTCGTGGCGTAGAACTCATCGTCGAACACGTCGTCGATCTTCTTGTCCTCGAGGGACTTGTTGGTTGCCATGAACAGCTTCAGCAGCTGGGTGGCGGCGCCGGGCGTCAGGCCGTACTTACGGTCGGTGTGGGCGTCCTGGCCCTGCTTCTCGGTGACACGGCACAGGGAGAAGTTCGGGTCTTCCTTGTTGAGGTAGTAGTACTCGGAGAAGACCGTCTCGCCCGGGTTCACGATCGACGGGATGGACTTGAACAGATCCCACATGCACTCGAAGTGGTTATCCATCTCACGGCCGCCGCGCATGATGAAGCCCTTGGTCGCGTCGTAGATGCCGTCGCAGGAGCCGCCGGCCACCGGCAGGTGCTCAAAGAGCGTGATGTGCTCGCCGGGCATCTGTGCATCGCGGATCAGGAAGCAAGCCGCCGCCAGACCGGCCAGGCCGGTGCCGACGACATATGCCGACTTGTTGTCGATGCCTTCGGGTTTTTTCGGCGTTGCAAACGCCTCGTAGTTACCGCTGCTGTAATACATTCTGTGTACCTCCCATTCATGATGTGTTTTCCGTATTTTTTGTGCAGTCCGCTGCACGAGTTTCTTCTGTTATGGTCACTAACACTTGCCTCCAAAAAAAAGAAGCAACTTCGTTTGACAATTATCAATATAGCGAATTTCGCCATCTTTACTGCACCATTTGTTACGCAAATGGCGATAATTAAACATAACCATTTGGTTTCGTTGAATGTCACTAAATTGGCGATTTGCAATTGTGCATTTTGACCGTTTTTCGCCAAACGTCCAATTAAAATGCGTCAAATGGCACAAAAGAAAGCTGTCAAAAAGCGAAATTCGCTTTTTGACAGCTTCCAGTTTGGACATATATGGTCGCCAAGTGTGCCCTACAAGTTGGCCATGCCCTCCAGCGCAGGGCGGTCGAGCACATAGATCTTGCCGCGGCCGGTGCGCAGAAGGCCCATCTGACGCATCCCCTCCAGTTCCCTGCTGATGACCTCGCGCGTGGTGCCGAGGTGGTGGGAGATCTCCTCGTGGGTGATGCGCGCAAAGCCGTCCTCGGGGTGGGCATCGGCCTTTTCGAGCACGACGCGGGCGATGCAGCTGCGCAGAGGATGGAAAAAATAATACTCTATGTTATTGAGCACCGTCTGGACATTGCGCGCCTGCGTGCACTGCAAAAACTGCTGCACGACCGGCGATTCCGCGCACAGCGGGCGCAGGGCCACAATGTTGATGTAGGCAAACACGGCGTCGCTGGTCGCCTGCAGGATGGGGACCGTGTCACCCGGCGCTGCACTGTCGAGCGTATTGAGCATGCAGCAGCCGCCGCTGACGATCGACATGAGCGTGATCTCGCGGCCGGTGTCCGTCGCAATAAACACACGCACTCCGCCCGAGAGCACGAGAAACAGGCCGTTTTTTTCCGGCATGGAAAAGATCACGTCGTCCCCCGCGCGGTACGAGCGGACGATCGTATTCAGGCGCAGCATCTGCTGCTGAGAGCCCGTCAGCGAATCCCAGAACGGCAGGCACACCGTAAAGTCATAGGAACGTTTGTTTTTATCCGTGCTGCACACCTCCGCCGTTTTTGAATAATATGTTAGCGTCACTAACATATATGCGCAAAAAAAGAAACTTGCTGCTTCTTCTCACATCTTATCAAATTGGCACGTCCATACCGTATCATTTGTTACATATCCGGTGCCTTTTCACGTTTTCCTGCCAGTACGGAGGCGTCTGGTTCATTCTTGATATAGCTCACGAGCAGCTCGCCGGTAAACTGGACGACATCGACCGGAGAAACGCCGAAGGACACGTTCTCATAGATCGTCGTACCGGTATAAGCGTTGAGCAGACACTGATACACCGCGTAAATATTCACATCCGGGCGGATCGAGCCGTCGGCCACGCCTTCGCGCAGGGCCTTGAGCGCCGGGACGGGGATCTCCTTGTCGTAGTACTTCCAGAACACATTGTTGACGTCGCTGCCGGTGTTCTTCTCGGAATAGGCCGAAAACATCTCGCGCGTGTAGTCGTACCACTCCGGCTGGTCATCATAAATGCGGAAGTAAATGTGCATGCAGACGACGAACTTTTCATACCCCGTCGTACACGCTGCGGACTCTCGCTTGTACTGCTCCATAAAATCAGTAAAAAACGTAGCCAATGCGTCGCGCCAGGCGGCAAACACGAGCGCGTCCTTGTTGCGGAAATAGCGGTACAGCGACGTCGGCGTCAGGCCGGCCGCCTCGGCGATGCGGCTGATGGGCGTCGCGGCGATGCCGTCTGCGATGAACAGCGTCTGCGCCGTGTGGATCACACGCCGGATGTTCTGTTCCCGTTCCTCACTGCGTTTCACGGTCTGCACCTCCCTGCGCAAAGTTGTTTACAGTATGCCATGTTTTCACGCCGTTTGCAACCGCAAATGTGCCGGGTGGAAACATTTGTGCCTTGCACGGCGCAGCGCAGCGTGGTATGCTCACGGCAGACAGAGAGATTCCTCCCCGTCGGAGCGGATGTCTTGGCCCCGACGGAAGTCGGGGTCTTTTTTTTTGACCGATTTCACCGGTCATAAAAAAGACCCGATCTCATTCGAGGCGGGTCTTGCCCCCTCGAGCTCCCCCGCGACGCTTTATCCGTTTCCCTGCCGCATCTTGACGATAGACAGCAAAAAGAGCACGCTGCCAAAGCAGCGTGCTCTTTATATGGTTTGCGTTTTGGCTGGTTGGCGCCGAATCAGGCAGCCTTCTTCGCCTTGGCCTGCGCTGCGAGTGCCTTGCTGCCCTCGACGACGAGGTCGATAGCAAGGATGACAAGCAGGATGGCCAGGATCGCGCGGATGTAGCACCATGCAAGGCCGGTGCCGCCGGCGATGATCGCAGTGATCTGGGACTTGATGGTGAAGACCAGAGACGTCAGCGTCACGAGGATCATGAAGATCATCGGGAAGTAGAACATCTTGTTGTTTCTGCCCATCTTGCCGAGCCATGCGGCGACGGCCAGCAGGCCGAGGCCGGCCAGGAGCTGGTTGGCAGCGCCGAACAGGGGCCAGATCTTTGCGTAACCGGTCATGCCAAGGGCAATGCCAAGCACGACGGTGATCGCGGTGGAGACGTACGGATTGCAGAGGACCTTGCGAGCGCCGGTCACGGTCGGATCGCCGGCCTTCTCACCGGGCTTGAGCCAGAATTCCTGGAACATGTAGCGAGCCAGACGGGTCGCGGTATCCAGAGAGGTCAGGCAGAACACGGACACGGCCAGGACCATCAGCGTGTAGGTGACGGACACGGCGCCGGAGCCGAAGATCTTGCCGAGCATCTGGGACAGGCCGGTCGCGAACACGACGGTCGGGGTGACGGTCGTGCCGGCTTTGTAATCCTGCCAGATGTACGCAACAGCGCACAGGGAGACGAGCGCGAGCACGCACTCAATGAGCATGCCGCCGTAGGCGATGGGCTGCGCGTCCTTCTCATTGTTGAGCTGCTTAGCCGTCGTGCCGGAACCAACGAGGGAGTGGAAGCCGGAGATGGCGCCGCAGGCAATGGTAACGAACAGAGCCGGGAACATATAGCCAAGGGAGCTGCCCGTCGGGGCGATGGTGTCTTTGAAGCCGGTGAACGCAGGCATATCCAGCGTCGGGTGGCAGCCGATGACACCGATGATCGCGAGGATCATCATCGCATACAGCAGGAACGAGCTGAGGTAGTCACGCGGCTGGAGCAGGATCCACACAGGCGTGACGGAAGCGACCAGAATGTAGATGCCGCAGATGATCATCCAGGTCTGGTAGCTCAGGTAGATCGGGTGCCACTTGATGCCAAGCCACATCACCAAGGCAATGGCCACAACACCGATGATCGTGGACACGCCGATCGGCGCATTTCTGCGGTACACGAAGAAACCGAAGAAGATGGCCAGGACGATGAACAGCAGCGAGATGATCGCCGTCGTGGCGTTGGCAGCGGAAGCAGCCACATCCACAACACCGTCCACATAGGTGGCCTTGAACGTATTGGCAACGATGGACGCAAACGCGGCCACGACCAGGATCAGGGTCAGGTAAGAGAAGATGAGGAACAGGCGCTTGGCCTTCTTGCTGATGCTGGTCTCGACAACGGTGCCGATGGACTGGCCGTCATTGCGGACAGAGGCAAACAGCGCGCCGTAGTCATGCACACCACCGAAGAAGATGCCGCCGATGAGGACCCACAGCAGCACCGGGACCCAGCCGAAAACAGCGGCCTGGATCGGGCCGTTGATCGGGCCGGCACCCGCGATGGAGGAGAAGTGGTGGCCCATCAGGACAGGGGCCTTTGCAGGGCAGTAGTCCATGCCATCTTCCAGCTCGTGAGCCGGCGTCGGGCGGGACGGGTCGATGCCCCACTGTTTGGACAGCCATCCGCCGTAGAAAACGTAGCCCAGGGCGAGAATGACAATGCCAACAATCAAAATTACAGCAGCATTCATTGAATTAACTCCCTTCTTTCATATTCTTAAACAGTGTTGTCTTCAACAACTGTGCTGTACTGCGTCCGCTGCCATTGGCAGCCGTTTTGCCGGTGCTGAGCTCCACGACGCCGGTGTGGTAATCCATCCAGCCGTGGAACGCGAGCTTGAAGCTCTTATAAATACGTGTGCGGCGCAGGGCGCGCAGCGCATCCGGCTCACAGGTATCACACAAGAAGATCGCCGTGATATAAGAGCACATATGATTCGGGCCCGGCTCGATCCGCTGCATGCCGTCGGCACGCGCCTGCTCGCGGCACTGCTCGAAAATTTCTTTCGTGAGCACGGGGACCGAGAAAATGTAGACATATTCGTTGTTGTCCGCTTCCCAGAGCTTGGCGGCCTTGACCAGCACATACTTCTCGGAGTGGATGTGCAGACCGGCCTCCGCGACCAGATAGCCCTTCGGCTCCTCGTGGCGCACAACATCAAAATATCCCGAATAACTGTGACACAGTTTGTCGAGCGCTTCCTCGCGGGTCATACGCCGTCCTCCCTGTTCGATGCAAAATTTTCATAGTATGTTTTCATGGAGTTCATGAACAAACTAAGAACAAAGTGTAAACGTATTGCTAAGGTTATGATAGCGCGCACACCAGAATCTTTCAAGTGAAAAGAATGACAAATATCCGCATCCGTTTTTGTCAACTTTTCATAACGTACGCACAAAAATGTCGAAGAACTTGGAATTATGTAAATCATTTTCCGTAAGGAACAGACAAACGTTTCACCTGTGCGGACACTGATTTTTCAGCGAAAATGTGGCTGCGTTTTTTGCTTGACGATCTTTTCCTGCAGCAAAATATAATTATGTAAACCATCTTGCAAAGTCGCTCTGCCGCCCTCAGTGCAGGTACGGACGGCAAGTGCGATTCTTGTCGAAAAGTGATTGACAGGACGTGCAAATCTTGCTACAATGAGTCGTCTCAATTGGAATGATGCCTAGAGTCTTTCCGAAGCAAGATGCGACCGCCGCCGCGCCCTGCGCGCCGGCTAAGGCCATACGGACAGCCGGGTCGAATGCCGCAAACCGCACCGCGTGCGGTGGCAACTTCTGTTGCCTTATTGATTGAGTTAAAAGCTCGAGTTTTATAAGTTGGTCACTTAAAACCAGGCTGCTTTCAGCATCCAAACTTGTGAAATGGTCAATAAGAGTAGTAAAAGTAATCTTTGCTATATAGACTCTCAAGACACAACATCCTGTTGGGAACGGTGCGCACGGGCCGCGGACGGCCACTGCGCGCCCAATGGCATATGTTTGTTCACAAGCGCCGCTGCTGATCTGCAGCGGCGTTTTTTGTGCACAAGGGGGAAACACAGCCATGAAAAAAGTCATTGAACTCCGCAACGTCAGCAAACAGTTTGACGGCGAGACTGTTCTCGACAGCATCAACCTCGACATTTACGACAACGAATTTCTGACGCTGCTCGGCCCGTCCGGCTGCGGCAAAACCACGACCCTGCGCATGATCGGCGGCTTTGAAACGCCGGATCAGGGCGACATTCTCTTTCTCGGTGAGCGCATCAACGACATTCCGCCGCACAAGCGCAACATCAACACCGTTTTCCAGCGCTACGCACTCTTCCCCCACCTGAACGTGTTTGAAAACGTGGCGTTTCCGCTGCGCGAGCAGAAGCTGCCGCGCGACGAGATCGAGCAGAAGGTCAACGAGATGCTCGCGCTCGTCAAGCTCACGGGCTTCGAGCGCCGCAACGTCACGCGCCTGTCCGGCGGACAGCAGCAGCGCGTCGCCATTGCGCGCGCGCTCGTGAGCCGGCCGCGCGTGCTGCTGCTCGACGAGCCGCTCGCCGCGCTCGACCTGAAGCTGCGCAAGGACATGCAGCAGGAGCTCAAGAACATCCAGAAGGCCACCGGCATCACGTTCGTGTTCGTCACGCACGACCAGGAGGAGGCCCTGAGCATGTCCGACACGATCGTCGTCATGTCCGAGGGCAAGATCCAGCAGATCGGCACGCCGCTTGATATTTATAATGAACCGCAGAATGCTTTCGTGGCGGATTTCATCGGCGAGAGCAACATTGTCGACGGCATCATGCGGCAGGACTTCCGCGTGACGTTCTCCGGCCACACGTTCACGTGCGTGGACAAGGGCTTTGCCAAAAACGAGAACGTGGACGTCGTCATCCGCCCCGAGGATGTGGACATCGTGCCCATCGAAAAGGGCATGCTGCGCGGCACGGTCACGTCCGTCACGTTCATGGGCGTGCACTATGAGATCATCATCGACATCAATGGCTTCAAGTGGATGATCCAGACGACGGACTACGTCGACGAGGGCGCGGAGGTCGGCCTGTATATCGAGCCGGACGCCATCCACATCATGAAAAAGTCCGAGTATTCGGGCATGTACGGCGACTACTCCTCGTTCAGCAACGAGCTGGACGAGCTCTCGGACGCGGAAAGCGAGCCGGACGAATGAACAATCGCATCCATTCCGAAAACCGCCGCGCCTCGCTGGCGCATCGTCTGGCGCTCGCACCGTATTCCGTGTGGGCGGTCATCTTCGTGGCCGTGCCGCTCGTGTTCGTGGCCTACTATGCGTTCACGGACGAGAGCTTCCGGTTCACGACCGAAAACCTGACGAAGTTTTTCACCGCCGTGAGCACGATCACCGACGACAGCGGCGCTGCGCGCGAGGTGCACACGTACCTGCTCATCTTCTGGCGCTCGGTGAAGCTGGCCGTCATCTCCACGGCCATCTGCCTGCTCATGGGCTACCCCATCGCGTATATCATCGCCCGCGCCGCCCCGCGCACGCAGAAGACGATCATCACGCTCATCATGATCCCGATGTGGATGAACTTCCTCATCCGCACCTATGCGTGGATGACCATCCTGCAGGACTCTGGCCTGCTCAACATGCTCTTTTCCGCGCTGCACCTCGGCCAGGCGCACATCATCGGCACCGAGGGCGCCGTCGTCGTCGGCATGGTGTACGACTACTTCCCGTATATGATCCTGCCGATCTACTCGGTCATGGCCAAGATGGACACGCGCCTGATCGAGGCCGCGCGCGACCTCGGCTGCAACAGTCTCGGCGTGCTGCGGCGGGTCATCTTCCCGCTGAGCCTGCCGGGCGTCATGTCCGGCATCACGATGGTGCTCATCCCGTCGATCAGCACCTTTTATATCTCGCAGAAACTCGGCAACGGCAAGTTCTTCCTCATCGGCGACGCGATCGAGGGGCAGTACGTGGCCAACAACCTGCACTTTGCCGCCGCCATCGCCTTCATCCTCATGCTGATCCTGCTGGCCGCCATGGCCCTGATGAAGCGCGGCACGAACAAGCGCGTCTACGGAGGTGTGTGACATGAAACGAGCTGCTAAGATCTATACCGCCCTCATCTTCGTGTTCCTGTTCGCGCCGATCGTGATCCTGCTGGTATTCTCGTTCAACGAGGCCAAGAGCCTGTCGGTGTTCTCCGGCTTCTCATTAAAATGGTATCAGGAGCTGTTCCGCGACGGGGAAACGCTCAACGCACTCAAAAACACGCTCATCCTCGCCGTGGTCGCATCGCTCGTATCGACCGCGATGGGCACGGCTGCCGCCGTGGGCATGAACCGGATGCGCAACAAATATCTGCGCGCCGCGCTCGACACGGCGACCGACATCCCCATGATGAATCCGGACATCATCACCGGCATTTCGCTGATGCTCATGTTCGTGTTCTTCGGCCGGCTGCTCGGCACGTCCACGAGTCTCGGCTTCTGGTCGATGCTCGCGGCGCACATCACGTTCTGCCTGCCGTATGTCATCATGCAGGTGCTGCCGAAGCTGCAGCAGATGGACCGCTCGCTGCCCGAGGCCGCGATGGATCTCGGCTGCACGCCGGTGCGTGCGTTTTTCCGCGTGGAAGTGCCGGAGATCCTGCCCGGCATCATCACCGGCATGATCATGGCCTTCACGCTCTCGCTCGATGACTTCGTCATCAGCTACTTCACGCAGGGCAGCGGCTTCCAGACGCTCCCGATCCGCATCTACAACATGACGAAAAAGACCGTCACGCCGAAAATGTACGCCCTGGCGACGATCATCTTCTTCGTCATTCTCGCGCTGCTGCTGCTGACGAACCTCGTCGACGAGGACGACACGCAGCGCATCCGCGACGCCCGCCGTGCCAAGCGCAGCGGCAGCGGCCGCCGCCCCGTGCGCGCCGCCGTGGGCATCCTTACCGCCGCCGCGCTGCTCATCGCCGGCATCAGCATCTACAGCAGCCGGCAGGAGACGCGCGTGCTCAACGTCTACAACTGGGGAGAATATATCTCCGACGGCTCGGACGATTCGCTCGACACCATCGCCGCGTTCGAGGACTGGTACAAGGCGACCTACGGCGTGCCCGTCAAGGTCAACTATGACACCTACGCCAGCAACGAGGACATGTACGCCAAGCTCAAGAGCGGCGCCGTGAGCTACGACGTTGTCATCCCGTCGGACTACATGATCGCGCGCATGGAAGCCGAGGACATGCTCCTGCCGCTCAACTACGACAACATCCCGAACTATCAGTATATCTCCGAGGACTTCCGCGGCCTGTACTATGACCCCGACGACACCTACACCGTTCCGTACACCTACGGCATCGTGGGCGTGATCTACAACGCCAATGTCGTGGACGAGGCCGACACCGGCAGCTGGGATCTGATGTGGAACCCGAAATACGCCGGCAACATCCTGCAGTTCAACAACGCGCGCGACGCGCTCGGCACGGCCATGTACCGCGCCGGCATCGACGTCAACACGACCGACCACGCCGACTGGCAGCAGGCACTGCAGGCACTCGTCGACCAGCGCCCGCTCGTCAAGAGCTACGTCATGGATGAGATCTACAACATGATGGAGTCCGGCGAGGCCGCCGTGGCCGCCTACTACGCAGGCGACTACTTCACGATGTGCGACGCACAGGCCGACAGCGTGGATCTGCAGTTTTACTACCCCGAAAACACGAACTACTTCATTGACGCCATGTGCATCCCGACAAGCTGCCGGGATCAGGAGCTGGCCGAGTGCTTCATCAACTTCATGCTCAGCCGCGAGGCCGCCGTGGCCAACGCCGAGTATATCTACTACGCCTCGCCGAACCGGCTCGTGTATGACGACCCGGAGTATATCGACGACATGGGCGAGGACACGATGGCCATCCTCTACCCCGACATCGGCTCGTTCCGCGATGCATACAACCGCAGCGCCTACCGCAACCTCGACCAGGACACGCTGACCTATGTCAACAGTCTCTGGGAGACGCTCAAGATCAACTGACCCCTCCGTCATGGGCAGACACCGGGCACGGTGCCTGCCCATTTTTCTGCCATTTTGGGGCTTGCCATCCGCGGGCGGATATGCTATACTCTTTCACCGGTTAGTTTACTTTAACTATAAACATTGGTTAGATGTATCTAACGAAATACCACATGACAACACGCCGCTTCCCTCCGCATCCCGGCGCGCTTGCATAGAAAGAGGATGTCATGGCAGAAGAAAACAAATTTCTGGAGATCGTGGACCTGAAAAAGGGCTACGGCAGCGGTGAGACCCGGCAGGAGGTCCTGCGTGGGATGACGTTTTCGGTCGCGCGCGGCGAGATCTGCGTCCTGCTCGGCCCTTCCGGCTCGGGCAAGTCCACCCTGCTGAACATCATCGGCGGGATCGACAGCGCCGACGCGGGCTTCATCTCCATCGGCGGCGACAAGCTCGAGGACATGGGCGAGAAAGCGCTCACGCAGTACCGCCGCAAGCACCTGGGCTACGTCTTTCAGCTCTATAACCTGATCGCCAACCTGAACGTCAAGGAGAACATCGAGGTCGGCGCCTATCTCTCGGACGCGCCGCTGAATATTGACGAGGACAACGTTGCGACTGTCGTCACTGAGCGCGACATCACGAAGATGGCCGATCAGCTCGACCACTCGATGGGCTCCTACATGACCTATTTCCAGTACCTGTGCGTGCTGCTGTCGGCCGTACTGATCTACCTGCTGACCAAGCTCATCATGGAAAAGAACGAAAACGCCATCTCCATGGTGAAGATCCTCGGCTATGAAAACCGGGAAATCGCGCGGCTGTACCTGCTGTCGACGACGATCGTGTTCGTGCTCCTCGGCTACGCCATCGTGACGATCTTCGATTTCCACCGCATCCGGAAGATCCCCATGGACGAAGCGCTCAAGAGCGCGGAATAAGCGGCGGACACCGTCCGCAGCCCTCGCGGGAAAAAACAGCGCCCGGGCAAACGCAGCTGCGTTTTCCCGGGCGTTTTTCTGCTGTATCGCAGCGGAAGCGGCCGCTAAGAAATTGTATATTTTTGCTCTTGCATCCGTGCCGCCTTTGGCATATCATAGGGCCTTGGAACTTTACCCATTTGTAAGAAAAGGTGAGAAGATCTATGCAGACAGCGACCAAGCCGCAGCATCTGGACATGCTCAACGGCCCGATCTGGAATAAACTCCCGCGCTATGCCCTGCCCGTCGCCGCGACCGGCATCCTCGGTCAGCTGTTCAACGCGGCCGACATCGCCGTCGTCGGCAATTTCACGGGCGATATGCGCACGGCCGCCGTGGCTGCCGTCGGCGCCAACAGCCCGGTCATCGGCCTGCTGCTGAATCTGTTCATTGGCATCGCGCTCGGTGCGAACGTCGTCATCGCCAACGCCATCGGCCGCGGCGACCGCGAGACCGTACACCGCGCCGTGCACACCTCCATCGTCACGGCGCTCATCGGCGGCGTGATCGTAGCGATCTTCGGCCAGTTCATCGCGGCCGGGCTCATGGGCCTGCTCAACGTGCCGGACGATGTGTACCCGCTCGCGCTCGCGTATCTGCGCATCTACCTGCTGGGCATGCCGGTCATTTTGCTGTATAACTTCGAGGCGGCCATCTTCCGCAGCGTCGGCGACACGAAGGTGCCGCTCATCGCGCTGACGGTCTCCGGCGTCCTGAACGTGATCCTCAACCTGTTTTTCGTCATCGTGCTCAAGATGAACGTCAACGGCGTCGCCATCGCAACGGTGCTCTCCAACGCGGTCAGCTCTGCACTGCTGCTGCGCCGCCTGCTGCACGGCGATCTGGTGCGCGTGGAGCTGAAGCAGCTGCGCATCGACCCCGCCATCTTCCGCAAGATCATGCGCATCGGTCTGCCGGCCGGTATTCAGAGCGCGATCTTCTCGGTGTCGAACATCATCATCCAGTCGGCCATCAACAGCCTCGGCACCGTCGTCATGGCCGCCTCGAGCGCCGCGTTCAACATCGAGATCATCGCCTATGACGTGCTCAACTCCTTCAGCCAGGCGTGCACGACCTTTGTCGGCCAGAACTACGGCGCCGGCAAGATCGACCGCTGCAAAAAAACCATGCTTCTGTCCCTCGGCGAGGACATCATCGCCTCGGCCATCGCCATCGTGATCGTGCTGCTGACGGGCAAGTATCTGCTGGCCATTTTCAACAACGACCCGCAGGTCATCGAGATCGGCTACAGCCGCCTGCTCATTCTCTTCGGATCGTATATCTTCAGCCTGACGTATGAGATCCTGTCCGGCTACCTGCGCGGCTTCGGCATCTCGCTCGTGCCGGCGATCCTGACGCTCTTCGGCGTGTGCGGCGTGCGCATCGTGTGGATCAACACCGTGTTCCCGCTGCACCACACGTTCCGGTCGATCATGCTCGTGTATCCGATCAGTCTTGCGACCACGGCGGTGCTCATCTTCATCGCACTGCTCGTCTACCGGCCGTCGCACAAGTTTGCCGCCCGCAGCGGCGAACAAACGGCAGCATAAAGAATGACGCACCGTTTCGCGCCCGCGTGTCATGCACAAAAAAACGCCCCTGTTTTCACACGAAAACAGGGGCGTTTGAGATTTCCGGAAAACCCAAGAAGCTCTCCGGAAAACGGCTTGCAGTCCGCCGTGTGCATAATCTGCGCACCGGTGGAGAAGCTTACCCCCGCACGTATACGACCGCCGCACGGCGGGTAAAATTTCAACAGTCAAGAACAAAGGAGATCGGATCATGGGTCTGAAAAACATCGAAAAAGCACAGGTGCTGCGTCTCGGCGACGAGGTTGAATACCAGCCGGGGCAGATCGTGAGCAAGACGCTCGCGCAAAACCGCGCTCTGAGCATGACGCTCTTCGCCTTCGAGCAGGATGAGGAGATCAGCACGCACACTGCCGACGGCGACGCGCTCGTCACCGTGCTCGACGGCACGGGCCGCTTCACCATCGACGGCGAGGCGCACCTCGTCTCCGCCGGGGAGAGCATCATCATGCCGGCGCACGTGCCGCACGCGGTCTATGGGCAGACGCGCTTTAAGATGCTGCTGACCGTGATCGTATAACGCGGGACATCCCCGCATATAAGCCCCCCCC
>ERZ773190.1640-NODE-1640-length-20426-cov-5.493397_pt1 | contig 20426 bp, 22 predicted proteins | sample MGYA00511111_ERZ773190 | MGnify/ENA primary metagenome ERZ773190 (study PRJEB29015, sample SAMEA2737777) | human gut metagenome | biome: human gut; feature: human-associated habitat; material: faeces | place: China | collected 2012 ... | reverse complement strand
TGAAAAATACTGCTGATGCAGTATTTTTCACACGGCTATTTGTTTCTGAGCGAAAGCAAATAGCTTTGATGGCAGAACTGAAATCGCCTATGCGAATTTCAGTTCGCCTCTTCGCGTTAAACGCTCAGAAAAGAGGGATAAAATGGATATTGTATGTTTAGATTTAGAGGGAGTACTTGTACCGGAGATCTGGATTGCATTTGCAGAGGCAAGTGGGATTCCGGAGTTAAAGAGAACTACGAGAGATGAGCCGGATTATGATAAGCTTATGACATGGCGTCTGGGGATTCTTAAGGAGCATGGTCTGGGACTTAAGGAGATTCAGGACACCATTGCTACGATCGATCCGATTCCGGGAGCAAAGGAGTTTTTGGATGAGCTTCGTTCCATTACACAGGTAATTATCATCAGTGATACATTTACACAGTTTGCAAGCCCTCTGATGAAGAAGCTGGGCTGGCCAACAATCTTCTGTAATTCACTGGAGGTTGCACCGGATGGCGAGATCACAGGCTTTAAGATGAGAGTGGAACAATCCAAGTTAACTACTGTAAAAGCTTTACAGTCTATCGGATTCGATACCATTGCAAGCGGTGATTCCTACAATGACCTGGGTATGATCCAGGCAAGCAAGGCAGGATTTCTCTTCCGCAGTACAGACAAGATCAAGGCAGATTATCCGGAGATCCCGGCATACGAAGAATATGACGAACTGCTGGCTGCAATCAGAAACGCCATGAAATAATCTTAGAGCGTGTCTGAAAAAGGCTTTCTGCAATTGCCAAAAAAGCCACCATACAGGTCAAATCATTCCTGTATGATGGTTTTTATTTTGTGCTTCCATTACTGTTGTTACTCTGTTATACCCATACATTACATCTCAAACGCCTTTTTTATACTGTCATAATGCAGGAATTTCCCTTCTGCTGCAAAGGCTTTGATCTCATCAACAGTGGCAAACATATATCCGTCTGTTTCCTCTGTCTGCAGGTGCAGGTCACTCTCATCAATATCCATGACAAAACGGTACACATCCACGAAGTAGTTATCTCCCTCACCCGGATTCTCTCTCTTATAAGTAAACAGATATCCGCCTTCCGCATTTCGTACATCCAGTCCTGTTTCTTCTTTTACTTCACGAAGGACAGCCTCGCAGGATTCCTCACCTGCCTGGGCTGCACCCCCTGATACTTCCCACCAGCCGGGAGCCCATGCCTTGGTCATCACACGTTTGGTGATCAGGAATGTACCATCTGGTCTGCCGACGACACCAAGTACGGTCAGGTGATACTCCCCGTCCTTCAGACACCAGTCATTTCTTTTCATTGTGCGTCCTGTCGGTTTCTTATTTTCATCATAAATATCCCAAAATTCCATTTTTAATTATCTCCCTGTAAAATTACTGTCTGCCTGTAACTTTATACATAATATCATTTTGCCGGTCTTATTGCAAATATATACTGATCTTACAGTTGTGCTGTCAGGAAAGCGGGTTACTGTTCACTCCGTTCACAGTAACGTAGCCAAAATTCATTCCAGATTGCCTGCGGCAATGGAATTTTGGCTTGTATGTCTCGGGATTTTGGCATATTCATGCCAAAACACCTCGCGGGACAGTGGTGTGTGAACAGTAACGAAAGCGGGACGGAGAAATATTCACAAAATTTTCGCGCAGCAGTGCCGAAATATCTCTGAATCCCATACATTCGTGCATTGAAATTAGAACAATTATTCAGTATAATTATAGTTAATAACTGTGGCCATACAGCTGCAGTCACTTAAAGGAGGAATATCATTATGGCAACATGGAAAAATCTCGACACTCTTGCTTCCTACAGCAAACTTGCCGAACTGAAAGGTCATGTAAATATTGCAGATGCCATGGCAGGCGAGAAAGGTGCTGAACGTGTAAAGAAATACAGCACACCGATGGCAGCCGGCTTAACTTACAACTACGCTGCAAAACAGGTTGATGAAACAGTTCTGGATGCACTTGCAAAACTGGCAGATGAGGCTGAGCTTATTGACAAATTCCAGGAATTATACAACGGTGCTGTGATCAACACAGGAGAGAAACGTATGGTTCTTCATCACCTTGCACGTACACAGCTTGGCGAAGACGTAGTAGTTGATGGTGTCAACAAACGTGAATTCTACGTTGCACAGCAGAAGAAAGCCGCAGACTTCGCAAATAAAGTTCACGCAGGTGAGATTACTAACGAAAACGGCGAGAAATTCACAACTGTTGTACAGATCGGTATCGGTGGAAGTGATTTAGGTCCTCGTGCATTATATATTGCTCTTGAGAATTGGGCTAAAGCAAACAACACATCCAAGATGGAAGCTAAATTTATCAGCAACGTAGATCCTGATGACGCAGCTGCTGTTCTTGCTTCCGTAGACCTTGCTCATGCTCTGTTCATCGTTGTATCCAAATCCGGTACAACTCTTGAAACACTGACAAATGAAGCCTTCGTAAAGAATGCTCTGGTTAAAGCAGGATTAAACCCATCCAAACATATGCTTGCCGTAACAAGCGAGACATCACCTCTGGCAAAGAGCGAAGATTATCTTACAGCAATCTTTATGGATGACTATATCGGCGGACGTTACTCTTCTGTTTCCGGTGTAGGCGGTGCGATCCTTTCTCTTGCTTTCGGTCCTGAAGTATTTGCACAGATCCTCGATGGAGCTGCTGCCGAGGACAAGCTTGCTACAAACAAAAATATCCTTGAGAACCCGGATATGCTGGATGCACTGATCGGTGTTTATGAGAGAAACGTACAGGGATATCCTGCTACAGCAGTTCTCCCATACTCTCAGGCATTAAGCCGTTTCCCTGCACACTTACAGCAGTGTGATATGGAATCCAATGGTAAATCCGTAAACCGTTTCGGTGAACCTGTAGACTATGTAACAGGACCTGTTATCTTCGGTGAACCAGGTACAAACGGACAGCATTCCTTCTATCAGTTATTACATCAGGGAACTGACATCGTTCCGCTTCAGTTCATCGGCTTTAAGAAGAGCCAGCTTGGTGTAGACGTAGATATCGAGAACAGCACAAGCCAGCAGAAACTCTGTGCAAACGTTGCTGCTCAGATCGTAGCATTTGCATGCGGTAAAAAAGATGAGAACCTGAACAAGAACTTCAAGGGCGGACGTCCTTCCAGCATCATCACAGGTGAAGAACTTACACCTGCATCTCTGGGTGCATTACTTGCTCACTTCGAGAACAAGATCATGTTCCAGGGATTCGTATGGAACTTAAACAGCTTCGACCAGGAAGGTGTTCAGCTTGGTAAAGTCCTTGCAAAACGTGTTCTTGCACATGACACTGACGGAGCACTGAAAGTATACAGTGACCTGTTAAACATCTGATTTCATCAGAAAGCAAAAGTTATGTTATAGGAACATTACGGAGTAATTTCCTATAACATAACAAAATCATCATACAGAACTCCGATAAATATTATCAGGAAGTTCCTTATGATGATTTTTCTGTTTTCTTTTCTAATTCTCTTCTGACTTCTTAACAAACTCTGCTTTCGGCAATGGTCTGGAATAATAGAATCCTTGAATATTGTCACATTCCATCTCCTTCAGAAGTTCAAGCTGATCTGCAGTCTCCACACCTTCTGCAACCACCTTCATGCCAAGTCCATGTGCCAGGATGATTACCTGCTGCACGACCATTCTTCCCTTCTGCTGGTGAATACAGTCAACCAGACTCTTATCAATCTTCAGTGTATTAAACGGTAATTCACTCAATGTGATCAGTGAAGAATATCCTGAACCAAAATCATCCATGTGCAGTGCAAATCCTGCATTTACCAGTTTCTCTGTAAAATCTCTGATCATAACATTATTCAGAGTAGCTGTTTCCGTCAGTTCAACAGGCACACAGGAAAACGGGATCCCATTCTCCTCTACAATCTTCATATAACGTTCAACAATATCGGAATGATGGATGCTTGTACGCGACAGATTTACAGAAATCGGAATCAGCTCCTGCCCCTTCTTCATCAGTTCACGCTGAAATTCGCAGACATACCGGAATATGTATTCATCCAGCTTCACGATCAGTCCGTCCTTTTCATATAGCGGGATGAAATCTCCGGGCATTACCATGGAACCATCCGGGTTGATCCATCGCACCAGTGATTCCGCTCCTGTGATCCTCTCTGTTTTTACATCATATTTCGGCTGGAAATATGCCACAAATTCTTTATTTTTAATCGCAGATTCAAATCTGTTCTCCAGCAAACGGTCCTGCATCTGCTTCTGTTTCATTTTCTCTGTATAATAGGCAATGTTACACTCATAGTTATCGCGGATACTTCTGATCGCCATAAATCCTCTGTCACAGATTACAGAAACAGGTAAAGATTTATCAATATCCTGATAAACTCCATATTTGACCATAAGATTGGGAACAGGTGCATGCTCTGCGATTTCTTCTTCTATCTTTGTCACTGTTTCCAAAGACAGATCACAGTCATCACACGTCATACATACGAACTGATCACTCCCATATCTGGATACCAGACCTGTCTTCAGCATCTTTGTATAAGCTCCTGCCAGATAGCAGAGGATTTCATCTCCTACTTTCTCCCCGTAACTGCTGTTGATCAATTTGAAATCCCTGATGTCAGCAATTACAAGATGAAATCTCTCCCCCGGTCTGGTTTTCAGAAAAGATTTTGCATGATAGAAAAACGCCTGTCTGGTATAAACTCCGGTGAGCTCATCATGTTCTACTGCAGTCAGTGCCATTACGGACTCCCTCAGCTTGATCACACTGTTGATCCTGCCCATTACAAGTTTAAAGTTATAGGGCTTCGGAATAAAATCAACTGCACCAAGATCCAGGCATTGAAGTTCTACATCTTTTGAATTACTTCCGGTCATAACGATAACCGGTATGGTTGACAGAAACTTATCTGTGTTTCTGCGTCTGAGGAATTCAAATCCATCACACACAGGCATACAGATATCCAACAGCACTACTGATAATTCTCTGTAATGCTCGGAAAGAAGTTCCAGTCCTTCTTCCCCGTTTTCTGCGAGAAAAACATCAAATTTCTCTTCCAGAAAAGAAGAGAGGATATCTCTGTTTAATTCATTATCTTCTACGACCAGGACTTTTCTTTTGGACGGTAATTCCCCCGGTTCCAACAGTTTTGCATTGTCAGAATCTTTTCTCATACTTTTTTTATACCCCTCACACACAATTTCCAAAGCAAAGCATCTCCGGATATCCGCACCGGAGATGCTCAAATTATTATAGTAACCGATCTGTTATCTGCAACCGTCCAGCCATTGTGGGAATATACTATACTTAAACGTTACAGGCATACATAATGTCTACATATCTTAACTCTTTGAGTTTACATTATTTTGCATAATCTTTCAAGCCTTATTCTGCAGTTGACATGATTTTGCCACGACTTTATTATGGAAATTTCATGCTATGATGGGCTGGATTAAAATGCATTATTTACGAGGATTACTATACTTTTACAATGTACGGAATTTTTATATGCTGACAGTATAAACAGAGGCAGAAATGTTTCCACAAATAATCCTGCTTCAAACATTTCTGCCTCTGTTATCCTGTCTGTAAATCTTTAAAAATAATATTCTTCTGAATAAATCCTCAGATCCTCTTTTGTCCATTCCCCACCTTCAATATGAAAGCTGTTCAATACCGGATAGTCCGCCATCAGTGACAGGATCAGATAACTTGCCTTTGAATCAAAAGCAAGACGGATATCCTCCACTGACGGACGGGATGGAGAAGACGGATGGGAATGCCAGTTTCCCAGCGGTTTCAATCCATTGGCACGCATATCCCTGATCGCATTTATCTGGTCTCTGGGATCCAGGGTGAAGTGATCTTCTGCATGATCTTTATTCTCCAGAAAATATACCTTTCGGATTTCCCTTCCCTCCCCGGTTTCCACTCCGGCCAAAAGCCCGCAGGCTTCCTCCGGAAGATGCTCTTTTGCATAATTAACGATCTCATCATAGAGATGATCTCTCATTCTTATTATAGCCATACTTTTCTCCTGTTTTGCATCAGGTTTTTCTTGTATTTACTGCTCATCTCTTGTGGCAAATCGGCCTGCTGTTTCCTCACAGACCTCCTGCTCGTAGTCGATCGGTTCCAGGATTGTCGGATGATCTCCGCATACTGCACAGTCATGAGTATCCTTCGGCAGTTTAACCTTATGGAATTCCATTGTCAGCGCATCAAAAGTCAGAAGATATCCTGTCAGAAGATCACCTACACCGATCAGATACTTGATTGCTTCCATTGCCTGTAAGGAACCGATGACACCCCCCATTGCTCCGATGACACCTGCCTGCTTACAGGTAGGAACTGCATCCTTGGGCGGCGGATTCTTGAATACGCAGCGGTAACATGGACCTTCCCCGGGTACATAGGTCATCAGCTGACCTTTAAAACGAATGATACCTGCATGGGAAAATGGTTTTTTCTCCAGTACACATGCATCATTGATCAGAAATTTTGCCGGGAAATTATCAGTTCCGTCAATAATAAAATCATATTCTCGAATCAGTTCGCGGATGTTGGATGCGTCTACGAACATCCGGTAAGTTTTTACTTCCACATCCGGATTCATGGCATTCATGGTTTCCTTTGCTGATTTTACCTTTGCTTTTCCGATATCTGCTGTGCTGTGGATGATCTGTCTCTGCAGATTGGAAAGATCTACCTCGTCCGCATCCACAATACCGATTGTTCCCACACCTGCTGCTGCCAGATACATTGCCGCAGGTGCACCAAGACCGCCTGCACCGATGATCAGTACTTTTCCTTTCAGGAGCTTCTTCTGTCCCTTTGCCCCCACTTCTTTTAAGATGATGTGACGGGAATAACGCTCGATCTGTTCATCTGTCATTGCCATTTAGCATCCACCTCCCATGAAATACAGAAATTCTACATTGTCTCCCTCTTTTAATACGGTAGACTCTTTATCCTCTGATGCAACAAATTCTTCATTAATAGAAACGGTTACATATTCCGGCATCTCTACATTTTCCTGTGCGATCAGTTCCGGAAGTGTCAGTCCGTCTTTTACTTCTTTTTTCTCTCCTGCTACTGTGATAAACATATTTTTCTCCTTTATGCCTGCTCTCTTTTTAGAGTAATCCTTCAATCCAGCTGTTTAACTCTGCCTGTTTCAATGCTCCTGTTTTCCGGTCTTTCGCCTGTCCGTCTTTAAAAAGGATCAACGTCGGATTTGCCTGCACTTCATACTGCTCTGCCAGCTCCACATCAAAGTTCGTATTTACTTTATATACTTTAATCTTATCCTCATAATCGTCTTCCGCATTTCCGAGAACCGGTGCCAGCTTTTTACACGCCACGCAGGAATCTGAATAAAAATCCACCAGAACCGGAAGTTTTTCCTTCAGGACTTTCTCTTCAAAATCCGTCTTGCTTACCCGTACTGCCATCAGTCTTCCACCTTTCTTACATACATGGTGTAAGTACCATCTTCATTATCGGTTAATTTCAGTACTTTATGCCCTTCTTCTTTCATGCTGCGCGGAACATTCTGCACTGGTTCGCCATCGTTCATGCGGACAGCCAGAATCTCTCCATCCTCCAGTTCTTCGATTGCTACTTTTGCCTTCACGAATGTCAGGGGGCATACTTTATCGGTAATATCAACCTCATCGGTTACTTCAAAATCTAATTCAGCCATTATGTTCTCCTTTCACTGTCCTTCATACGCATCTTTCAGCTGACTGCGGAAATCTTCTTCTCCCACACGCTGCAATGTTTTGCGGAAACGTTCACTTGGATTTGCATTTTTTTCAAAGAAATTAATTGCCGCATCTGTCACACGAAACAGTGTTTCTTTATCCGGGATCAGAGGAAGCAGTTCTTCTCCTTTATAGATATTATTTCCGAAGGTTCCTCCAAAAGATACGATATATCCCGGAGTTCCTTTCCATGCATCCACCGGACAGCTCTTTACACAGCGGCCACAATGATTACATTTCTGCGCATCCAGTTCTATTTTGCCGTCCACCATCTTCAGTGCATCCTGTCTGCAGGCTTTCACACACACACCACAGGAAATACAGTCGTCTTCCTTATATTCGATGTTCATGCCGCCTTTGATTCCAACATCGTTTTCTTCTGCTTTCAGGCAGTTATTCTGGCATCCTGTAACACCAAATTTGAATTTATGCGGGAGTTCCCGTCCGAAATATCTCTCATCAAGCTCTTTTGCCAGTGTGTAGGTGTCGATACATCCGCTTGGACAGACCTCTGAACCCTGACAGGCTGTAACTGTACGTACACGTGGTCCGCACACACCGGTTCCCACACCGCCTTTTGACAGTGCTTCTTTTACCTCTGCCAGTTCTTCCACTTTAATAAAGGGAATCTCAATGCCCTGACGGGAAGTCATATGTACATATCCGCGGCCGTATTTTTCTGCTACTTCTGCTACTGTCTTAATATTCTCTGCAGTCAGGTTTCCACCGACCACTGCCAGTCTCAGGGAACCGTAACCTTTCTGTTTCTGTCTCATATATCCGCCTTTTTTTAAGGCTGCATAATCTACTTTCTGTGCCATTTTTATCTCTCCTTTGTGTTTTTAGAGCGTTTTTTCAAATATTTTTTCCAGATCTGCGGCTGTCCGGTATCCTTACAGCCGGTTGAATTATCGTAATACTCTCTCAGTTTCTTCTATTTCAAATATTCTGCCACTGCGGTTGCTGCATTGGCACCATCCGAAACCGCAGTTACCACCTGACGCAGTTTCTTTGTTCTTGCATCTCCTGCCACATACAGCCCTTCCAGAGCGGTTTCTCCTGTCTCCCCTGCTCTGACATAACCTGAATCATCCAGTACTGCAAATTTTTTCAGAAGATCTGTCTGTGGTACTGCTCCGTAAGCAACAAATACACCGTTCACATCTATCACAGCTGCATCTTCCAGAACTACTCCGGTTACTTTCTGCTCTCCGATGATCTCTTTTACCTGATGCTCCAGTACGAAGATAACGTTTTCCTTCTCTCTCAGTTTCGCCACTGTAACAGCGGCTCCTCGGAATTCCTTTCTCCTGTGGATCACATATACTTTCTCTGCCACATCCGCCAGGTAAACAGCATCATCAAGTGCTGTATCTCCACCACCAAGAACTGCGACTGATTTACCTCTGTAAAATGATCCGTCACAGATTGCACAGTAAGAGACACCCTTTCCTGCATATTCCTGTTCTCCCGGAATATTCGCTCTTCGCGGTGTGGCTCCCGCCGCATAGATTACGGTTTTCGCTTCCACCTGCGAACCATCTGCAAATACAAGTTCAAAATCTGATGAAGCTTCTTTCTTTATCTCTGTTACTTCCTGTTCCATGAAGGATACCCCAAGCTTCACTGCATGTTCCCGGAAGTTCTCACCCAGATCATAACCGCTGATGCCCGGAAATCCCGGATAGTTATCTACCTGTCCGCTTTCTGCGATCTGTCCGGTTCCTTCATATTCTTTTTCTATCACTACGGCTGACAGATTAGCCCTCTTTGCATAGATTGCCGCACTCAAACCCGCCGGACCGCTTCCAATGATACCTACATCATATTTCATATCGTCAGTTCCTTTACACCTATTATTCCTATCGAATTAGTATGTTTTATAACAAACATAATAACACCGATAATTTCCTCTGTCAATAAATAAGATTATAAAAATTTTTTAGGATTCGTTATGGACTCAGGTTATAGCAGTTACTTAATATTCGCTGTACTAGATCCAACTGTAATCTCCGCCGGTCAGAGCAAGGCTCAGAAGTGTGTCCATCTTCTCTACCTCTTCTTCACCCTCAATCTTCTGAATCAGTTCTGCTGTATCCAGCACATCCTCCAGTGACTCGTCCGGACCGATCTCATAGTCGATTTCAGCCTCACAGTCCGGGCATGGAATCCTCTTCATCGTCTGCATAGACAGAAAACGGTTGCCGCATTTTTTACATTCATAATATCCGCACTCTTTCGTGCCGTCTGGTACATAATACATCTTTTAATTTTCTCCTTTTTTTGTTTATATGATTAGTTTTTATATGATTGGTCTTCTGATGACAAAGAGCTGCCGGTTTTGATGATTCCCGGACAGCCCTTTATTCAACCTTCTGTACATCTAATTTTCTGCTTTTTCTTTTCTGAGCAGCTCTGTATATTCTGCTTCCCTCATAGGTCTGGCATAGAAATATCCCTGAGCCTTGTTACAGCCGAACCCCTGAAGCATTACCTTCTGCTGTTCGGTCTCCACACCTTCAGCAATGATGGAAAGCTTCATATGATTTCCCATAGTAATGATCATGTGCAGGATTTCTTCTGCTCTTCCATAAGGATCTGCTGCACTTAAGAAACGCATATCCAGTTTGATTTCATCAACAGGAGCTTCCTTCAGCATATTCAGGGAAGAATATCCACTTCCAAAATCATCCATCAGAATACGGAATCCTCCCTGGCGAAGCTTCTCCACAACCGAAAAGATCATTTCCGAGTCAGTGGCATACGCAGTTTCTGTTATCTCCAGTTCCAGATATTTTCTCGGAATCTGATAGCGTTCTGCTATTTCGCAAAGGGTCTGAAACAGGTTCGGATTATAGAACCCAACCCTGGACAGATTTACGGACACAGGATGCAGCGGAATACCCTCATCCATACATTTCTTCAGGAAAATACAGGTCTCTTCATAAATGTAGAGATCTACTTTTGCAATGTATCCGTTTTTCTCCAGTACAGGAATGAAGATTCCCGGAGGAAGCAGTCCCTTTTCCGGATGTTCCCAACGAACCAACGCTTCCGCTCCGATGACACGGTCAGTACACATATCATACTTGGGCTGAAAGAATGCCTTAAACTGCTTTTCCTTAAGGGCATCATCCAGCTCATTAATGATCATCTGCTCCTGGATCAGTTTCTTTCTGTGTGTATCATCATATACAGCAACCTGAATCATATGATTCTTCTTAATGCTATCTGCCGCCAAATGAGCCCGGTCACACATGATTCTTAGACTCTTTGATCTGTCTCGTATCTCATAAATCCCGGCAGAAATCTCTACTGTAGTCTTCAGATAATAATCTCTGATCCGATTACAGAAATGATTTATCTTTGCCTGTATCCTGTCCTCATTATCCAAAGTCAGAATCACAAAATGGTCTGCCTCATATCTGCTGCTGACAATATCTATCCTGCCAAAAATTTTCTCCAGCTCCAGACCGATAAACTTCAGGAACCCGTCACCTGCATCCTCTCCAAACAGATCATTGACAAGCTTAAAATTCTCAATATTGATATAGACAATTCTGGCATCTGCCTCCGAATGCTTCTCCAGAAATTCCCTGCCTCTCTGGTAAAATCCTTCTTTATTAAGAAGCCCGGTCAGTTCATCCGTCTCCATCCTGCAGCGATATGCTTCCTGCGCCGCAGCTTCCACCTGCATCTGTGTCCTGTGTCTGTTATTAACAATCACAAGTATAGTCAATGCCACCAGAAAAATCAGGATACATACGATCTGATATCTGTATTTCTCCATAAATTCCCATATGGAAAAAGATTTCTGCAGATTTATGGAATACTGCCTGATAATATTCTCCTCATCCTGACTGCTCAGGCTTCCGATGCTCTTATTGATTACAGAAACAAGATCGGGATCTGTGTTATCCCCGTATATCATACAGGTCTCTGCTTTGGTAAAAACAATTCCCGACAATGCAAGATCACGATACTTTTCATCCTGCAGATAATAAGATGCCGCGTAACTGTCCATAATGGCCATATCTGCCTTTTTATTTACCACCGCATCCAAAACTGTCCGGGGTGAATCACAGTAAATCGCTTTATATGGGAACTCCCCTTCCGGTCTCAGACTTTTATATTTCTCAAATATACTGTTCATAGAGACAGTCAACGTCTCCAGAGTATTGATATCTTCTCCACGTTCTGCTACTATCTGAAATTCTCTCGTGAAAAATCCACCTGTAAGATGAACTTCAGGTTCATCGATCATTTCCTGACAGGCGGTAATTCCGGCTATAAAATCATACTTTCCACTCTGCGCAGCCTCTATAGGATCGGTATCCGGAGAAAGACTTTCAAACTCAAAAGGTATCCCGCTGATTTCACTGAATTTCTTCAGAAACGCTATATAGATTCCGTCCAGCTTTCCTGTTTCTTTATCTGTATATATCAGTGGCGGCTGATCACCAATGCATCCTATCTTTATGGGTGCGCTGACGCTTTTGACATATTCTGTCTCTTCCCGGGTCAGAAGAGGCTTTGAATTTCTATTTTTGTCCATAACATACTGTTCTGTAAGATTTTCCGTAAGATCCGGCATTTCTGCTTTAAGCTGCTCAAGAGCATTGTTTACCGCACTCATGACCTCTGTATTTCCCTTTGTTGTCATGATATACATAGGTGCAGCCCCGAATTTATCCACAATCTTAAGTGAATCATGTTTGGATATACTTCCCGTCAAGATCATATCCACTTTCTTCTGCTTAAGAGCCTCTATCTGATCCTGTTCAGATTCATAGTACTTCTCCGGACAGTGAAAATTTTTCTCATCCTGACGCTGTTCAAACTCTTCATTCTGATAGCTGTCTCTCAGCAGACCTACTTTTTTGCCATTCATATGCTCATAATCCTGAAAATAAATATCTCCATTATCCTCAGATGTATACAGCACCGCCTGCTCTGTGCCAACAGGCATACAGGAGAAATCATAATCCTTCTCCCTGGCCTCTGTTTTCTGCGCATTGCAGATCAGGTCTACCTTTCCGGATTTCAGATCTGCCAGCTGATTTTCCCATGATTCATTGATATATTCATATCTCCAGCCGGTATACTGAGATATTTTATTCAGATATTCCACTCCATATCCCTTGTATACTCCACTGCTGCTTTTATTAATAAAGTCTGCGTCCTCACGATACGCCACCCGTATTGTCTTTGTCCCGCCGTACGACTGTGCCTGAACCGGAACGATTACTCCCAGAAGCAAGGTAAACAGCAGAATGAACAACATTACATTTCTCTTCTTACCACTCATCTATCGTACCTCTCTCTTGAGTGATTATAACATAATATTCTCCAAAAAGGTATCTTTATAATGCTCGCTCAAACATTTCCCCTTACAGAATCCAGGTGTTACTTTTTAATCCCATTTCCACCACAGACAGTCGAATACAAACTAAAAACAAAATTTCCCTGATTGCTTCCGGCGGTAGCTCATATTTCTCTTTTCGCACCAATCCATCAATCGTTGCTCCGAGTCGAATATTTCTCAATACTAAATCTACAGCTTCTTTGATTTGTGTGTAGATTGGTCCTGTAAATTCTCTCTTATCAAGAAATACTGCACGATCTGTTCCCTTGAATACCGCACATTGGGTTTTAGAAAATGAGAAATAATCTGATGTCAGCAGCGCATAGGCATTCGTTGCCAGAAACTGTCCCTCACTCTGCTTTAAGATCTTCCAGTTTATCAGCTGCTCTTTCTTCACAGAATATTCTGCCATTCCAGCTTTTTTCCGGAACTTTTCAATATCCTGGCAAAGCTTCTCCGTAGAGTCTTCTGAAACAGGATAACCTACGCAGGTAAGCTCATCCTATGAGATTCTGGCTTCTTCCATTTCCAGTTCTTTTATCTTCTCCGGAAATGCCTGTCTTGATGTACCTGCTACACGGATATAAGTGCCATTATCTTTTCCCTTTGATCTCAGAAAATATTGTCATAAGTATACATCTTTCTCCTATGAGTTTTGTACGTGCTTTTTTTAATCACAATAAAAGTATATCATTATGCAAACAAAAAGATAACCCGACATCTCAAGCAAATTTGATGATGCGGGTTCCCTCTTTATAGATCAATACCTTTTATTTTTTCATCTTATGATCTGATGGCTGTCTCACTTCTCCGGTCCTTTTCTTCATAAGTCAGATGACAGATTTTCCCGCCCACCTGACAGGTATAACGGTATACGGTTCCGTCAGCTTTTCCTTCTGCTGTTCTGTATTACACACATTGTTTTTGAAAGTTTACCGTCGTTTTCTTGTGAGCCATAAAAATGTACAGGTAAAAATAATTCCCTTTACAATGGAGGTTGAAGAAATAGCCCACCATATTCCATCCAGACCCATAATACCTCCAAGAATGATCGACAGCGGAATTCTTGCACTGGTAAAAGCTATACTGATGATACTGCAAAGTCGGGTTCTGCCGAGCCCTGATAATGCACCGACTGTCATCAGTTCCACACACATAAAAGCTTCACTGAAACCTATGATGATCAGATATTCAACTGATGTTGCGATTGCTTTGGGTTCATGAAAAAAGATTCTGGCAATCGGTTCCGGAATACATATAAATACAGCTGAGATCAACAGTCCCCAGATACCAACCGTCCACAAAGAAGCCTTATATCCTTTTTTGACACGGTCATTTTTGCCTGCACCATAGTTCTGTGCGATAAAGGCATTTAATGCCGCTGCAAAACCGTCTGCAGTATTCCATGATATCGATTCAATCTGCCCTCCGACTCTCTGCGTTGCAACAGCTTCTGCACCATACCCGGAGATCATACGTGTCAGCACCATGGAGATTGCACAATATGCCATTCCCTGTATTGCTGTCGGAATTCCGATCTTACAGATTCCCTGCAGATATTCCCGCGGGATTTTTGCCAAAAGCCTGGTTCCTTTTAGTACATTTTCTTTCTTTTGTATGACAATTCCGACTATCATGATACTCATAACGATCGCCTGTGCTGTCACTGTCGCAATTGCAGCCCCGACAACACCAAGCTTCGGAAACATCCCCACTCCAAGAATCAGCACAGGATCCAGAACCATATTTGTGGCCAGACCGACAAGATTCGCTATAAAAGGTGTCTTTGAATCTCCCTGTGCCGTATAAAGTCCAGTCAGTGTCAGCGTCATAAAAGAAAATACGATCAGCCCACAGGCAATCCTCGTATATGACATTGCCGCCGCATGAGCCTGTGCATCTGCAAGCTGAAAAAATCCTACCATCTGTCTGGTAAAAAGCAGCGAAAGAATTGCATATGCCATTCCCATAAATGCAGCAAGCTGTACTGCCGCCTGTGCAAATCCGTGTGCCTTTTCTCTGTCTCCACGTCCGATACACTGTGCCACATGCACCTGTCCACCCATTCTAGCCATAGCTGCAAGTCCCTGCGAAAGCCAGGTAAACATACCTCCAACACCTACACCTGCAACTGCCCTCGAACCAAGCAGACCAATCCATGCCATGTCCGTGATGTTGTACAAAGTTCCCAGAAACGATGATGCCATGATCGGAACCGCAAGTTTCGTCAGCGTTTTTAGAATAGGACCTTTTGTTAAATTTCCCTCCATTTTCATTCCTCATCCATTTTTATTTTTTATTATCCACAAATCCTATTATACATGGTTTAACATAGATTTTCATCAGGAATTATCCATATATATCAAAAATCCTTTTGAAGAAATATTATTCTCCAAAAGGGCTTTCTGTCTGAATCTTTTTATAATTTTTCTCCGCAGGATTCAATGACTTTTTTGTACCAGTAAAACATCAATCTGCCATCCCCATGCAGAAGTTTCAAGATATGGATTCTTAATATTTTCTCCTCCATTTGCCGCAGTAATTTTCCCTTTTTTGGTGACACTGACGCAGTTGCTGGAATAATAACTGATGGAAATCGATCAGCTTCTCGACCTGGAAGGAGATATTGTGCCATTGGAGATTAAGTCAGGCAGACATAATCGGTCCACAAGCCTCAAAAACTATAGTGCCCGTCATAACCCCATAAGAATGTATAGGCTGTCAGAACGTAATTTTGGAATGGCGGATAATCTATACTCTGTTCCTCTTTATGCGGCAGGATGCTTGTTCTTTACTTTATAGTTTGACTCCCAGAATTCACTTTGAAGACCCCCATTAGTATTTCTAGGGACTTCTATCACTTTTAAAATGACATGTCACTATAAGTTTCACTATAAATGTCGCTCTATTAATTACCGAAATGCTTACAACAAACAAATACCTTCAAACACTTGCAGAACATGCAAAAAAAGAAAACCCGGAGGCTGGCTTTATCAGCCATTCTCCGGATCAAAATGGTATGCGGATAACAGGACTATAACTGTATACCCTTTATTTATGTGGTTTCTGAGCATTTGACACCAAAATGACACCAACTATTTCAGCATTTTCCCCAACAAATGATCAATTATCATAATAATATATCCCATAACAATAAAGCCGGCAAGCAAGGCAAGTATCCAGGTGATCATCCCTGTTATCCCCACCCGCTCTGGATTCAGGAAGAAATAAGGATAGATGATCGGGTCTTTTTCATTTCTTTTATCCAGAATCAGATTTAACAATTTCAGATGGTTCTTTCCATAATCACCACGTCAAATCCGTTCCATTCCATTTCTTTCCCGGAGACTGCAAAGCCCTGTTTCTCCCAGAAGTCAATGGCTTCCGTATTCTCTTTGGGTACTCCCACAGTCAGAAAATCAAATCCCTGGCTATGCATGGCAGCGCGCACGTCGGCGACAGGTTCTCCAGCTGCCATAATCTTATTATATCCATTTGAAACACATTTGTTAACGAAACTGAACGCGTTCGTAACAGTGTGGTTTTTTCCTAATAATCATTGGATTTCTTCCCATTTGCTTCCTTAAAGCAGGTGTATCATTAAAATATATAATTATATGGGGAGTGTGATTTTTCTATGTTGATAAGAGACAAAATAAAGGTCGGCAGCTTTGAGTTAAGAAATCGTATGGTTAAGGCGCCCATCCACAGTGAGACTTGCGTGGACGGGAAAGTAACACCGGAAACAGAACAGCATTATGAAGAGCGTACCAAAGGCGGCCGTTTTGGCCTGGTAGTAGTTGAGCACAGCTTTGTCAGAAAAGATGGAATGGCCAGTCCGACGCAGCTTTCTTCCTCCAGAGATTCCGATATTGACGGACTGAAAAGAATCTGTGATATCATCCATAAAAACGGAAGCACTGCTATCCTGCAGATCAGTCATGCAGGCTGTGGAGCAAGCAGAGATTTCACCGGGGAGCAGCCGGTCAGTTCATCCAATATCAGTGTGACCTGCGGATGGCCCAACGCAAAACCCAATCCCGAGAAGCCGAGACCGCTGACAGTTAACGAGATTCACGATCTGGAAGAGGCTTATTTCAGGGCTGCAGAGAGGGCCATGAAAGCCGGTTATGACGGAATCAACCTGCATTCAGCCCATGCCTACCTCCTTGACCAGTTCTTCTCTCCGCTGATCAACAAGAGAACCGATGCGTATAACGGATATACACTAGAAGGACGGACCCGGATCCACATGGAACTGATCAAGGGTATCCGTCAGGTGATCGGCGACAAATCCCTCTTTGCTCTCAGGCTGGGCGGATGCGATTATACCGTGGGAGGTACCACGATTGAAGATGCAGTCTGGGCTTGCAGGCGTTTTGAAGAGGCAGGCGTAGATCTTCTGGATATATCCGGAGGAACCTGCTGTTATGCCCGTAAAGGTCATAACTATCCCGGCTATTTCGGAGACATTTCAGAGGCAGTGAAAAAAGAGGTGCACATTCCTGTTCTCCTAACTGGCGGAGTCCGAACTGTTCAGGATGCTGAAATGCTTCTGAAAGAGGAAAAAGCAGATATGATCGGAGTAGGCCGGATCATAACAGCCAAGCCGGACTGGGGTATGGAATTGATATAATCAGGGAGGGAGAATATGCCGAGAATTACTGCAAAAACAAATGTGTTTCTCAATCGTGAGAAAAAATATCGTATGACTTTAGAATTTAAGGAAGCAATAGAACTGATCCCTTGTGAGAAGGGCTCTTTTGTAATGGCTGATTTTGAAGATGAGGCTTTTATGCTGTTTGGAGATGAAGCAGCATCAGATCCCTGTGCAGCAATAGAAGTGGCAGTTATCCAGGATGCCTTTGATAAATATGATAAGGAGATTTTTGTGCAAGTCCTTGCAAGGATGACAGAAACTGTGATGAAGTACACCCAGATACCGGAGGATCGGATCTTTGCCTATTACCGAAATTCACCTCTGTGGACTTATAATCATCGGAACCCTGGTTCATGTCTGACCACCTGTCAAAAGCATAGTCAATAATATCATTAACAAATAATAACACCATCCGAAAGTTTAATGGCGTTACAGCAGCCTGAAAACAACCGGATGGTGTTTTTTGAATCCTGATATAAATTCTCAGGCAGGCAGGATGCCCACCAGAGCTCTTTTGTACATATCTCTGGTAACCGCAGGAAGATCAAACCTTCCCCGTTCCGCTACCCAGGTAAATATGATTCCCTTCACGATCATGCACAGATCGATGGAAATCTCGTGGACACTTCGTCCTTCAGGGAGTATATATCCTTTTTGAATTGCCTCCGTAATGAACTGATCTGTGACCATCATGATATGATTGTTATTGCTGTGAATATCCATTTCTTCATTTTGGCTATCGAAATAATGCATTACAAATTCGACACCGAAGCTCTGGGTAAACTCCATATAAATGCCGTAAAACATGGTATACTAAATCAATAATATTGTTATTTTAAGGAAGGGGATAGATTTGGATAAGATATATGCTGTAATCGACTTAAAATCATTTTATGCATCAGTGGAATGTGTGGAAAGAGGCTTAGATCCTCTCACAACGAATCTTGTTGTTGCCGATAAGAGCCGTACTGAAAAGACCATATGTCTTGCCGTTTCTCCTTCTTTAAAAAAATATGGTATTCCAGGACGTCTTCGCTTATTTGAAGTAATACAGAAAGTGAAGAGGATTAATAAAGAAAGACTGGAAGCTGCTCCGGGGCATAAATTTATAGGACAATCCTTTCATTCAGATAAATTAAGTGATCCTTCGGTTGCACTGGCATATATTACAGCACCTCCGAGAATGTCATTGTATATGAAATATAGTACACAAATATATCAGATCTACCTTCGGTATTTTGCTCCAGAAGATATTCATGTATATTCGATTGATGAGGTTTTTATTGATTTGACAGGATATTTGACAAATTATCGGATGGGGGCAAAAGAATTAATTTCCAAAGTGATACAGGATGTATTAAAAGAAACAGGGATCACAGCTACTGCAGGGATTGGTACGAATCTATATCTTGCAAAGATTGCAATGGACATTATGGCAAAGCATGTGCCAGCAGATGAGTATGGGGTGAGAATTGCTTATCTTGATGAGATAACATATCGAAAGAAATTATGGGAACATCAGCCGATTACAGATTTCTGGAGAGTAGGGAAAGGCTATGCCAAAAAGCTTGCTGCATATCAGATTTACACGATGGGAGACGTTGCCAGATGCTCTGTTGGCAAAGAAAAGGAATATCATAATGAGGAATTACTTTATAAACTATTTGGCATTAATGCTGAGTTATTGATTGACCATGCCTGGGGATATGAACCTTGTACGATTGCAGATATAAAAGTATATAAACCAGAAGCAAAAAGTATCGGTTCTGGACAGGTATTATCTTCTGCTTATTCGTTAGAAAAAGCAAAGATTGTAGTTTTAGAAATGGCGGAACAGATTGCATTTGATCTTTTTGAACAGAAGCTTGTTTCAAAGCAATTTGTCCTTACAATAGGTTATGATAGGGATAATCTACAAGGACAGGAATACAGTGGGGAGGTTGCAACAGATCGTTATGGAAGAAAAATCCCCAAACACGCACATGGTACGATTAATCTGGATATACCAACTTCTTCACTAAAAGAAATTACAACTGCTGTTTCTAGTCTTTACGACAGGATAATTGATAAGGAACTCCTTATCCGGCGGCTCACATTATCTGCTGCTAAAGTTATGCCCAAAGAAGGACAGGTATATCAGCAGTTAGATTTGTTTACTGATTATGAAGCATTAAAGAAAGAACAGGAAAAGGAACGTAGATTACAAAAATCTATTCTTGATATTAAGAAAAAATACGGAAAAAATGCAGTTTTGCGAGGGTTAAGTTACGAAGAAGGTGCAACAACAAGAACAAGAAATGGACAGATAGGAGGGCATAAAGCATAATGGGAAAGTATGACGATATCATCAATCTTCCGCATCATGTATCAAAAAAACACTCCCAGATGCCTATTGCAGACAGAGCAGCTCAGTTTGCTCCATTTGCAGCTTTAACTGGATATGGAGAACAGATTAAAGAAACTGCTAGAACTACGGAAGAATTTCATCAGGTATCAGGACGAGAAAAAGAAGAGATAGATCAGAAATTACAGATATTACAGCAAATAGCTAAACAAAAGTTAAACTTTATATGAAAACCTGCGGAGAGGTTTACGAAGCAT
>ERZ773190.1630-NODE-1630-length-20489-cov-3.196095_pt1 | contig 20489 bp, 10 predicted proteins | sample MGYA00511111_ERZ773190 | MGnify/ENA primary metagenome ERZ773190 (study PRJEB29015, sample SAMEA2737777) | human gut metagenome | biome: human gut; feature: human-associated habitat; material: faeces | place: China | collected 2012 ... | reverse complement strand
AAAGTCCGCGTTCGTCCGCCTTATCCGCGTAGTCCGCGTACCCATTCCCTCGCCGCTAAATTATCATTTCGTGAACAGCAATTCCCTATATTTCGGCAACGGCCAGATCTCGTCGTCAACTTCCATTTCGAGGTGATCGATGTGGTCACGTATCTTTTCCAGATAAGGACGGACATTTTCTTCGTAGGCGAAAGCCTTGTCCTTGTAGCTATCCATGTGATTGGCAACTTTACGGGCTTCGGTCATTTCGCGTACCAGAACCTTGATGGACGTTACTCGTTTGGATATTTCACGTATCAGTTCCTTGCGGTCAGCACTCAGTACTTCGTATTCTTCGGGAGAGAAGATTTCCTTGAGGCCACGTAAATTCTCTAACAGACGGTTTTGGTAGCTGACCGCAATGGGGACAATGTGATTGATGGCCAGATCACCCAGTACACGGCTTTCTATTTGCACTTTCATCGTGTACTTTTCCAGTTCCACTTCCAGGCGGCAGGCAAGCTCTGTTTCATTGAAGATGCGTTCACCTATCAGTACGGAACGAGACTGGTTATCCATATAATGCATCAGAGCTTCGGGTACGTGGCAGATGTTCGTCAATCCGCGACGGGCAGCTTCCTTTTTCCATTGATCTGAATAGCCGTCACCTTCGAATCGGATAGCTTCGGAAGCAATAATGGTTTCTTTCAGAACACGGAAGATGGCTTCATCTTTACCGATTCCTTCTTCCATCAACTTGTCGATAGAGGCTTTGAATTCATTTAACTGGTTTGCCATAGCTGCATTTATGGCAATCATGGCAGCGGCACAGTTGGAAGAAGAACCGGCAGCACGGAATTCAAAACGATTTCCGGTGAAAGCAAACGGAGAAGTACGGTTGCGGTCTGTCGTGTCGAGAAGGATTTCAGGAATACGTCCGATTCCTAATTTAAGGGTTGTCTTCTCTTCAGCCGTCATCTTGTCATCGCCTACCTGGCGTACGATATCATCCAGAGTAGCCGATAATTGTCTGCCCAGGAATATGGACAGAATAGCGGGCGGTGCTTCATTGGCACCCAGACGGTGGCTGTTGCCGGCACTCATGATAGAGGCGCGCAGCAAATTCTGATTCTTATAGACCATCATCAGTACATTCACCAGGAAAGTCAGGAAAAGCATGTTGCCTTTAGGATTCTTGCCGGGTGCAAAAAGATTGATGCCGGTATCAGTGCAGAGTGACCAGTTGTTGTGTTTTCCCGAACCGTTTACACCGCTGTATGGCTTTTCATGCAGCAATACGGCAAAGTTATGCTTACGGGCGATACGTTTCATCAGGTCCATTACTAACTGGTTATGATCGTTGGCAAGGTTGGCATTCTCAAAGATGGGAGCCAGTTCAAACTGGTTGGGTGCAACCTCGTTATGGCGTGTTTTTGCCGGAATACCCAGTTTGTGACATTCGATTTCCAGTTCTTTCATAAAGGCTGTTACCCGTGGCGGAATAGAACCGAAATAGTGGTCTTCCAACTGTTGGTCTTTGGCGGAAGAATGTCCCATTAGCGTGCGTCCGGTCAGGCAAAGGTCGGGGCGGGCGTTGTATAGGGCAGAGTCTACCAGGAAGTATTCCTGTTCCCAGCCTAAATTAGTGAACACGCGGGTTACATTTTTATCGAATAACTGGCATACTTCCGTGGCAGCTTTGTCTACGGCACCGAGTGCTTTCAGCAATGGAGTTTTGTAGTCCAGCGCTTCGCCGGTATATGAGATGAAGATTGTAGGGATACACAGAGTTGTATCTACCACGAAGGCGGGAGAGGAAACATCCCATGCTGTATATCCGCGTGCTTCAAATGTATTACGGATGCCTCCATTGGGGAAAGAAGAAGCGTCCGGTTCCTGTTGGATGAGCAATTTGCCGGAGAAGCGTTCAATTACATTTGAATTTTCTCCGAATTCGATGAATCCATCATGTTTCTCAGCTGTACCATCCGTTAGCGGTTGAAACCAGTGAGTGTAATGAGTAACGTTCAGGGATTTGGCCCAACTTTTCATGCCGTTTGCTATCAGGTCAGCTATCTCTCTACTGATGGGAGTCCCTTTTTCGATAGCATCTGTTACAGCTTTGTAAGCTTCTCTGGGTAGATATTCCTGCATTTTCTTACGGTCGAACACGTGGCTTCCGTAGTAATCGGATAATTTGTTCGAAGGGGTTGTAACTTCAAGAGGGCGCCGGTTGGCAAGCTCTTGCAAGGCGTAAAATCTCATTTTTGACATATTTGTCCTTCTTTTGTTGGTTGTTGGCTGCAAAATTATATGTTTTTTCCGGAAGTACCCCTATTTTTTAGGGGGTATTATTGAAAATAATGTGTTTTTTATGCAGATACCCCCCCCCTAAAATATTCGGGGATGTTACAGAAAAAACTCTTTTAGGGGATTTTATCTCCGCTCTTTTCTATATTAAAGTTATATCTGGGCTGTAATGAAGAATCTTTCATCAGGTTTCTTAAAAAGAGAGGTATTTCGTCGTTTTACAACCTTTTTTTCTATATTTGTCCCTATATATTTGGAGGTATTGCCGTTGAAACGCGTCTTTTGTATAGGAACCTTGCTATGTCTTTTGCTTTCAGCTTGTCCGAAAGTGCAGGCAGCTTCTATCCCTGATCCTTACGATGCGAGCTTGCTTTCTGCGGACTCTATAATGAAGAAAGTCATCTTCTTTGCTCCTTTTTATGAAAGTATTATCGACGACTATAGAGCCGATCTTTATATTAAGGGAAAAGTGAATCTTCGCAAGAAAAATCACATCTTACGCTTTATTCCTACCATGTTCCGCATCCGGAAAGGAGTGAGGGAGTATATGATGGAAACTTATAGTGACTTGCATTTTACTGCTCCCGACATTTATGATCAGAAAGTAAAAGCCAGTGTCGGTACCACTTCCGAGTTTTGGGAGCTGGACGGAAGGTTGCCGGAATATTTCCATGTTAATATCTACGCTTCTACCTTATTATATGATAAGCTTCTTTCGCCTTTGGCTCCAAATGCGATGAAATATTATTCTTATCATGTCGATTCGGTAATGGGTAAAGTGCATGATTTGCAATATAAGATTAGTTTCAAACCGAAAAGCAAAAGCTTTCAGTTGGTCAGCGGTCACATGGTGGTCAGTGAGAATGTCTGGAGTGTGCGTGAGATGCATTTTAGCGGACGTTCTGAAATGTTGCGTTTCAACAATATGATACGTATGGGAGATGTGGGTGAATCGGATGAGTTTTTGCCTGTACATTATGATGTGGATGCCACTTTCCGCTTTCTGGGCAATGTGGTCGATGCCAATTATATTGCTGCTCTCGATTATAAAACCATTATTCAGAAAGACCCTTCACGGATGGACCGGAAAAGATTGAAGAGCAAGTATGATCTGTCGGAGTCCTACACATTGCGCAGTGATACGAATGCCAACAAGAAGGATAGTTCTTATTTTGAGAGTATACGTCCCATTCCGTTGACTGTACATGAACAGGACTTATATAAAGATTTCTTTTTAAGCCGTGATACTTCATATCGATATAAGAAACCCAAAAATAAGAATCTGGAATTTTGGGGACAGATCGGTGATGCGCTTATCAGCCGCTATACGGTAGATCTTTCGAAACTGGGCAGTGTGCGCTGTTCACCGCTTATCAATCCATTCTTGTTGAGCTATAGCGGGAAGAATGGTTTTTCTTACCGGCAGGAATTTAAGTATAACCGTATTTTTACGGGCGACCGTTTGTTACGTATCGTTCCCAGATTGGGTTATAACTTCAAGTATAATGAGTTTTATTGGTCGATAAAGTCAGATTTTGATTACTGGCCACGTAAGCGCGCGGCCCTTCACGTTAACCTGGGTAACGGCCACCGCATTTATAGTAGTAGGATGCTGGATGAATTGAAAAACATTCCGGATAGTGTTTTCGATTTTGATCAGATACAACTGGATTACTTTAATGACTTATACTTGCAGGTGCGCCATAGCTGGGAGGTTGTGAACGGTCTGTCACTGGATGTCGGTTTCTCCATGCATAAGCGTACGGAGGCCAATCGTTCGATGTATGTATCCACGAGGGCGACTTCGCGAAGTGTAGGCTCTTCTTCAGAAGTTTATCCTGATTGGACAGAGAAAATGCGTCATTCTTACAATAGTTTTGCTCCGCGTGTCCGTCTGACGTGGACGCCCGGTCAGTATTACTATATGAATGGGGATCGTAAAGTGAACTTACATTCCAAATATCCCAGTTTTTCAGTGGACTGGGAGCGGGGCATCAATGGGGTTTTTAAAAGTACCGGTACGTATGAGCGTGTAGAGGTGGATATTCAGCACTCCATTCCCTTGGGGTTGATGCGTGATTTTTATCTCCGCTTTGGATGGGGTGCTTTTACTAATCAAAAAGATATATACTTTGTGGATTTTGCCAATTTTACCCGTTCCAATCTTCCCGTGGGATGGAATGATGAAATTGGCGGTGTATTCCAGTTGCTTGACGGGCGGTGGTATAACTCTTCCCGTAAATATCTCCGTGGGCATTTGACGTATGAATCTCCCTTCCTGATGTTGCGTCATTTGGTGAAGTATACACAGCATGTGCTCAATGAGCGTCTTTATCTGAATGCTTTGGTTGTTCCGCATCTGAACCCTTATGTTGAGGTTGGCTATGGCATCGGCACCAATATTTTTGATTTCGGAGTCTTTGGCAGCTTTGCCAATTGGAAATTTAAGGAGATAGGTTGCAAATTCACTTTTGAGTTATTCAACCGATAATCTTTAAGTTTTTCCTGTATTTCTGTTATTAACTTCCTTTATAAATTACCCGGCTTTCGTGTTATTGTAGTTTAGAAAAACAGTGTTCTATGTTCTATAACATGCAATGACGTATTCGATGAAAGTATAGTGTTTTCTCTGATTATCAATTGTTTATTTGTTTTTGACGTATTGATAACGTATTCTGAATTTTGAATTGACGTATTTAAGAATGGGTACTTAGGGCTTCTTTTATTGCATTTTACTCTATGTTTGCAGTGTTCAATTGAGAACGAAACCGAGAATTGTTAATCTTAATTTAGTAAAACTTATGAAAAAGTTATTATCAGTTTTATTTTTACTGAGCTTTACCTTAGCTTCTGCTGTATATGCACAAGATATACAGATAAAAGGTACGGTGGTAAGTGGTGCGGACAATGAACCCTTACCTGGAGTAAATGTGGTGGTGAAAGGTAATGCCACTACGGGAACAATCACCGGTATAGACGGTGAATTTGCTTTGTCGGTACCTTCCGGCGCAACCCTTTCCATTTCTTATATAGGATTTAAGTCACAGGATATTCCGGTGAACGGCAGACGTGAACTGAAAATTGTTCTACAAGAAGACTCTGAAGCGTTGGACGAAGTAGTGGTAGTAGGTTATGGTGTGCAAAAGAAGAGTGTGGTAACCGCTTCTATTGCCAAGGTAAGCAGCGAAGACATTGCCGGAAAAGCTCCCGTCCGCATGGATAATGCACTGAAAGGACTGGCTGCTGGTGTAGATGTAACTTCTGCTTCAGGACAACCGGGTGATTCTCCTCGCGTACGTATACGTGGTATCGGTACTATTAATAATAGTGATCCGCTATACATCGTAGACGGTATGCCTATTGGAGGTGGCCTTGACTTTGTGAATCCTAATGATATCGAATCCATTGAGGTTCTGAAAGATGCTGCATCCGGAGCTATCTATGGTGCACGTGCCGCCAATGGTGTTATCCTCGTTACTACTAAGAAGGGTAAAATGGGTAAAACTCAGATCAATTACAACTTCTCCTATGGCTGGCAGAGCGCATGGAAGCAACGTGACGTGACAAGCGCTACGGACTATGCTGTCTTGCAGAATGAGAGTCGTGTGAACGGCGGGCAGGCTCCGGCTTATGCTGACCCTTACAATTTGATAGATGGCAATGGACAGGCAATCAAGGGATTCGGTACAGATTGGCAGGATCTGGTGTTCAATGATAATGCGCCGGTGGTGAATCATGATGTAACTATCAGTGGAGCATCTGAGAAGATAAACTACTATCTCTCATTGGGATATTATACACAAGATGGTATTGTTGGCGGTAACTACGGACAATCTAATTATGACCGTCTGACCATTCGTTCTAACACACAGTACAATCTGATTGACGCTTCCAAGGAGCGCAGCTTCCTTAATAAACTAGATTTGGGCGTAAATATCGCTTATATGCGCACACACGCCACCGGTATCTCCACCAACTCAGAATTCGGTTCTGCTCTGGGATCCGCCTTGTATCTGTCTCCTATCTTGACACCTACATTGACCGGTGATGCGGCAACTGATATGATTGACTATTATAAGACTTATGACTTGCCTCGTGATGCAAACGGAAATCCCTATACTGTGCCCGGTTATGGTGGCGCTTATCAGGAGATGAATAATCCGCTGGCTATGATGACGTTGAGCCCTCAGAAAAACTGGTCGCATAAGTTTGTACCCAAGTTTTCTCTTGACTTGCAGTTATGGGATAATCTGAAATATCACTTCAGTTACAGTGCCGACATGGGCTTCTGGGGATATGACAAAGCCACGACTTCTCGCTTCTATCTTTCCGGCAATAATAATGCCTCACATACCAGTGTAGAAGCCAATAAGGAGCAGAATGTTACTTGGCAGTTGGAAAATACCTTGACTTATGATAAGACTATTGGCAAGCATACCTTTGGTGTGGTGTTGGGACAGTCTGCTTTAAAGTACAAGGGTGACTATTTGAAGGGTAATCGCTGGAATCTGGTGAATCCGGATAAACCTTCCATTGACTATGCTACGGGAAACATCGAATATACCTACAAGACAGATGGAAACGGTGACTATATATTGGATAAAGATGGAAACAAAATCATATCCTCTACTACTGTTCAGTATGGCACATCAGGTGCTCCCCGTGTGGAACACACAATGTCGTCCATGTTTGCCCGCTTTAGTTATAACTACGACGAACGCTATATGATTCAGGCTACGATACGTCGTGATGGTTCAAGCCGTTTTGGTCCTAACAATAAGTATGGTACATTCCCTTCCGTATCGGCAGGCTGGAATGTGACGAATGAGGCATTTATGGAAAATACGCGCGCTTGGCTTACTAACTTAAAAATTCGTGCCAGTTGGGGTAAGAACGGTAATGATAATATTGCAGAGTTTGCTTATACTTCGCTTACGGCTATGGGTAATAATGTGCTTCTTGGTAAAGATGCCGTCAAGTATATCGGATCTAAGGCTCAACGACTGGCCAATCCTGATTTGAAGTGGGAAGAAAGTGAACAGACTGACTTTGGTATCGATATGGGATTCTTTAACAATGCATTGACATTCAGTGCCGATTATTATATAAAGAAGACCAATGGTATGATTATGGAGATGCCTATTCCGAGTTATGTAGGTGAAAGCAAGCCTTTGGGTAACGTGGGTGACATGGAAAATAGCGGCTTCGAGTTTGAACTTGGTTACAAATGGAATATTTCGGATGCCAAATTTGCTGTCAAGGGTAATGCCACTTATCTTAAAAACACATTGAAGAACTTAGGTAATGACACCGGTTATATGGATTTTGATGGTATTCAGGGATTGTCCGGCGGTGGTACACGTGGTTCAAACGGACAGCCTTTCCCGTACTTCTTCGGTTATAAGACTGATGGCGTGTTCCAAAATATGGATGAAGTCCGTGCTTACGTTAATAAGGATGGAGAGATGATAATGCCGAATGCGGTTCCTGGTGATACACGTTTTGTGGATGTGAATGGTGACGGAAGTATTTCTGCCGATGACCGTACCAATATCGGTAACGGTACGCCCGACTGGACTTATGGCTTGAACTTCAATGCCGACTGGAAGGGTTTCGACTTCAATATTTTCTTTCAGGGTGTAGCCGGTGCCGATGTTTTCGATGCCACTTATCGTACGGATGTTTCTTCCGGTAACTATCCTTCTTGGATGTTGGGTCGCTGGACCGGTGAGGGAACTTCCAACAAGTACCCCCGTCTGGCAGTGGGTGATGCCACAAACTGGATGGTATCCGACCTTTATGTATGCGATGGCTCTTACCTGCGTCTCAAGAATATCACTTTGGGTTATACATTACCCAAGGCTCTTACCCGTAAACTTACTATTGAACGTTTGCGCTTTTATGTGCAAGCTGAGAATCTTGTGACTTGGACGAAATATTGGGGTTTTGATCCTGAAATATCTTCCGGTCCCGACGGTATTAAATCTCTTGGTATCGATCGTGGTGTTTATCCGCAGGCTCGTACCTTTACAGTAGGTGTAAACGTTTCTTTCTAATCTAAAAATCAAGAAATATATGAAAACAAATAAGATATTAGCAATAGGCTTACTTTCTGTCGCCACGGTGCTGGCTACCGGTTGTAGTGACAGTTTCCTTGAAGTGGATAATCCCACAGGTGAACCATTGGAAGATTATTATACTACGGATGCGCATATTCAGGAGGCTCTGATTGCTGCTTATGATCCTATTCATTGGGCCGACTGGGGATTGGACCAGTACAATGCCCTGAACATTGATGCTGAAATCATGGGTGATAATTTCTGGGTAGGCGGTTCCACTAAAACGGATATGCAGAACTGGCACATGCTCTTCAATTATGAAGGCAATGAAAATTATACGCTTAGTTCTCTCTGGACAGTGGACTACTCGGGCGTCAAGCGTTGCAATGACTTGCTGAAATATCTGGATTGGGCTACTGATGTTACGGCGGAAAATCGCAAGAGCTATGAGATGCAAGCGCGTTGCCTGCGTGTGTTCTACTATAATATGTTGTGGCATTACTTCGGCAATGTTCCTTTCTATCTGGAGAATCTTTCCAAGCCTCCTTATACGGCTCCGCAATACACGGCCGATGATGTTTACAACGAGCTGATTGTGGAATTGGAAGCTGTGATAGATTCAAAAGTGCTGCCTTTGAAGTACTATAAGACTGCTAAGGGAGAAAATGATGACAGTCAATTGGGGCGCGTCACTCAGGCTATGGCTTATATGATGTATGCTGAAATGGTGATGTATCAGAACGACGAAGCTCGTTTTGCAAAGGCTCTCGGCTATATGAAAGAGATTATAGCAGACTCCAACTTTCAATTGGTGACCGATTATGCCTCCATCTGGGAAACAAACGGTGAATGGTGCAATGAGTCCATTTGGGAAATCAATTACGAACAGACTAACTCTGAACGTGGTTGGGGAAGTCCGTTGGCTGTTGGTGGTACTGTGCTTCCTACATTGATTTCGCCCAATACATTTACTGCTGATTCGGAATGGACCGGTGAAGGTTGGGGATTTTTACCTATGCGCCTCGAAACTTATGAGATGTTTAGCAGTACGGACAAACGTCGCGATGCTACTTGCTGGGACGTGCGCGGAACGACGTATAAAGACCGCTATCAGGATACCCATATCTGGTTGCAGAAATATCGTCCGTATGACCGGAACTTTAAGAGTGCCCCATTCGACCAGAACTTGAACTACAATAATAATTACCGTTATTATCGTTATGCTGAAACGTTGCTCAATGCAGCTGAATTATCTCTCCGCACCGGTGGCAGTGCAACTGGTGAAGCCAAGACGTGGCTGAATGCAGTCCGCACTCGTGCCGGACTGGCAGAACTCTCCACAGCTACCGTGGACGATATACTAACCGAACGTCGCCTTGAGTTTGTGGGTGAAGGTAAACGCTACTTTGACTTGGTACGTGCCGAGAACATCAGTGGAGTTTCATCCAAGAATAAGGCTACTACGGCACTTGTTCCCGATCAATATGGTTATCGCACCAATTCGTGGACTCTGAAGAAAAAGCATATTCCTATCGCGCAAGGTGAGTTGGATTCCGATCCGGCCTTGATTCAGAACGATTATAAATAGTTTCCCATAACTTTATTAAAGAATAAACGATATGAAAAATATTTTTAAATATATGGCAGGGGTGTTGATTGCAGGTTTTGCAATGACTGCATGTTCGCCCGAGGACTTTTCCGGTGCATCACAGGACGGTCTACCGAAATTGGCTGATTATAAGGCTGCTGTGACAGTTGACCAGGAAACCAATAGAGTAACATTCAATATTGTAGATGCCCAAGGTCAGAATCCTAAAGGTGTGTATCCTATATGGGTTATAAATATCTCTCCCATTGTCAAGACAACGGTTAACGGTTATCAGACTGGCTTAGTACCCCTTGCAGGCGAGTATTCTTACTCATTGCAGGTGGGAAATAAAAATGGTATCAGCGATGGTACTATAGAGGGAACATTCACTATTAATACAACCAGATACGATTTCTCTGATGTAGTTTCTAAACTAACCAATAAGGCTACAAAGGAATGGCGCGTTTACAGTGCCAAGGCTGGACACCTGGGTTGTGGCGAATCTCCAAAAGACCCGGCGGGATGGTGGTCTGCACCTGCTGAAGATAAAGTAAGTGAAGGTATTTATGATGATCGGATTACTTTCACGGCAGGCGAGAAACTTGCTGAAGGTGCTTATAAGTATAGTGCGGGTGAAGATGGACTCACATTCTGTAATAAAGGTGTTACCACTTTGGGTGTAACGGCCGCAGAAGCTGATTATAGCACTGCTTGTGTGGGTGTAAACGGTGCTTTGAGTGAGGCTACTTACAACTTGGGCTACAATGCCGAACTGGATTGCGTGACCATTACATTACCGGCTAAGACTTTGTTCCCGTATATGGCTGATGATGCGCAGATGAATGGGGCAATGACGTACATTATAACTGATCTGAACAGCAAGACCATGACTTTGGTTATTGAACTTTCCGGAATTTCCTGGCAGATTATTCTGGTGAACGGAGATGACGAGGCTGTAGAAGAGGCATTTGATCCGGAATTGGTGAACTGGTGTGCGGTAGACGCTCCTGAAAATCTGGGTGCCGGTTTCAATACAAAGGGGGAGATGACGTTCTGGTTTGCGGCTGCTGATTGGCAGCAGATAGGTGATCCTGAATTTTCTTATGCCGATGGCGTTTATACCGTTACTACAAAGGATGCTACTGTAGAACCATGGCAGGGGCAATGTGTAATCGGTGAAGTTCCTTTGACTATTGAAGGTGAAGAGTTTTATGACATTGCTTGCAAGGTGGTAGCAAGCGTGTCAGTAGATCGATTTACCGTTAAGGTAAACAAGGATCCGGATGTTGAGGGCGATCCTAATGCTCTTTTCGCTAAAGTGGATGTGGTTTTGAAGAAAGGAGAGAATATTCTTCGTTTTGCGAAAAGAACAGGTATTAATAGTGATGGAGATCCCGTTTCTTTTGAACAAGGCAAGTTTATCGTCGACTTAGGCGGTACTCCGGCAGGTGTTAAAATTGAAATCAGCGACATCATTATTCAGAAGCATAATCCGAAATAATGTATACTTAGATGATAGGAGGGGAGAAACTTCTTCCCTCCTATATATCATTAAAACATTCATTGTTTTTATAGAACACAGATGGATATAGTATTGCGTTATAAATAATAGATGTATAGATGAAGAAATTAAATATTATACTGCTGTTTTTATTGCTCTTCATATCTTGTAGTAATGAGGATGCTGGCAATTTGGTGACAGATGACGTGACTCTGGAATGTTCGCCGGAAAAGGTGGAAACATCAGGTGCTGGCGGAGTGTATACGCTGGACGTTACTTGTAGCGACAGTGAATGGACTGCTTTAGCCAGTGATGATTGCAGTTCATGGATCGCTGTAAAAGTGGCCGGTTCGCTTAGCAGCAAAGGAACGGCGACTGTTACCGTAAGTGCGAATACAAGTAAGGATTCCCGCAACGGCTCTGTTATCATTAAATCCGGAGCGAAGCGCGTTGTGATACCTGTGACGCAAGGGGCTCCAATGTCTGTCTCGCAGCGTGAGATATACTCTAATTCTCGTGGCGAGAACTTCACATTGTCCGTTGTGACCACGGGCGACTGGAGCGTGACGTTTAACGATAGCTGGATAAAGGTCGAAAAGAAAGATAGCAAGACAGTGAGTGTCACGACAGAACCCAATGAAAGCAAGACTTCCCGGAAGGGAACTTTGGATATTGTTTCGGGTGCGGAGAAGATTACGGTAAGCGTCGCTCAAGAGTCGGCAGAAGACCGTGAGATAAATACGCCCGAAGGATATCGCCTGGTTTGGCACGATGAGTTTAACGAAGGCGCTACTCTTGGCACCGGCTGGACCCACGAAGTGCAAAAGCCCGGTTGGGTGAACAATGAACTTCAGGAATATGTAAACGGTTCGGTAAGCGGTAAACGCGTAACGGAATTGGTAGATGGTAAACTGAACATCAACTGCTTTAAAGCTTCAGACGGCAAGATCTATTCGGGGCGTGTTTACGCTAATGTAAATACGGGATGGCTTTATGGCTATTTTGAAGCTCGTATCATGCTTCCCAAAGGCAAGGGTACTTGGCCTGCTTTCTGGATGATGCCGGTGGGCAATAATTACTCTACTAATCCTTGGCCGGGTTGTGGTGAAATTGACATCATGGAAGAAGTGGGCGTTGATGCGAATATCGTGTCGTCTTCCATTCATTGCGCGGCTTACAATCATACCATAAATACTCAGAAGACTGCATCTCGCAATATTGGTACGGCAGAGTCAGAGTTCCATGTCTATGCTTGTGAGTGGACACCCGACTATCTGAAATTCTTTGTAGATGGAACAGAATTGATGACATTCAAGAATGAAGGTTCCGGCAAAAATGTGTGGCCGTTCACTTATGCTTTCTATCCTATTCTCAACCTTGCATGGGGCGGTGATTGGGGAGGATACAAAGGTGTAGATGAGAGCGCCTTGCCTATAACGATGAAGGTGGATTATGTACGGGTATTCCAAAAAAAATAGTGTAACTAATAAAATAATTGTAATGAAAACTAGATATTTCCTTTTTGTTTTTCTTCTTTGCTTCTTTTTTTCTTGTGCCGAAGAAGATAACATGGTAATTAGTAATGAAATGTTGACGGAGTCATCGTTGCAAATGGAACAAGCCAAGATCGCTATTTATGCTATGGGACTTGACACAACATTTATTTCTGAATGGGACAGGTATTATGTTGTTGAAGAAGATATATTGGTATGTAAAGATAGCGTGAATTTATCAAGAACTCTTACCAGACAGTATAAAACGACTTACCATGTGGCTAATTTTCAGACAATCACTATTGGTGTTGATAATACTATCGCTTCAAATACTAATTGGAGAGAGGCTGTGCAAGAAGTCATTGTATTGTACAATAAATATACGGGATTAAAATTTGTATATACGGAGGATGATCCAGATATAAAAATCTCTAAAAAATATATTTCAGGAACAAATGTATGTGCAAGTGGTGTGTTTCCTTCATCTTCAAGAAAGCCAGGGGAAGCGATAATCATTAATAGTAATTTTTTTAAAGATATAGATTCTTTTTTATCTTTAAATCAAAAAATATTTTTATTGGCGCATGAACTTGGACATAACTTGGGATTGCGGCATACTAATGGTGGACCTGAGGGTGCGGCTGGAGTAGGTTTAATTCAAATACCAGGAACGCCTACTACTGATTCAGACTCTTTTATGAATGCTGGCACATGTGGTAATTCTTGGACTAAGTTTTCACATTATGATATAGTTACTTTTAACTATCTGTGGCCTAAAGCTCGATATACAGTTTCTTTTGCAAATAATTGTTGTCCTTCAATAACAGTTGAAGTAGGCAGTCTATTAGAACGCTCTATTGCTCCTGAATCTGATTATCAAATCTTTTCCGGGTGGTATGAAGATAGAGAGTTAACCATTCCGTGGAATTATGGAAAACGAATCACGGGTAATCTTTATTTGTATCCAAAATGGAGATATAGAACATCACCATTAGTTACTTATCGAAAGGAGTCATATAGTACTAATCAGGTATCTTTTACTTTGGAACAAACTACAGGGGTTACTCTAACAGGTCAAGTCTGTCGTGGGTTTAATGAGTGGTGGGAAATTGCTAAATATGGTGGTGCCACTAATGTAGCTGTCGGCAAATCATCAACATTGATTAAAGTTATGTATGTGAATCAATATATTCAAACTTCTAGTACAGTTGGAGCTTTTGAGCATACAGAGAGGCTTGTATTGGAGGCTGGAACTTATTGGTTATCTGCTACATTCCCATTGGAACTAGGACCACAAAATGGAGCCTCATTAAAACATGGGGTGACAGTTGCTAAGATAGCTTATTGATTAATGATAATCTGTAATCATAATTATATAATTTAGTTAATTCATGAAGACACTGAAAATCTTCTCCGCCTGCTTGTTTCTCTTGCCTTTTGTCTCTTGTACGCAAGTAGCCAATAAAGGTAGTGATGCGGCAACCGAGAAAAAAGTAGAATCTCTCCTGTCTAAGATGACCCTTGAGGAGAAAATCGGTCAGATGAACCAGATTTCCTCTTACGGTAATATCGAGGATATGAGTGCTTTGATTAAGAAAGGTGAAATCGGTTCCATCTTGAATGAGGTGGATCCGGTGCGTATTAATGCGCTACAGCGCGTGGCAATGGAAGAATCCCGTTTGGGTATTCCTTTATTGATAGCGCGTGATGTCATTCACGGGTTTAAAACAATTTTCCCTATTCCCTTGGGACAAGCGGCTTCGTTCAATCCGCAGGTAGCGAAAGACGGTGCACGGGTAGCAGCTATTGAAGCTTCGTCTGTAGGTATCCGGTGGACTTTTGCGCCAATGATTGATATTGCCCGCGATCCTCGCTGGGGACGTATTGCCGAAGGGTGTGGTGAAGATACGTACCTTACTTCCGTAATGGGAGCAGCTATGGTAGAAGGTTTTCAGGGAGATTCGCTGAATAGTCCTACTTCAATTGCAGCTTGCCCTAAACATTTTGTAGGTTACGGTGCAGCCGAAGGAGGACGTGATTATAATTCCACGTTCATTCCCGAACGTCGTCTGCGCAATGTTTATTTGCCACCTTTTGAAGCTGCCACCAAAGCGGGTGCAGCCACGTTTATGACTTCATTTAATGATAATGATGGAATCCCTTCTACCGGGAATGCTTTTATTTTGAAGAATGTACTCCGTGACGAGTGGGGATTCGATGGTTTTGTTGTGACGGACTGGGCTTCTGCCAGCGAAATGATAAGCCATGGTTTTGCCGCCGGTTCAAAAGAAGTGGCAATGAAATCTGTGAATGCAGGAGTAGATATGGAAATGGTGAGTTACACTTTTGTGAAGGAACTGCCGGAATTAGTGAAAGAGGGAAAGGTGAAGGAAAGCACTATCGATGAGGCTGTTCGTAATATTTTGCGTATCAAGTATCGTTTAGGATTGTTTGATACTCCTTATGTAGATGAACAACAAACATCTGTCATGTATGCTCCTTCTCATTTGGAAGCAGCTAAGCAAGCCGCTGTTGAATCGGCTATTCTGTTGAAGAATGATAAGGAAGTGTTGCCGTTACAACCATCTGTGAAAACTGTTGCAGTGGTAGGACCTATGGCTAATGCACCTTATGAACAGTTAGGTACTTGGATATTTGATGGTGAGAAAGCTCGTACTCAGACTCCGTTGAACGCTATTAAGGAAATGGTTGGCGATAAAGTACAGGTGATTTATGAACCGGGACTAGCATATAGTCGTGAGAAAAATCCGGCAAGTGTGGCTAAAGCAGCTGCCGCCGCTGCACGTGCAGATGTCATTCTTGCTTTTGTGGGTGAAGAATCTATTCTTTCGGGTGAAGCTCACTGTTTGGCTGATCTGGATTTGCAGGGTGATCAGGGAGCTTTGATTACAGCTTTGGCTAAGACGGGTAAACCTGTAGTGACTATTGTGATGGCGGGTCGTCCGTTGACTATCGGTAAAGAAGTCGAAGAGTCGACTGCTGTTCTCTATTCATTCCATCCGGGCACAATGGGCGGTCCTGCATTGGCTGATTTGCTTTGGGGGAAGGCTGTGCCGAGTGGAAAGGCGCCGGTCACTTTCCCGAGGATGGTGGGACAAATTCCTGTGTACTACGCTCATAATAATACCGGACGTCCGGCTACACGGAATGAAGTGTTGCTGAATGATATTGCTGTTGAGGCAGGACAGACTTCACTGGGCTGTACTTCCTTCTATATGGATGCGGGTTTTGATCCCTTGTTTCCGTTTGGTTATGGCTTGTCGTACACCACATTTAAGTATAGCAACATCAAACTGGCGTCTGATGTACTGAAAAAAGATGATGTGCTGACAGTGACATTCGATCTGGAAAATACCGGGAAATATGAAGGAACGGAAGTAGTTCAATTGTATATACAAGATAAGATTGGTTCCGTGACCCGTCCGGTGAAAGAACTGAAACGTTTCACTCGTGTGACATTGAAGCCGGGTGAGAAGAAAAGCGTTTCGTTTGAACTCCCTGTTAGTGAACTTGCATTTTGGAACATAGATATGGCTAAAGTTGTGGAACCCGGAGACTTTGGGCTTTGGGTGGCAACGGATAGTCAGTCCGGAGAAGAAGTTTTCTTCAAGGTAGTAGACTGATTGGTGATTTTAAGGTTAAAGTAGAAGAGGGGCGGTCCGTGATGGTTCGCCCCTCTTGATTATTTTATTTTTTGACACTTAAATAGAATTCATGGTTATTTTATACGTTTATAACCGTAAACAGCATTAGCGCCCAGTTCTTCTTCGATGCGAAGCAACTGATTATATTTTGCCATACGGTCGGAACGACTCAATGAACCGGTTTTGATTTGTCCGCTATTGGTGGCAACGGCGATGTCGGCAATCGTAGCGTCTTCCGTTTCCCCGGAGCGATGGGAGGTCACGGTAGTGTATCCGTGGCGGTGAGCCATTTCGATGGCATTCAATGTTTCGGTCAGGGAACCGATTTGGTTTACTTTAATTAGAATAGAGTTGGCACAACCTTTTTCAATACCCATGGCCAGGAAATCAACGTTAGTAACAAAGAGGTCGTCACCTACCAACTGGCAACGGTCGCCGATGCGGTCGGTAAGTTTCTTCCAGCCTTCCCAGTCATTTTCGCTCATGCCGTCTTCGATAGAGTCGATGGGGAATTGGTTGATAAGTTGTTCCAGATAGTCAATCTGTTCGTCAGCTGTGCGTTTCTTGCCTTTCTCGCCTTCGAACTTGGTATAATCGTAGATTCCGTCTTTATAGAATTCAGAAGAAGCGCAGTCCATGGCAATCATTACATCTTTGCCCGGTTCGTATCCGGCAGCTTTGATGGCGGCAATAATACTGTTCAGGGCATCTTCTGTACCTTCCAGATTTGGTGCAAAACCGCCTTCGTCACCTACAGCAGTGCTCAGACCACGATCTTTCAGTACTTTCTTTAAAGCGTGGAATACTTCGGCACCCATGCGCAGACCTTCACGGAAGGAAGTTGCACCTACAGGGCGTATCATGAATTCCTGGAAAGCAATAGGAGCGTCACTGTGTGAACCACCGTTGATGATATTCATCATCGGTACGGGCATTACGTATGTATTGGTACCACCGATGTAGCGGTACAGGGGTATATCGAGATAAGCGGCGGCAGCTTTTGCTACGGCGAGGGATACGCCGAGAATAGCATTTGCGCCCAGATTTGATTTCGTTTTTGTTCCATCCAATGCCAGCATGGTATGATCGATGCCCATCTGGTCGAGGGCTGACATTCCGACAAGTTTCGGAGCGATAATATCATTGATGTTTTCTACAGCTTTTAATACACCTTTGCCTCCATAACGTCCTTTGTCGCCATCACGGAGTTCCAAAGCTTCGTGTTCTCCCGTAGAAGCGCCGGAAGGAACGGAAGCACGGCCCATAAAGCCTGATTCCAACATTACATCTACTTCCACTGTGGGATTTCCTCTTGAATCGAGAATTTCACGTCCGATAATCTTTTCTATTTTCATAATTATGATATTATTTGTAATTATTTTAAATAGGAAACAAGAAGCAATCGGTTTTTGTTCAGAATATAGTTGTGTTTAGTGATTAGTGGTGAGTGATAAGTGATTAGTGCCGACTGCTCCTCCCGCCAATGCAGCCAATATTCCCAACGTGATGCTGATTAAGGTATATGCTATAAATGTTCCATAAAAACCACCTTTCAGCAAGGTCAGACCATCATTGGAAAAAGTAGAGAAAGTGGTGAATCCACCGCAGAAACCGGCTGTCAATAACAGACGCATTTCGGGCGAGAGATTAAAACGGGCGGAAAGGGCATAAAACAACCCGATGAGAAAACTGCCGAAGATATTGACTGTAAATGTTGCCCAAGGAAAGGAATAAGGGATGATCCGTTCGTGCAGTAGTTCCTGCACATAGTAACGGAGCACACTGCCTGTTCCGCCACCAAGGAAAATGTATATCAATTCTTTCATTTTTATTCTGTTATTATTCCGATAATGCCTGCAAAGGTACAATTTTTCATTTATATCGGGTTTATATTCCGGTTTTTCCCCTTAATGCTTAAAAATCAGAAACTAAACCAGTTATGCAAACGTTTGCCGGTAAATCATCTATATTTTCATTTTATTCCTTCGTTCACATGTCATTTCATCCTTATATTTGCATCACGATTATAATTCTCTAAAATAATTCAAATCATGAAAAACATGAAAGCAATCAAATTGTTCTGTCTCTTGCTCTTTTTGTTTGTAAGCAATTGGGCAATGGCTGAGAGTATCACCTCGCCGAACGGACAACTGCAACTGAACTTTTCAGTGAACGCACAAGGTGAACCGATCTATGAACTTTCCTACAAAGGAAAAGCTGTTATCAAACCTTCTAAACTCGGCTTGGAACTGAAAGATGCTCCGGGACTGATGAATGGATTTACACTGGCAAATACCCAAACTTCCACTTTTGATGAGACTTGGGAGCCGGTTTGGGGTGAAGTGAAACAAATTCGCAACCATTATAATGAGATGGCTGTAACGTTGAACCAGAAAGCGCAAGATCGCAATATGATCATCCGCTTCCGTCTGTTTGATGACGGTTTGGGGTTCCGTTACGAATTTCCTTTGTCTAAGAACCTGAATTATTTTGTTATCAAGGAAGAGCATACTCAGTTTGCCATGACAGGCGATCACACTGCTTTCTGGATACCGGGCGATTATGATACACAGGAATATGATTATACAGAATCTAAGCTTTCTGAAATCCGTGGCTTGATGGATGGTGCAATCACTCCTAATTCTTCACAGACTACGTTCTCTCCGACGGGTGTACAGACTTCTCTGCAAATGAAAACAGCTGACGGTCTTTATATTAACCTGCATGAGGCTGCTTTGGTGGATTACTCCTGTATGCATCTTAATCTGGATGATAAGAATTTTGTATTCGAATCCTGGCTTACCCCTGATGCAAAAGGAGATAAAGGATACCTGCAAGCTCCCTGTAAGTCTCCGTGGCGTACGGTTATCGTAAGTGATGACGCCCGTGATATTCTGAATTCCAAACTGACGTTGAATCTGAATGAGCCTTGTGCTTACGAAGATGTTTCCTGGATTAAGCCGGTGAAATATGTAGGCGTATGGTGGGAAATGATTGCCGGAAAGAGCACTTGGGCTTATACCGATGATCTGCCTTCTGTAAAATTGGGTGAAACGGACTATGCCAAAACTAAACCTAACGGACGCCATGGTGCTACCAATGAGAACGTAAAACGTTATATAGACTTTGCAGCTGAAAATGGACTTGATCAAGTGCTGGTAGAAGGCTGGAACGAAGGATGGGAAGACTGGTTCGGTCATTCTAAAGATTATGTATTTGATTTTGTAACTCCATATCCTGACTTTGATGTAAAGATGTTGAACGCTTACGCTAAAAGTAAAGGTGTGAAATTGATGATGCACCATGAAACTTCGGCATCCGTACGCAATTATGAACGTCATATGGATAAAGCCTACCAGTTTATGGTAGACAACGGTTACAATGCAGTGAAGAGTGGTTATGTAGGTAATATCATTCCTCGGGGAGAACATCATTATGGTCAGTGGATGAATAATCACTATCTCTATGCCGTGAAGAAAGCCGCCGACTATAAGATTTGTGTAAATGCCCATGAAGCTGTTCGTCCTACCGGGCTATGTCGTACTTATCCCAATCTTATCGGCAACGAGTCTGCCCGTGGTACTGAATACGAAGCTTTTGGCGGTAGCAAACCGTTCCATACTACATTGCTTCCTTTCACTCGTCAGATTGGTGGTCCGATGGATTATACACCGGGTATCTTTGATACTCAATTGTCTTTCCTGACAGGAGAACATAGCTTTGTACATACTACTCTGGCAAAACAGTTGGCTCTTTACTTAACGATGTACAGTCCGCTTCAGATGGCAGCTGATCTTCCCGAAAGTTATGAGCGCTATATGGATGCTTTCCAGTTTATTAAAGATGTGGCTGTAGATTGGGACGACAGCAAATATCTGGAAGCTGAACCGGGAG
>ERZ773190.1629-NODE-1629-length-20495-cov-3.458855_pt1 | contig 20495 bp, 18 predicted proteins | sample MGYA00511111_ERZ773190 | MGnify/ENA primary metagenome ERZ773190 (study PRJEB29015, sample SAMEA2737777) | human gut metagenome | biome: human gut; feature: human-associated habitat; material: faeces | place: China | collected 2012 ... | reverse complement strand
CTGTGCGGGCTTTCTTTTCCTTCTCTGTTCCTTTTCTCTTTTCAACCAGGATGCGTACAACACCACCAGCCATGATACCTGCACTTAAGGAGAACGGCAGATACATACCAACTGCAAATGGCATAACCGGCATATGAAGAATCTCAACTACGATGGCGATAAACACACCGATAAAGATAAGGGCCCATGGAAGTTCACCGTTCATGATACCCTCAACGAGCATCTTCATCATTGTAGCCTGAGCTGCCGGAATCTTTTCTGTACCATATCCCCATGCCTCATTCAGAAGATAGAGAACAAATCCAATTGCTGCTGCGGAAGCAACCACACCGATGATTTCACCGAGCTGCTGTTTCTTCGGTGTAGCACCTACAATAAATCCGGTCTTTAAGTCCTGAGAAGCATCACCGGCGATTGCTGCAACGATACAGATGATGCCACCGATGGAAATAGCTCCTACCATACCTGTAATACCAGTTGTACCGGTAGCCTTGAGGATAACAGTTGCAAAAAGCAGTGTTGCGATCGTCATTCCGGATACCGGGTTGTTGGAAGAACCGATCAGACCTACCATACGGGAGGATACTGTAGCAAAGAAAAATCCAAATACTACAATGATTAATGCACCGATCAGATTCACAGGGAATGTCGGAATCAGCCAGATCAGTACTGCGATCACAAGTGCGACTGCAATCAGAACCGGGATCGGAAGATCCTGCTCTGTACGGAGTCCCTTATGTGCTGCATTTTTATTCTTCATACTGTCAATAGCCTGTTTAAATGTTCTTATGATCAGAGGAAGACTCTTGATCAGACTGATGATACCACCTGTTGCAACAGCTCCTGCTCCGATGTATTTAATGTAATTGCTCCACAAAGCACTTGGGCCGCCGCCTTCCATAGTAAGAAGTTCTGTTACTGTTTTACTTGCCGGGAAGATGGTTGCATCTGCACCGAATAATGCGATCATCGGCATCAGTACAAACCAACTGAGTGTTCCACCGGCAAACATATAACTTGAGATCTTCGGTCCACAGATATAACCTACACCTGCGAGGGCAGGAAGTACCTGGATACCAACCTGAGATCCTTTGTAGCTTTCAAATGCATGACCAATCTCACTCTTAAAGAGCTGTGTTCCGTCTGCAAGGAATTTGTACACTGCTGCAATCCCCAGTCCTGCAAATACAGTGCCGGCTTTAGAACCTCCCTCTTCGCCTGCCAGAAGTACTTCTGCACATGCAGTTCCCTCAGGGAATGGAAGTGTTCCATGTTCTTCTACGATCAGAGCCTGACGGAGAGGAACCATAAAGCAAACGCCCAGGACACCTCCGAATAATGCGATCAGGAAGATCGTAAGAATACTTGGAAAATCAATTTTTCCTTCCTCTGCCCAGAGGAATAATGCAGGAAGTGTAAAAATTGCTCCTGCTGCGACAGACTCACCGGCAGAACCGATCGTCTGTACCATGTTGTTCTCAAGAATGGAATCCTTACGGAGAATCACACGTATTATACCCATAGAAATAACTGCTGCCGGGATAGAGGCGGACACAGTCATACCTACGAGGAGTCCGAGATATGCGTTCGCTGCCCCAAATACGATTGCCAGAAGGATACCAATCAAGAGTGCTGTTACCGTAAATTCAGGAACGACTTTGTCGGCTGGAATATACGGCTTGAAGTCTTTCTTGTTGTTGTCCATTTCTCTTTTCCTTTCTTTTGTATATTTCTTGCTAATGATTAGCATAGCTTCACTATTATATCATGATAAAGTGATAAAAGAAAGCGAAAAAGATTAAAATGTCAAGGAAATAATGTCCAAATATGGATGAAATCGTAGAAAATGGGTCAGAAAGACCTGGCAGCAACTTCGTAAAGACTTGATTTTGAGAATAGATATTACACGAAATATGTGATAAAATAAAAAGAAGTATGTCATTTTTACAGAGAAATGGAGGTTACATCGGATGGAAGCATATACGGGGTTTGCAGCAGTCTATGATATTTTCATGGACAATGTACCTTATGAAGAGTGGAGCAGCTATCTCCATGGTCTGCTTCTGGAGCATGGAATTGAAGAAGGGATCGTATTGGATCTGGGATGTGGGACAGGTGCGATGACAGAGCGGCTGGCAGCATTCGGATATGATATGATCGGAGTGGACAATTCAGAGGATATGCTGGAGCTTGCCATGGAAAAAAGAGTACAGTCAGGGCAGGATATTCTGTATCTGTTGCAGGATATGCGGGAATTTGAATTGTACGGTACAGTGCGTGCGGCAGCGAGTGTCTGTGATTCGGTAAATTATATTACAGAGCCTGAAGAGCTGAAAGAGGTATTCCGGCTGGTGAATAATTACTTAGATCCTGAAGGCGTCTTTATTTTTGATTTTAATACAGTATATAAATATAAGGAAGTAATGGGAGATACCGTTATAGCGGAAGACCGTGGTGAATGTAGTTTTATCTGGGATAACTATTACTATGATGAGGAAAAGATCAATGAATATGATCTGACGCTGTTTATCAGGGAAGAGGGAAAAGAGAAAAATTTGTACCGGAAGTATCAGGAGACGCATTATCAGAGGGGCTATACATTAGACGAGATGAAAGAGCTGATTCAAAGTTCGGGCCTGATCTTTGAGACTGCTTATGATGCATTTACCCATGAAGCACCGACAGAAAAAAGTGAACGGATCTATATCATAGCAAGAGAATATGGAAAGTTACAGAAATAAGCAAGAAATTTTATGATGAGAAAGGAAAAGAAGAATGAAAGATTATATTGTCAGGGCAACCGCAGGAAATACGCAGATCCGTGCTTTTGCCGCAGTAACAACGAACCTGGTAGAAGAGGCGAGAGTCCATCATCAGACAAGTCCGGTTGCAACAGCAGCTCTGGGACGGCTTCTGACCGGTGGAGTCATGATGGGAAGCATGATGAAGAATGATACCGATATGCTGACGATCCAGATCAAATGTTCCGGAGATATTGAGGGGCTGACAGTGACGGCAGACAGTCAGGGAAATGTAAAAGGATATGTATTTAATCCGGATGTCATGCTGCCACCAAAGAATGGAAAGCTGGATGTAGGCGGAGCATTGGGCCAGGGAGTTATGACGATCATCAAAGATATGGGACTGAAAGAACCATATTCCGGTCAGACAATCCTTCAGACCGGTGAGATCGCAGAAGATCTGACGTACTACTTTGCAACGTCTGAGCAGGTTCCGTCTTCCGTAGGACTGGGTGTACTGATGAACGGAGATAATACGGTCAGAGTTGCCGGAGGATTTATTGTTCAGGTTATGCCTTTTATTGAAGATGAAGTATTAAATAAACTGGAAGAAAATATTAAAAAGATCCGTTCTGTCACGGCTATGCTTGATGATGGACATACGCCGGAACAAATGCTGGAGCAGGTGCTGGAAGGACTAGATCTTGAGATCACGGATACAATGCCGGCACAGTTCTACTGTAACTGTTCTAAAAAGAGAATTGAAAAAGCAATCATCAGTATTGGAAAGAAGGAAATTCAGGAGATGATTGATGAAGGAAAAGAGATTGAAGTAAAATGTCACTTCTGTAATACAGCCTATCATTATTCTGTGGATGAATTAAAAGAATTATTAAAAAAGAGCAGATAAATTTTTAAAGTTCTGCAGGAACGGACTGAGAATGAAAATGATAAAAATCCGGACTGAGGAACGGATCAGCGAAAGGAGAAGCATATGAGACATGGATTTGTAAAGGTTGCTGCGGCAACACCGGATATCCGGGTCGCAGATGTGGACTACAATAAAGAGCAGATTAGAGTTTAATAAAGAGAATATTTGCAGAGGGATTGAAGAAGCAGAAAAGGCGAATGCAAAAATACTGGTGTTCCCGGAACTGTGTGTGACAGGATATACGTGCAGTGACCTGTTTGACCATGCGGTTTTACTGAAGGCAGCGAAAAAGGCTCTGTTGGAGATCGCAGAGTTTACCAGAGACAGGGATCTGCTGGTGTTTGTGGGAGTTCCGCTTGAGGTGGATGGAAAGCTTTACAATGTGGCGGCAGCCCTGAATCATGGAAAGATCCTGGGACTGACGACAAAGACATTTCTTCCGAATTATGGGGAATTTTATGAGATGCGTCAGTTTACTCCCGGACCGGAGAAGGCGAGATATATTTCTTTTAACGGAGAAGAGATCCCGTTCGGACCACAGATTCTTTTCCAGGCAGCAGAAATGGAAGATCTGATCGTTGCAGCGGAGATCTGCGAGGATGTGTGGTCACCGGTTCCGCCGAGTATCGGTGCGGCACTGGAAGGAGCAACTGTGATCGTAAACTGTTCCGCAAGTGATGAGACGATCGGAAAGGATACGTATCGCAGAGAGCTGATCGCAGGGCAGTCTGCACGACTGATCGCAGGATATATTTATGCAAATGCAGGAGAAGGAGAATCAACAACGGATCTTGTCTTTGGCGGACATAATATTATCGCAGAAAATGGAACGATCCTGAAAGAAAGCAATCGCTATAGAAATGAAATTATTTACTCGGAGTTTGACCTTGAGAGAATTACGGGAGAAAGAAGAAAGAATACGACATTTCAGACAGCACAGGAACGCAGCCTGATCCGGGTAGGATTCCAGATAGAAAAAGGAGAAACTTCTCTGACGAGAACATTTCCAAAGAAGCCGTTTGTTCCGTCAGATGAACAGACGAGAGCTGCACGCTGCGAGGAGATCCTGACGATCCAGGCAATGGGACTGAAGAAGCGTCTTGCCCATACCAATGCGAGAACCGCAGTGGTAGGAATTTCCGGTGGGCTGGATTCTACGCTTGCCCTCCTGGTTACTGCGAAAGCATTTGATATGCTTGGAAGGGATAAAAAAGATATTCTTGCGGTGACGATGCCGTGTTTTGGAACGACAGACCGTACCTATCAGAATGCCTGTGAGATGTCGAAAAAGGTCGGGGCAACTCTGATAGAGGTGCCGATCGCCGAGGCGGTGAATATCCATTTCCGGGATATCGGACACGATCCCGAGGATCACAGTGTCACTTATGAGAATGGACAGGCACGCGAGAGAACGCAGGTATTGATGGATCTTGCGAATAAGACGTGGGGCATGGTTATCGGGACAGGCGATATGTCAGAGCTTGCACTTGGCTGGGCAACCTACAATGGCGATCATATGTCCATGTACGGGGTGAATGCCTCTGTGCCTAAGACATTGGTACGCCATCTGGTCAAATATGCTGCGGATGATACGGAAGATGAGCAGCTCCGGGAAGTACTGTATGATGTACTGGACACTCCGGTAAGCCCGGAATTACTTCCGCCAAAAGACGGAGACATCGCACAGAAGACAGAAGATCTGGTGGGACCGTATGAATTGCATGACTTCTTCTTATATTTTATGCTTCGCTTTGGATATGAGCCTGCAAAGATCTATCGTCTTGCCTGCAGTACTTTTGAGGGGGAATACGACAGGGAAACGATCCTGAAGTGGCTGAAGACATTCTGCAGGAGATTTTTCTCCCAGCAGTTTAAGAGATCCTGTCTGCCGGATGGCCCGAAAGTGGGAACTGTGGCACTTTCTCCGCGTGGTGACTGGAGAATGCCGAGTGATGCCTGCGTTGCTGTATGGATGAAAGAACTGGAGACTTTATAAAAAGAAAAGATACGATAAAGAGAAAATGTAAAAAAAGAAAAGATGCTTTTCCGGAAATGGCAGATACACCCGGTCGGGAGTAAAGGTCAGATCAAAGAAAAGCATCTTTTTCAGTATAGTCCTTATTGGCACTGAAGAAAGAAACTGTTGCAAAAAGCTTCACAGTAAAATTCTTATACAGCGGCGATCACTTCTACTTCGCAGAGGACTCCCTTGGGAAGATCCTTTACAGCAACGCAGGAGCGGGCCGGATTTCCGGTGAAATATTTTGCATATACGGCATTGAATGCTGCAAAATCAGCAATATCAGCAAGGAAACAAGTTGTCTTTACAACATCTGTAAATGCTGCATTCTGACTGTCAAGCAGTCCTTTGATATTCTTCATGACCTGTTCAGCCTGTTCCTCAATGGTAGTTCCGACCACTTCACCTGTCTGTGGCGAAAGAGGAACCTGTCCTGAAAAGAAAGCAAATCCATTCACAACAACTCCCTGGGAATATGGTCCGATCGCAGCCGGAGCCTCTTTGGTTTCTACATATTTTAACATGATCTCTACCTCCATTTTTCTGAGTAAAAATTACTATAAATTATTATAAACCCGGCCTCAAATTTTTGCCACCCTAAATTTAAAACCATATTGAAGACGAAAAAAAATAGTGCTATCCTATATCTGAAAAAATGGTCAGTTGCGTATTGCAGCGTGAATGAAAGAGAAAGGAGTGCGGCAGTATTATGAAAGCAGTACAGCATGATATGACGGTGGGAAAGCCGATGAAAGTAATTATAAATTTTACATTGCCGATTTTTATCGGAAATGTGTTTCAGCAGTTTTATAATATGGCAGATGCTGTGATCGTGGGAAAGTTTGTCGGTACGAAAGCACTGGCAGCAGTCGGAAGCACCGGAACGATCATGTTTCTGATCTGGGGCTTTGTCGCGGGAATGACAGCCGGATTTACGGTTCTGACAGCACAGAAATTCGGAGCGGGCGATATGGATGGAATGAGGAAGACTGTTGCGGGGGCAGGCATCCTTTCTTTGGGAATCGGACTTTTTCTGACGATTGTATTTATGGCATTTATGAAACCACTTCTGATTCTTATGAATACACCGGAGGATATTTTCCGGGATGCATATGCTTATATTATGATTGTCAGCGGAGGAATCCTTGCACAGATGCTGTATAATCTTCTGTCCAGTATCCTGCGTGCGTTGGGAAACAGTAAGTTGCCGCTTTATTTTCTGATTATCAGTGCGGTGCTTAATATTTTCCTGGATCTGCTCCTGATCATCGTCTTCGGACTGGGAACTGCAGGAGCCGCCATTGCAACCGTTGTCGCACAGGGAATATCGGGACTTCTCTGCCTGGGCTATATCATGCTGAAGCTTCCGATACTGCATCTGAAAAAGGAGGACCGGCACGTAGGAGGTCAGATCTACCTGACGCAGATCCGCATCGGTCTGCCAATGGCATTGCAGTATTCCATTACAGCGATTGGAACTATGATGGTGCAGACTTCGCTGAATATTCTCGGTTCTACACTGGTAGCGGCATTTACTGCGGCAAATAAGATCGAGCAGGTAGTGACGCAGGCATATGTGGCAATGGGGACAACCATGGCAACTTACGGGGCACAGAATATGGGAGCGGGCAATGTCCCGAGGATTCGCCAGGGATTCAAAGCATGTACGATCCTGGGAGTTATTTATTCTTTTATTGCAGCAGCATTTGTTATGACTGTAGGAAAATATATGACTTACTTATTTGTTTCAGAAAATGTTGGTGTGATCATGGATTCGGTGGAGATTTATCTGTGGTGTATTGGAATCTGTTTTATTCCGCTTGCTGTAGTGAATATTTACAGAAATGGAATCCAGGGACTGGGCTATGGACTTCTTCCAATGATGGCAGGAGTGGCAGAACTGGTCGGAAGAGGTGCTGTTGCAGTGGCTGCGGCAAAGCAGAGAAGTTATACCGGAGTCTGTATGGCCAGTCCGGCAGCATGGATCCTTGCGGGATCGCTGCTGCTGGTCATGTATTACTATATCATGAAAGTTGATATGAAAAAGATTTTCGGAAAGTCATCCTCATAACGCAGGGAGAGAGAACAGGAGTCTGCCGTTATATTCAGACTTTCTTCAGAAAAAGAAGGGAAAAGATACATACGATCCCCTCTGTTACCGGGAGTGACATCCAGATCCCGGTGAGTCCGAATAAATGAGCCAGAAGAAAAGCGGCCGGGATGATCAGCAGGAATCCTCTTAGAAGAGAGAGGATAAATGCCTGTTTTGGGTGGTCCGTGGAACTTAAAAATACTGCGGCAACGATATTGATGCCGGAGAAAAAGAGGCTGGTAAAGTAGATCCTCATTCCGTCGGCCGCAATGGAAGTAAGGGCGGTGTTCTGATCTTTATTGAACAGATCAGCAATGGGGTCAGCCAGCAGGAAGATAACTGCGTAAGAAAGCAGAGCCAGAAGCAGAGCGGTCAGGAGTGCATAGCATCTGATCTGATGGCGGACCGGCTGTCCTTTTTTTCCTGGATGGCTGCTGACGATGGGCTGGATTCCCTGAGCAATGCCGGTGGAGATGGCAATAAGAACCAGAGCGATGTTTGCAAGGACCCCATAGGCAGCGACACCGGTATTTCCGCTTAAATCCAGGATCAGGAAATTAAATACGAGAATCACGATCCCGGAAGAAACTTCAGTGATCAGGGAGGAGACACCTAGAGAACAGATCGAGGAAGCTGTGCTGAGGGAAGGTTTTGTCTTCATCAGCCGGAAGTGGCTGTTTCCTCTCAGAAAATGAGTGGAAAGAATCCCCATACTGATGAGCGGTGCGGTAGCTGTGGCAAGGGCGGCACCTACCATGCCAAGATTCAGAGGATAAATGAAAAGGTAATCCAGCAGGATATTGGAGAGGCTTCCGATGATCATTCCTGCCATGGATAAAGCGGGTTCACCGTCATTTCTGACAAAGCATACGAGAAGGTTATTGGCCAGAAATAAGGGGGCAAATGCCAGCAGGATACGGATATAGGGGACGGCAAAAGGGAGTGTCCGGCTGTCTGCTCCCAGGAGAAGGCATAAAGGCTCTGCCCCAAGAAGTCCTGTCAGTGCGAAAAAAATAGCTGCGATGACTGCCAGCAGGACGGACTGTGTAAAGACTGTGCGGTGCGTTTCTCCTTCCGGGTGCGTGGAGGAGAGGGAATAACGTGAACCGCCTCCCATTCCGATCATGAGACCGGTTCCGTTGAGCAGACTGTATGCAGGCAGAACCAGGTTCAGGGCGGCAAGTGCATCGGAGCCAATGCCTCTTGCAATAAAAAAGGTATCAGCAAGAATGTAGCAGGAAAAGCCGATCATTCCGAGAACATTCGCAGAGACATATTTCAGAAAAAGTGAAAAAATATGCCCGGAAGTGTCGGAACTGTGGATAACTTTTGTATCTGACATAAAAAACTCCCTTCTGAGTGCGGTTAGGTGCGGTTAAATGATGAAAAAGGCATTCACTTTTCGTCCCTTCTAATAACCGGTCTGTTACCTGTCTTCAGCCTGTGCATATCACCTGAAAACTGGTCAAAGAGGTATTAGAGCCTGTCGGTCCGAAAATGAATGCCTTACGATCTTACCCGGCGGCAAGATCCACATTTTCATATAAAACTGTAGGTATGATATCATAGATATCAGGGGAAATCAAATCTTTTTTTCAGGATGAATCAGGTGTAAAATAAAAAGACCGAGTGGAAAATGAAGGAGAACGACCGATGAATAAAAAAGAAGTACTGGAGATCCGTAAGCAGTTTTCGCCGAAGAACTGTGCGATCACGAGAATTTGTGGCTGCTATGTGGATCATGAGAAAAATAAAAAGATGGAATCGAAAGAAGCCTTTCTTTCCCTGCCGGAAGAAGAGGCATTTAAATATTTTGATATTTTTAAGAAGACACTTTCGGGTTCGATCGGTAAAAATATGATTAATATGGAATTTCCAATCGATGCGGAAATGCCGGGAGGAACGCAGGAGTTCCTGCTGAAACTCCGTGACAGCAGACTGGAAGATGATATGCTGCTGGAAGAATTTTACGACAAGGTGATCGCTACTTATGAATATGCGGAGAATTATTATATTATTCTGATCCATGCCATGTATGATATTCCGGGAAAGTCTTCTGATGATATGGAAATGTTTGACGCTTCAGATGAAGTATATCAGCATATCCTCATGAGTATCTGTCCGGTGAGTCTGTCCAAGGCGGGACTTAGTTATAATGCAGAGGAGAATTGTATTCAGGATCGTATCCGTGACTGGATCGTGGACAGACCGGATAAGGGATTTTTATTTCCGGCGTTTAATGACAGAAGTACAGATCTTCACAGTGTTCTTTATTATACGAAGAAGTCGGAAGATCTTCAGCCGGAGATGATCGACCAGCTTTTGGGAGCTAAGATGCCGATGTCTGCTGATACTCAGAAAGAGACATTTCAGATGATTATCGAGGATACACTGGGAGAGGATGGAGATTATGAAACGGTCCGTAATATTCATGAGACGCTGAATGAGCTGATTGAAGAGCATAAGGAAGACCCTGATCCGCTTTCTCTGGATAAGACGGATGTGAAAAAAATATTTGAGCAGAGCGGTGTTTCCAATGAAAAGATGGAAAATTTTGATCAGAATTTTGAGGAAAATGCAGGGGAAAAGGCATCGCTTCTTGCATCCAATATCGCAGAGACGAAGAAGTTCAATATTGAGACCCCGGATGTGGTGATCAAAGTCAACCCGGAGCGGATGGATCTGGTAGAGACCAGAATGATCGACGGAAGGCAATGTCTGGTGATTCCGGTGGATGATCATATTGAAGTGAATGGACTCAATGTCAGAACGATGAAAATAAAGACAGAGTGAGAAGCGAAAAGCCGAGAGACTGGTTAGGATATCCGTTCGGGAGTATTTCCTGCATGAGAAGAAATACTCCTGAACGGGATTTTTTCTTTGAAGTATTTGAAATCGTATCTGAACGGGATTTCTATGCGTTCTGAGTTTATAGGATGGTATACTGCATCAGTTCATAATGCAGCGTACATCCTTCAACGATTTCTGCAGGGAGCAATGCCCTGGCAACAAGTTTCAATTCTTCATCCGGCAGATCAGTTCGTCTTAAATGAGCATAATCTCCGTCAATCTGTTCAACAATGTAATCGCATACCAGCATTTTGTAATCTCCTTTCTTTCATTAGCTCGCTAACGCTCATTATATCATGATCGCAATGGAACTGGGAAATATTTATGGTGGAAAAAGTGCGGACAAGTCACCGGATCCGGGAAAATTATATCATGACCGATGATAAAGCTCCCGTGGAACTTCTTGGTATACAGGTGATCGATCAGATCATTCAGGAGGAAGAGGTGACCGGTTTTTCTCTTAAAAATCCTCCTGTTCTTTCGTGAAATCTTACAAAAATCAATTCCCGTCTTTGTGTAAAATCCCAAAATTGAAAACGATACCAAAAATAGCTTTGACAAATCGAAAATCAGGGTGTATTGTGTAATCACAACAAAGAAATACAGTAGCAACAACAAGGAGATGATAAATTGGCAACGATATCAGACGTGGCAAAGCTTTCAGGATTATCAGTCTCTACCGTATCAAGAGTTATCAATAATAAGCCGCATGTATCAGAAGCAAAAAGACAGCGGGTACAGGAGGCGATGGATGCACTGGGATACAGTCCCCTGCAGGCAGCAAGACAGATGAGAGGTTCCGGTTCAGGAAATGTGGCTGTGGTTGTTCCGACGATCACGAATAACTTTTTTGCTCATCTGGTTAATTCAATCGAAAGAACATGCAGCAAATATGCATACAGGACGTTGATCATCCAGACTTACGGAGAACGGGCAGGAGAGGAAGAAGCATTGAATCTGCTTCGTATGCAGCACGCAGACGGTGCAATCCTCTGTGCGATTGAGAACCAGTGGGAACTGATCAGGAAGTTTACCCAGTATGGCAGGCTGGTTGCATGTAATGAGTACAATGAAGACCATGAGATCTCAATGATCTGTGGAAGACAATATGAGGGATTTCAAAAAGCAACCGAGTATCTTTTAGGTAAAGGACATCAGAGAATCGCTTACTGTACAGGAGCAAAAGCGTTGGTTTTACAGCCAAAGGGACTGAATATCGACAGTGACCGCTACAGAGGTTTTATTGAGACATTAAGCAAGGCGGGAAAAAGTGCTGACCCGGATCAGATGTTTACGAGAATACATACGATGGAAGATGGAAAGAGAGTGATGAAAAAGATCTTAAATCTCTCTTTGAAGGAAAGACCGGATGCAGTCATTGCAGGAAGTGATGAAGTGGCAGCCGGAATGGTGATCGAAGGACTTGCAAATGGAATCCGGATCCCGGAGGATATTGCAATTCTGGGAGTGGATGACCAGCCGCTGGCATCCTGCATACAGATTCCTCTGACGACGATCCGTCAACCGATTGCTCAGGAAGGCGAGTATGCGGCAAAAGAAATGATCCGTCAGCTCAGGGATGGAGCGGAAGATACGATCCGCAAAGAACTGGATCTTGAATTAGTGATCCGGCAGTCAGCCTGAGGGCAGCAGTAATTTAGTAAATAACCAGTACGAAATCCAGTGCTGGTTTTTAAAAGAAACAAATTGGTAACGATACCAAAAAGGCGAAAATCAAGGAGGAAAAGAAAATGGTAGTATTAGCAAGAGTTGATCAGAGACTGATTCATGGGTTGATCGTAAACCAGTGGGCACCACATCTTCAGGTAAAAAGATTTATGGTGGTAGATGATGTGCTTTGCAATAACGAAGAGATCAAGGCAAGTATGAGAATGGCAAAGCCGGCAGGAACAGGAGTGTCTGTCATCAGCACAGAGACAGCAATCGCCAATTTTAAAGCCGGTAAATATGACGGACAGAGAGTGTTCGTTCTTGTAAAAGAGCCGGAGACACTGATCCGTCTGATGGAAGGCGGCGTCGAGATCCCGAAAGTAGATCTTGGAATTATTTTCAATGAGAATGGAAGAACACCGGTCACAAAATTTATTGCACTGAATGAGAAAGAAAAAGCAGATCTTGAAATCATCAGAAGCAAGGGTGTTCCGATCGTGATCCAGTATGTTCCGACTGATGCAGAAGAGGCATACTGATTCAGAAAAATATATTGATTCAGAAAAAGAAAAGATCAGTGTCAGATAAGTAAAAAATTGAGAGGTGACAGATATGCATATCATACAGGATATATTAATCATTCTTTTGGCAGGGTACATGACGATCGACCAGAATGGTCCGGTTGTTATGTCCTGGTTCTCCGTAATCGTTGGTACAATTTCAGGTCTGATCATGGGAGACTTAAATACAGGTCTTATGATCGGAGGTACATTCCAGTTGATGTCGCTTGGTGTGGCAGCACTTGGAGGAGCTTCTGCCCCAAACTACGGACTTGCAACAATTATCGGTACATTTATCGCAGTCCGCACAGGAACGGGAATTGATGCGGCTGTAGGTGTTGGACTTCCGGTTGGACTTCTTGCGATCCAGTTAGAAGTTGTAGTGCGTATTGTAAATAACTTTGTAGCACATAAGATGCAGAGTGATAATAATGAAGGAAAATGGAAAAACATGAACCGGATCGCATGGGTCGGACCGCTGCTCTGTTCCCTTCAGACAATCATTCCAACAGTGATCGTTGTATGCTTTGGTGCAAATGTAGTGAATTTTATCCTGGATGTGATCCCACAGTGGGTGACAGACGGGCTTTCCATTGCAGCAGGAATGCTTCCTGTAGTCGGTATCGGAATGTTGATGCGTTATATGCCGGTTAAGAAATTCCTTCCATTTATTCTGATCGGATTTGTACTTTCAGCTTATCTGTCCATGCCGGTACTCGGAATTGCGATTGTCGGATTTGCCGCAGCATTCTGGTATTTTACGACAGAAATGAAAAAAGCCGCAGAGGCAGAGAAAGCAGTAGCTGTTACAACAGTGGATGAGATGGGAGATGATTTTGATGAGTAAGATGGAAAATAATACAGTAAATAAAGCAGGCAGCACAGGTGTTGAGCTGAACCTGAATGATGGAACGCAGCGTTATCAGGTAACAAAAAAAGATCTGAAAAAGACAGCCGACAGATATAACTTTATGGCATGTAACATTTTCAATTACGAATCCCAGATGGGTCCGGCTGTAGCATGGGCAATGGCACCGGTACTTCGTAAGATCTATAAAAAAGATGAAGAATACAAAGAGGCACTGAACAACCATTTTAATTATTTCAATTCCACAACAGTCATGTCCAGTATGATCCTGGGTGCGACACTGGCGATCGAAGAGAAGGACGGCATCGAGGCGAAAGAGACAGTACAGTCGTTAAAGACCAGTCTGATGGGACCGTTTGCCGGAGTTGGTGATACGCTGGTATGGGTTCTCTGGCCGACGATCATGGGATCTATTTCAGGATATATGGCACAGCAGGGAAATCCGCTGGGTGCGATCATCTGGTTTATTGCAAACATCATTTTCTGGTTTGTAAAGAGAAAAATGTTTGAAGTGGGATATACTTCAGGAACAAAGCTGATCACAAACCTTGGAAAAAGCCTTACGACATTTACAGAAGCCGCTTCTATCATGGGACTGAGTGTTGTCGGTGCATTGATCGCTTCTTCTGTAAAAATGACAACAGCATTAAATTTTAAAGTCGGGGAAGTTTCACTGGCACTTCAGACCGATATACTTGACAGGATCATGCCATCCCTGCTTCCGGTACTTCTGACAGCACTTGTCTACAAGCTGCTCGGAAATAAGAAGTGGACAGCAACGAAACTGATCCTTCTGATTATTGTTATTGCACTGGTATGCTCTTCCTTTGGAATCCTCACAGTATAGCGGAAAGGAAATAATATCTATGAAAAGAATTTTAGTTACAGCATCTCATCATAAGATGGCAGATGGATTAAAGGATACTCTGAATTTTGTTTCAGGCGGAGTGCAGGAGACGATTGCACTCTCTGCCTATCTGGATAACCAGCCGGTGGAAGAGGCAGTCGATGAACTGATGAAAGGATTTGCAGAGGAAGATGAAGTGATCGTTCTGACAGACCTGACTTCAGGAAGTGTGAACCAGCAGTTTTTCCGTTATCGCAACAGACCGCATACGCACATTGTGAGTGGTATGAACCTTCCACTTGCATTTCAGGTAGCCATGGAGCCGCAGGGAGAATATATCACGGTGGAACGGATGCGTGAGATGGTGGAAGAAGCAAAGAATGAAATAAAATATGTCAATGATATAGCAGACGATGGAGATGACGAGGATGAGTAATAAAACGGCATGGTGGAAAAAGAGTGTAGTATATCAGGTATATCCGAAAAGCTTTTGTGATTCAAATGGAGACGGGATCGGGGATCTGAATGGAATCCGCAAAAAAATTCCTTATCTTGCAAAGCTGGGTGTGGATGTTCTCTGGTTGAATCCGATCTACGCGTCTCCGCAGGTGGATAACGGGTATGATATTTCCAATTACAGAGAGATCGAGCCGACATTTGGTACCATGGAAGATTTTGGAAATCTGCTTGCAGAAGCACATGAGGCAGGTCTGAAGATCATTCTTGACCTGGTTGTAAATCATACCTCTGACCAGCATCCATGGTTTCAGGAATCAAGAAAAAGTAAGGACAATCCTTACAGCGACTACTATATATGGAAAGACGAAGTAATCAATAACTGGGGATCCAGCTTCGGCGGATCTGCCTGGGAGTATGCAGAGGAGCGTGCCCAGTATTATCTGCACTGCTTTGCAAAAGAGCAGCCGGATCTGAACTGGGAAAATCCGAAAGTGCGGCAGGAAGTATATGATATCCTGCGGTTCTGGCTGGATAAAGGAATCGATGGATTCCGGATGGATGTAATTTCGCTTCTTTCGAAAGATCAGAATTTTCCGGACGGGCCGGTGATTCAGAATAAAGCTTACGGAAGTTATTATGCCGGATGTGCAAATGGACCGAGAGTACATGAATTTCTCCAGGAGATGAACCGGGAAGTATTGAGTAAATACGATATTATGACCGTAGGAGAGACACCGCATACCAATGCAGATGAGGCGGCTCTTTATACAGATGAATCAAGAAAAGAACTGAACATGGTCTTTCATTTTGACCATATGCATCTGGATTATGATGAGAATGGAAAATATGCAACAAACCGTGTGCCTCTTGTGGCACTGAAAAAAGTCATGACGCAGTGGCAGGATAAGATGCATGAGTGCAATGGCTGGAACAGTCTGTACTGGTGCAATCACGATCAGGCGAGAGCTGTGACACGCTTTGGAAACGATTCAGAAGAATACAGAGAAATCTCGGCAAAAATGCTTGGAACATGTCTTCATATGATGCAGGGAACTCCTTACATTTATGAAGGGGAAGAGCTTGGAATGACAAATGCAGATTTTACGAAGCTCGAGGAGTACAAAGACGTAGAAGCACTGGATATCTTTAAAGATTTTACAGAAAGAAAAGGATTTTCAAAAGAAGATACCCTCCATTTACTTCATTTGAAGTCCAGAGACAACGCCAGAACTCCGATGCAGTGGGATGCTTCCGAAAATGCCGGATTCTCTGAAGCACAGCCATGGATTCGTGTCAATGCTAATTATAAAAAGATCAATGCAGAAAATGCTCTGGCAGACAGTGACTCTGTTTTCTATTACTATCAGAAGCTGATTGCCCTGCGTCATGAACTTCCGATTATTACGGATGGAGTTTATGAACTGCTGGATGCAGAGAATGAAAAGATTTATGCTTACCTGAGAAAAGGAGAGAAAGAAAGTCTGATTGTTCTTTGCAATTTCACGGATGAGACAGTGGAATACGAGGTGGATGAGTCTGTAAAAGCAGAGAGAAGTAAGCTTGTAATTTCCAATTATAAAGATGCTCCTGAAAAGTTTGCATCAAAGATCACAATGAAGCCTTATGGGGCTTATGTATACTATACAAAATGAGGTAAGAAAAATGGTGTAATCCCGATTATGGGGTTACATCTTTTTTTGCAAGGATTTTTTGCAGTTATACCTGATTTGCAAATAAATCCGTTTCGAGGCTGAGTAAGTTGCTGATTTCCAAAGCTATGTCGTTTAAATTGCAATCAAGTTCTCCCAAAAACCATTGATTAAGTGGTGATCTTTTTATAGATTGCTTCAGCCAGAAGCCGATGCCCCAGAGCATCCAGATGCTGACGGTCGGTTTCACTGGCATTGGCAACAGAGGCAGCATCGAGAAAATCAGCGTGATACCGGACAGCAATTTTTTTATATTCAGTGGCAAGGTTCTGAGAGACAAGCTCAGAACCTTTATTAAATTCCGGGTCAAATCCAGGATCGCCGACACCCGGAGCAAGGAGGATCGGTGAGATCACGAAAAGACGAAAAGGGTGGGAAGAACTTTTCTGAGCTTTGGTGATGACCTGTTCCAGTCCCTTGGCAATCGTGCCGGCAGAGGCATTGTAACGGGTCTTGCAGTCATTGGTTCCGAGCATCAGGATGAGCAGATCCACAGGGGCATGGCTTTCCAGGAGAATACCGATCGTATCCAGTCCACGGCGGCCTTCCCGCAATTCATCGGAAAAGACGGTAGTTCTTCCACAGAGACCTTCTTCAATAATACGGTCATTGGTTCCAAGCTTTTTCTGAAGCAGACCGGTCCAACGGGTATCTGCATCAAAGCGTCCTGATCCGTCAGGGCGATATCCATAAGTATTTGAATCTCCAAAACATAAAATATTCATAACGTCAACTCCTTTATAAACATACTAATCATATATGAATAGTATATTAAAACGAAGAAAGAGAAATGTCAAGTGTCATATATGAGAACTTTCAGAGATCCAGTTGCTTCAGTGCCAGTGCAATTCCATCCTGATCATTGTCTGCTGTGATAAAAAAGGACTCTTGGGTCTGAGGGATCTTTTACAATCCAGTCAGATCGGGTATAAAGATTCCATGTCAGGTCAAAATCCTGTGATTCAATATATTGAATCACAGAAGCCGCGTCCTTTGCTGTGAAGCCTTTTTCATAAAGAACAGAACGGTTTTCGTCCAGGATCAGTCCTCCTGAGAAGGCTATGATGGAACAGGTAAGTCCATAGTTACTTATGATCAGTTCAATGGCAGCAGGATAACGTGCAGAGGCGAGGACAAAAGAAGTTCCGTTGTTGCAGGTATGGGGTATTTGCAAAAGCCGTCTGTAGTGGTAAAATAAAGATTAAGGCTGAAAATAAAGATGGAGTGTAGAGAATGATAAAAAAGATCAGAGCGGGGGTGCTGCTCCTCTTCTTTCTGCTGCTTTCTTTCGAGGCCTGTAAAGCAGGTGATGCGGAAAAAGAAGCAGGCACAAAAGGCTGGAAAGAAGCTGCGGATGCCGCAGAGAATGAAGAGCAGGTGAAAAAGTCCTCATCCGATACGACCTGTTATACTTTTGAGGATGTGGAAGGAAATTCTTATCAGGCAGAGCTGCTTGACGAAGTGGCAAAGAACCCGTATAATTTTAAGAATCTTGTGACGGACCCGGAAAGCGGATATAAGACTTATTCAGATACGAAGAAGCATATTTCTTCAAAGCTGGGTGTGGACGTTTCTGAATTTCAGGGCGAGGATATAGACTGGCAGCAGGTAAAGGAAAGAGGGATTGATTTTGTGATCGTACGGCTGGGATATCGTGCCTACGGAGAGAGTGGTGTTCTGGTACTGGATGATATGTTTGACCAGAATGTGCAGGGTGCATTGTCAGCCGGCCTGGAAGTAGGAGTTTATTTCTTTTCACAGGCAACAACTTTGTCCGAGACAGTGGAAGAGGCAGATTTTGTACTGGAGCATATCAGGCAGTATGACATCACAGCACCGGTTGTATTTGATACAGAAGAGATCAAAGGGGATGAGGCAAGAACCGATTCCAATACACGGGAAGATTTCACAAATTACTGTAAGGTATTTTGCGACAGTATCAAAGCAGAGGGGTATGATGCAATGATCTATGCCAATATGAAATGGATGGCATTTACGCTGAAGCTGGAAGAACTTGAAGGATATGATTTCTGGTATGCGGATTATCACGAAGAGCCACAGTGTCCGTATGCATTTAAAATGTGGCAGTACAGTGAGACGGGAGAAGTACCCGGGATCACAGGACATGTTGATTTAGATTTATGGTTTCAGGAGGAAAATTAAATGAAATGGAATAAATTCCGGTTGAAGACAACGACAGAAGCAGAAGATATCGTCAGCAGTATGCTGGCAGATCTTGGGATCGAAGGTGTGGAGATTGAAGATAAGATCCCGCTGACAGAATCAGATAAGGAGCAGATGTTCGTTGATATCCTTCCGGAGATCGAGCCGGATGACGGAGTGGCATATCTGAGTTTTTATCTGGAAGAAGAGGCAGACACAGAAGCTGTGCTGGCGAATGTAAAAAAGGAATTAGAAGAGATGTCTGCTTATGTGAACGTCGGTGAATGCACGATTGAAGAATCCGAGACGGAGGATGTGGACTGGGTCAATAACTGGAAGAAGTATTTTCATCAGTTCTATGTGGATGATATCCTCATCATCCCGTCCTGGGAGGATGTAAAGCCGTCCGATGAGGATAAAATGGTCATCCATATTGATCCGGGTACGGCATTTGGAACAGGAATGCATGAGACAACCCAGCTTTGTATCCGGCAGATCAGAAAGTACGTGACGGAGAAGACGAAGATTCTTGATGTAGGATGCGGAAGTGGTATTCTTGGAATGCTGGCACTGAAATTCGGGGCAGAACATTCCGTGGGAACAGATCTTGATCCATGTGCGATCGATGCAACCTATGAAAATATGGAGAATAACGGGATCTCCAGAGACAAGTATGAAGTCATGATCGGAAATATCATTGATGATAAAGCAGTGCAGGACAAGGTCGGTTATGAATGTTATGATATCGTGGCTGCCAATATCCTGGCACCGGTACTGGTAGAGCTGACCCCGGTGATCGTAAACCAGCTTAAACCGGGCGGAATTTATATTACAAGCGGAATTATTGATGATAAGGAAGAAACTGTAAAAGAGGCAGTGGCAAAGGCGGGACTGGAACTCATTGATGTGACCTATCAGGGCGAGTGGGTGTGTGTAACTGCAAGAAAAAGGAATTAAAAGAAATTAGTAAAAGGAGAATGGAATGCAGCATTTTTTTGCGGATCGGTCCTGGGTTCAGGGAGATAAGATCCGGTTGGAAGGATCCGATGTCAATCATATGAAGAATGTCCTCCGTATGAAAGAAGGCGAAGAGGTACAGGTCAGTGACGGGACTGGAAATGCTTACCTGTGTCAGATAGAGGGGTATGAAGGTAATCAGGCTGTGCTGAAGATCCGGGAGAAGACGGAGAAAGATACAGAACTTCCGTCAAAGATCTGGCTGTTCCAGGGACTTCCCAAAGGGGATAAGATGGAACTGATCGTTCAAAAGGCGGTAGAACTGGGAGTGTACGGCATTGTTCCATTTGCGGCAAAGCGTTCAGTTGTCCGGCTGGATGAGAAAAAGGCCGGGAAAAAGCAGATTCGCTGGCAGGCGATCGCAAAGGGAGCTGCGGAGCAGTCAGGCAGAGGTCTGATTCCTGAAGTGGAGATCGTGAAGACCTATGCCGAGGCACTGGAGTTCGCAAAAGAGCTGGATGTGATCCTTGTTCCATATGAACTGGAAGAAGGCATGAAGGCAACGATGAGCATAATCGAAGCGATCAGACCGGGACAGTCTGTCGGAATCTTCATTGGCCCGGAGGG
>ERZ773190.1619-NODE-1619-length-20581-cov-6.307123_pt1 | contig 20581 bp, 27 predicted proteins | sample MGYA00511111_ERZ773190 | MGnify/ENA primary metagenome ERZ773190 (study PRJEB29015, sample SAMEA2737777) | human gut metagenome | biome: human gut; feature: human-associated habitat; material: faeces | place: China | collected 2012 ... | reverse complement strand
TCTCCGATCAGCTCTGATAAATCTCTTATTGGTGGATTCATAACAATAGTTACATCTTTTTTTGCCAGCTCTTCTGTTATTCCGTCCGAATCAAGAAATCTGATAAACTCTTCTAAGTCCTCAACTGCAGTATTTTCATAGTAGCTGCTGTTTCCAGCTTTAACTTCTCTTCCCACAGTGTACAAATTGATTTCAAAAGTAAAATCATAATTGTAATATCTATGTTCTCTTTCATCATCCGACAAAGGAAATGCTGACCTATTCAAATTACTATATCCAAGTGTTATATATGGTGGTTTAGGTGTAACTCCTTTGGTTTTTGTCCACACCACCATTGCACCCGGATGATACCGTTTAACAAGTTCGTAAATAAACTTTTTAACCTCTGAAAATGTCATTCTGTTTCCTCCATTTCAGAATTGCTTGGCTCTTTGTTCTCGCTGACAGGTATCAGCTTGAATGTCGATGTCCAATGCTTCAAAATTGTGTTCTGGCTCAATCGAGAGGACATGCACTCGAACCATCGTCCATCATACAGGAGCTGGTCTGATCTAACACATTCTTCCTGCTTCGATGTTCTGATTGAAAAATTACCAAATGTTTTCAACATCTGTTCATCTCTGCTCCCGCCAGCTTCTATCACTTCATCATCCGACATAGTCTGCACATCAAGAACAACTTGGATGTCTTCGTATCCGGCAGTCGGATATCCATCTATAATCTGGTCTTTCCCATATCTTCTCAATGTGTATGTGTTTCCAAAGAATGGCATTAGTCAGACCCTCCTTTCTCCTGTATTACATAGTTAATTGACTGCCTCATGCGGCCTGTATCAATCAATGGCTTATCAGAACCTTTCCTTTTAATCGTTTCCGGAGAATTCGGAACAAAATCGCCATTAACAATCTCTTTCTGTATCAAGCCTTTCTGAAACACTCCTATTTTCTTTAGTACATCTTCTGCAGAGCCACCTTTTACCAGCTGCGTCCTCATTGACTGCAAAAAGGCATTGATTTCAGAAGAATGAGCGTCAACACTATCTCGCAGGAATGGTCTCGACGGAATATGGACAGTTCCAAGTTCATTGAATATTGCGATATCAACCAAATCCACACCATTGTCGCTACCAGCTCCCTGCTGTATGCCTATTCGTACCTCCAGTTTGTCAAGGTCCTCTAACATCTTCTGAAACTTCTTGCCATCAGCAGTAACTTTCTCTCTGACTTTAACCGCCATAATCAACACCCGCCGACACAATTGTGACAATGCAGCGCTTTCTCAAATTAAGATACTGCATACCATACACCGTTAATCCGAATTCCGAATCCGTCGCAGTGTTTCCTGCCTGATTATTGGAAAAGGACACCGATGTCTCACCTTCCGAAACAGAAGATAATCCAATGGTGTCCCCTATCGTTCCTATGCCGATTGTCTTTCCTAAACCAGACATTTTCATTTTATGTGCCGCTAAATATGCCAAAGCCTGCGGATACAACTTTCTGAACCTCTTTTTGCTGATAAGTGGCTCTGCAAGAGATATGAAAGTCTGTACTGTATCATCTGGTACATCTGCAAACTCGTCCATAGTCTTTCTTATAATTTCAAAGGCATCCACAATGGTCACCTCCTACTTGCTGAGTTCGGCTACAATTTTCTCCTTTAGAGTATCAACGGTATCATCGTCCGTTACCTCAAGTCCCATCCATACAGCTTTTGTAAGAAGGTCATCTTTCTTCATGGTCTTTACAGCTTTAATCTCAGCTTCCTTGGTCTTTGCTGCCTTTTCCTGCTCTGCCTTATACTTTGCAATAGCTTCCTCTTCGATACGAGCTTTTTCAAGGTCACTAATACCTGTTTTCTCCTCCGCAGAGACATTCTGGGAGTCAACCACAATCCCTTTCTGCAGATAGTAAGAAATTACCGGATGGGTTTCCATTCCCTCCGGTAACTCTAAATCCGCTCCAGGAAGGAGTGGCTCTCCGTTGATTCCGATAATCTTTCTCGACTTATTGATAATCTTCATAATGTCATTTCCTCCTTAAATTCCGTATGCAAGAAGCATTGATAACGGATAATAAATGATAAGTCCGGCAGTTCTTGTTTCGCAAGGAATCTCTGTCTCGAGTTTCTGTACCTGCAATGGGTACTGGTAGAACGGAAGTGGGATTTCCAAACTGAACTTTTCCGGATCCTTTGTGTACATAAATGCAACATTCTTTCCTGTAGGATTGATATCAGTAGCGGAATCCTGTAACTCTGCCATGCTCTCGAAGTTCTTTAAGTATGGTGCATGTTCTTTGATAAAGCTGAGTACAGTAGTCTCCGTATCTGGAATTCTTCTTGTTGAAAGATCCATGTAAATGTACGATGGAAGAGCTAATGTATCAGGCTTTTCGATAGACATTGTAATCTTGTCAACAAATTTCTGCATGCCATTGATATCCTCAAGAATCTGATCAGCAGTCTTATGTGCCCAGTCTGTGTACTTCTTTCCATCAACTTCAACCTCGGACAAAGTGTACAGAGGAATGTCGGTACCATCAGAGAAAATGCCGACAAGGTTATGCTTCTTATCACCTGCAAAAGCAATCTTATTAACCATATAATCTGACGCTCTTCTTGCAGCTGCACCTTTTCTGGCATCAAGAGACTTTCCTGCCATTCTGGAAGCTCTCATTTCCTGCACATTGTAACCGTAGCTGTCACCGACGGACTTAATAGAAGCAGTGTGGGATTCGCCCTGTACGTCAACTCTAGGAAGGTCTGTGGCATAATTGTTAATAATTGCCGCCATACCGGTAATATCATAGCTGTAATATGTTGTGGTTTCTGCTCCCTCATTAACCTCAGAAGTGATAGGGAAGTAAGACAATGCAGAGAGCTCCGGATACTGCTTGTCATAAGTCTTTGTCTTTACCTGGTCAAGTTCTCTGGCAAAGAATACAGTTGCAGATTCAACACTATCAAAACGAAGCTGCTCGCTTCCCGCAAGCCCCTTAACAAGGGTAGAGCCCTTTAATGCACTGTAATCATCCATGTTAAAATCTTTCATTCGTGAATACCTCCTTCTTATTTCTCCGCAGCTTTCACAACCGCACCCGGTCTGAACTCTGCGTTTGCAATACCATTATCAGTTTCTCCAAGAAAAATAGCATTTACTTCCACCTTGGTTGCTGTATCTGCAGATGTTGTGAACTTTCCTGCCTCATCACCATCCGTAATTAAGTAAACCTTCTCCTTGTATGCAGGTTTAGCTGCTGCTCCAGTCTGCACCCAAATTCTTCCAAAATGAAGGCAGCCTACTGTACGCTTGCTGTTGATGGAAACATTGTTATCCATATCCTTTTCCACCATAACAGAATTGTGTACTACAACACCCTCAAAATCATCAGATGTTGCACCTGTTGCCGGAAGTTTTACGTCAGTGCCTTTATTTGTTCCAACGACAACACCAAGACCAAAGGCAACACCATCACCTTCTGCCTGTCTTGTTGTAACATCATGGGCCGATAAATCAAACAGCCCGCCGGCCACTCCTTTAGGAAAGCCAAAGCCATAACTTGTCTGTACTGCTGTGCTCATTACTTTCTACCTCCTGTCATATTCGCAATCATTTTCTTACGAGCAGATGTTGAATTACTAACCTCTTTTGCATCCTTGCGGACCTTATCAGCTGCAATTCTCTCTCTCTGATCATTAGTGCTCTTTCTCTCATGGAATGACTGCTTTGCAATGTCATAAGCTGCATTGATATAGCTGTCACTCTTTCCATCAAGATTCATCTTCGGATTAACTGCCTTGATAATGCGTTTTCTTCCTTCTCTTACCGAAAGTCCCTCCACTCCATCAAGGTTTAATCGGTCAGCCATTCGGCACACATCAAGGCGGTCCTGAATAATTTTATCCACAGAATCCATGTTTACTCCTTTCTGTTTCTCCGGATCGCATTCTGCACCCGCTCCCTCATCATCCGAATCTGTGTTTTCGTCTGTAGGAGCAGTTTCTTCTTTCTCTCCAGCATCTTCTCCTTCATCACCATTCATATCGCTCTGAGCCTGCATCTTGTCAATCTCCTGTAAGAGAGTATCAAGGTCTGCTTTTTGCTCTGCAATAATATCCTCTGGTGACATACCATCACCCTCAGCATCTCTGCGGTCAATATTCTCCTTGACCTTTTCAACGGGTGTCTTTTCCGGTTCTCCATTTTCCTCCGGATTGGCTGCTGGTGTTTCCTCTGGATCTTCTCCATCAACTCCCTCACCAGTTGCCTGATTTGCGACTTTCTGAGCCTTGAATAAAGCAATAGCAGCTTCCATCTCTTCTGGTGTAAGTTCTTCGCCCTCATCAGCTCTTCGGCCTTTTGAATTAGGTTTGTACATAATTACTTTGCCTCCTTTTAAGATTTGTGTATCATCATCCTTGCCATCGATATTCAAGCGAGCAGTTTCTCCCGCTCTTGCTTCTCCGACAAGTGCAAGATGATTGATTTCGATATTTTTCTGAATACAATCGTATTTCTCTCCGTGATATACTCCCGGAGTATCATCAGTATCAAGGCTGTATCCAAGGGATAACTCTTTCAATCCGCAACTTTTCAAAGCATTTGTATCATGAATAATAATCTCACAGCGAACGCTATCTCCATCCCTGTATCCTTCACTCATAATTGTGCCTATCTGTTCTCTGCGGACATTCTCCTTATCCACTTCTCCAGCATCATGTGTAATGATGATTGGTTTGCCCTTGTAACTCTCCAACGATTTCTTGTCAAAGACATTCTCAGGCAATCGGAGTTCCCTCCGTGTGCTTCCATCATCATTCTTATACTCAAATATGCCACATGTAGTCACAATTGGGTGATCTACAAGATAGCCTTCATCTGTGTAATAAGTCTGATCCATGGAAATGCTGTCAATTCGTTTCAGCTTCACTTTCTGCACCTCCTGCTTTCTGTCACTTTTTCAATGCAACCACTTCCTTTCAAACTGGCAAATCCAGATTATCTATATCAAACACCGGAATTGCACAACACCGGCATTGATAATCCTGTCCAGGATGGCATTTTCTGCCATTTCCTACATCTGGCGGATTGTCCCAGCTGATTATCTTTCCTTCCAGCTCTCTATGGCTTTTCCGCTCTCGTCTATCCATTACTCCAGACCATTCATACTTTGACACACCAGCATCTCTCTGTTGGCTCTCCGTAATATCGGCATTAAGCTTCGCTGTCTGGTCTCTGGCTATTAGTTTTGCATGACGCTTACTCATTCCATATTGGTGCTGAATTTCTCTTACGATATTCGTTGTGGTTGAGCCTTTCATATAGCTTTCATAAACCAGTTCCTTCATTCGCTCAAGAGATTGATTCGGAACAGTCTTTATTAAGTCCACATTGTCAGACACCCACTTTTCCAACATCTGTGCGTAATATTCTCCAGAATAATAGTCATCAAGCAAATCAATACCTAATGTCTTACTTACTGCTTTTTTCCACTCTTTAATGGTGAGCTTATGGTCTAGGTTGGCAATTATATTTATCTGTCTTTTCAAGTCGTAAAGTCCAAAAGCGGCATCCAGTTCTCTTTGGATTGTCTTAAAAAGAATTGTGAGGCGAACTATTGTATTGTCTAAAGCTGAAAATCGTGCTGTCCTGCGTTTCTGCTCATTATCTTTCTTTGAATCCGCACGAAGCTGCGTGCCCTCATTAAGTATTTGCTTTATATCTGGCATATACTTCATAAGCACCTCTTTCTCGATAGCCATATATGCATTTACCAATCGCATATATTCTCTTTCCGCACTGTCCGGATACTTAGGTCTGTATTTACACGGGATAATCCGTTTTCCTTTGTTTTTCTCTTTCAATTCAGACCGAAGTAATTCTTTTCGTAACATTTCATCCAAGCTATCACCTTCTCTCATTGCCTCTTATTTGGAATTATGCTTGCAATCGTCTATTTCACTGCTGACACTAAAAAAGCCCCATAATGCCACGATTAGCGGCACTACAGGGCAAAAGAAAAGAGCCTCACACTCGCAAGGCTCGTATCTTATATTCCAAGTTCATCCAGATATTCTAAAATATCATCACTCTTTCTTGCAGGATCTTCCTTGATGTAATCTTTTACTTTCCGGATATCCTCATCATCATGCTTAACTGCACACAAAACACAGCCAACAAAATCATCATAAGCATCACTTACATTCTCCAGAAGTTTCTTCAATTCATCCATCGGTCTAATCCTCCTCTGTCTTCATGAATATATCGTAATCATCAAATCCATGATTCTTGAATCTATAATAGTATGTAGGGCTATCTGGCTCATTTGAACTCGTACGAATTGCGCACACTCTCTTTCCCTTGTACTTTGCATGATACACATTATTTATGTCATGCGTGACCTTTGCCTTTTCCTTTGCAGTCATTGGTAAGGACTGGGTTTTCTTTCTCTTAGAGTTGCTCTTCTTATTCTTTCCTCCACTACCCTTCGGGTACCTTCCAGAACCAGGACCTCCGTCTGCTTCCATATTACTTTGACTTACCTCAGCTGTCAACCGAATTTCATCCAGTTGCCTTAGAAAGTCCTCAAGTGAAAGTCTAAACGGAAGGAATAAGTCCATGTCAAGAACACTTCCTATATCTTCAAAACGAGCATCTTCCATCTCTGTATTAAAGCATATTGGATTTCCATAATACTCTGTGCATAGAAAAACCTGCGAAGGACAATATTGTTCGGACATACCAGAAATCAAAGTTACCGGAATTATATTTGCTATATTGATGCCAAATTCTTCCCTTGTTTCTCTTATGGCTGCATCTTCCGGTGTTTCCCCTATTTCAATATGTCCTCCAGGTCCACACACAAGTCCATTGTCTTTCCTTGTGCCAACAAGCACTTTCCCATCTTTTACAACAATGACACCGCATCCGGTAGGAGTAACTGTATCAAACGCAGAATCAGTCTCGGTTTCTTCCTGTTCCTGCGGCTCTTTCACTTCTGCAGACAATGCCGTATTCGATGTCTCTGCTGATTCATTTGCATTAGTTGGAGCATCATCCACCATTGCTTCCCAATCATCTTCATCATCCAAAATATCGTTTACTGTAAACTCTCCGTTTTCAGCTAAACGCTTTCTGACTTCCGAAGCGTCAAGAGCCTGCATATCCACATAAACCTGTGCTGTCTGTGCCTTTGTAAGCTCCGTTGCAGCCTTTGTCTGATCTACTCCCGCCTGCTCCGCTTCGCTCAAATTCCATAAAGGCTTGAATTTCAGAGTATAGTCAGGAATTTCCTCAAACTCTCCCTTATACTTTCCGGCAATCAAGATAATATCAATCAGTACTCCAAGATTTCTTTTGAGGTTCAACTTCTGAATCTTATTCACATAGGAGTAATAGTTCTCCATATCTCCCTCTCCGGTGGAGTTTTCGCCGGCTGGTGACCTCCCAAAGAGCTTCGTCTGTGGGATGTTTGTTACTGCTGAAAGCATATTGCATGTCGCATCGATAATATCCTTTACTCCGGAAAATGTCACAGTCTTATAATCGTAATCTTCTCCGTTCGCATCAATAGCTATGGAATTGATGATGCCCTTCGCCATATCGATTATACGCAGTCTCCTAAGAACAATATCCTCGCCCTCGTCTGTTTCCAGAAGGTTGGCAAGGTCATTCATCTTATAAATTGCTTGTACCGCCCTATCAAGCAGCTTAACTCCATTCCCATGCGATGTAACAGTTTCCTGCAAGGCTTTATGTATTCTCGTGTACTCCGGCATTCCAAAGAACCGATACTCGGTTCTTGAACTTGACTGCGGCAGAGTTCCATTCTTGAACAATAGGCACCTGCTTTCGTGTACACGAAACTGCTTGCCATACATTGGAGATACATCGTAGAATTCAGGCTTTCCAAATTTCGACCATTTACTGGTCTTTGGATCGTGATTATATATGCTGTTGTAATCTGGTGTAATCAAAGGTCTTTCAAACACAAGCAGTTCATCAATCCCTCTGATGTTATCCCAATCAACAGGTTCATCAATCTGTTTGCCATCATCAATAATCATAACCATAAGCGATCCGCCATAAAGTCTCGACCATTTGATAGCTGTAGAAGCTGCACCCTCAAAGTCCAACTCGTCAAGTGAATCATTTATAAATGTTTCCAGGTCAACATCATTTACACCATATTCAAATCCACTACTAACAGCATCATCAGATGGGATATCTATTATCTTAGCGAACAATCCGTTTTCCTCGTAGTTCAGTGTGAGTTCCACATCTGTTACAGGATCATCACTCTCAAAACGATACTGCTCTGACACATCATCTTGAGTACCATACTTATTCATCAGATTCTTATATCCATCTGCTCTGCTTTCTTTCTCATTGTCCTGCATTTCCTCACCTCCTAATCTACGAGACTTCCGATATTGAATGTCTTTTTCTGGTAGCAAGACAGTGCAACCGCATCTGCTCTATCCGGGGAATCAATTCCTCGTTTCTTCATTTCCTCTTTGCTTTCAAGCAGCACCTTCCCCCTGCTCGTCAGCCTATATTTCCTGCAAGTAAACTGAGCGACAAGCTCATTGTCATTTTCCAGACTTACTTCCTCCATCATCAAGGCATCTTTCACTGTGCCCCAAAGATATGTTGTCATATTGTCGTAAATATCACAGGCTTTCTGCTTCCCATCACCAATTGTTTCTTCCGGAACTTTACCTGCGGCATTAACCGGAACAATTACCATTCGTGTGAGCTTTTCTTCCTGCTTTACTTCCTCAAGGCGGTCTGTAACTCCGCCGCCAAGGCCGCAATCATCAATGTTAATGTATATCTTCCCTCTGTATCGTGGGAACTCTGTTATAGCTTGCCTATAGAGCTGCACAATCTTTCCAACTGTTGTCATAAGACTTTGCCCTCTGAATGATACAGGAAGCGTTATTCTTCCTCCTACGTTCTTAGCAATAACTGTTTCATCCGAGCCATATCTCGCAACATCCACACCGAATGATATTCGCTTAATAGGAACATCGTCTGGCAAATCCAACATGCAGCAATGCTCTACTATGGAAAGGGCTATAAACACATCATCTTCCTGCTTTGGAAATTCTCCGAACACACGGACAAGAACAACATTACTGTCTTTCCCATATTTCCGTATGAGAGATTCGATGTTCTGTTTGTTGGTCCTCTTGCTATCTGCCGACGATACCGTATGGCACCTGTATATTGACCTATCCACATTGAAAGCATCGTAAAATGTTCCAGATGTTCTTGTAGGGTTTCCGCACATCAGCAGCTTATTGTTTGCACCAGAAAGAGTACCGAGTATTGCTTCCATGATAGGATCTGCAACACCAGAAGCTTCATCAACAATGAACAGCATATTATCTTCGTGAAAACCTTGCATATTCTCCGGCTTTGTAGCAGTCCTAGCTACGGCAAACCAACGCTTTTCGTTGCCAACCATATAAATATAGGTCTTCGTCCATTTGAGGATGTCTGAGAGCAAAGGAGACTTGCTCATCCACTTGCTGACTTCGGACCACAATACATCGTGCAACTGCTGTTTGGTAGGAGCTGTTGCAACAATTCTTGGATAGGGATAGCAGCATAAAAACCATAGCAAAGCAACAGCTTCCATACCTGTTTTTCCAACACCCTGTCCAGACTTGATTGCAACCTTCGGGCTTTCTGCCAAATCCATCAAAGCTTGTTTTTGCCAATCATCAGGCTCAAACAGCAATACCTCTTGTGCAAATAGCACCGGATTTTTCCTGTATATTGGGATTTTCTTCTGGAAGAATTTTCTTCGTAATGTCCGTGAGTTCTTATTCATCTTCGCTCACTTCCTCTCCCAATACAGCTGCAATCCAATCATCAACCGCATCGTTGCCAGCACTTTCACTTTCAAGCCTTGCCTTTTCTATGCGATACTTGGACAACGCTTCAATAGCCTTTGTCTTTTTGCTCTGCACAGTAGAAAGTTCCTGTTCCAGCCTCGCTATGATCATATCCTTATTAGCTGTGTGTGTTGCTATATTATAGGACTTACCCGGAAGAATTTCTTTATTATCAACCTTCTCCTTCTGGCGCCTATCGTACTCTGCCTCTTCCTCTTGGTCTTTAAACGAGCGCTTTGACTCGCTTCGGTTCACATCCATTACCGCAACCTCTCCTTTTTGTTCGCGGTATTTATTGATTGCTTTAAGTATTCTTCGCTCTCTAATCGAAAAAAGCTGTATCTGTTCCATCAGTTGAAGCTCTGTATCTTCTGGAATAGACTCAAGAAGTTCCTGCTCATCTGAATCCAACGCATCCATAAATACAGGAACATAACCGCCATGCTTTGTTCTGTCTGGTGGAGGGTTTGGGTTTGGATTGCCAGAACCGCCTTTTGCATTCTGATTTTTGGGTTGACCTCCCCTCTTTTTCTTTTGCAACGTTGCATTTTTCTTCTCATTTTTTTTCGCAACGTTGCACTTGTTTTTTTTTGAGGCTTTTCCCCATCCGTACCGGTTCTTCCAGCTGCGTACTGTTCCGTCTGAAACTTCCAGTTTCTTAGCAATCTCAACCATTGCCATACCATCGTTGAATAGCTTTTCAGCTTGTGTTACTTTCTCGCTCGGTGCTCTCGGCATATCACCACCTCTCTCCTGTTCGTTTTGCAATCGTGGACGCACAAAAGGGAGGGTGTATGCCCTCCCGTGTGTCACTCTCACGAATATTTATTGTTTTAACATTAAATCTTCGTTATAAACTCTGCTTTTGAATAACCTTGATTTGGTTTAATCATCATATTCAAAAAGTCCTCTTTGGAGAAGTCCGATAATCGGAATATTTCCTCTGGTCTCATACCAAGCTGCTTACCGATTTCTTCAACAGATTTCCCCTCTCCCATAAGCTCTCTAACAATCGCTTTCATAGGTTCAAGCAAATGTGTACCTCTTGCCCTGTTGTGGGTTACAGTACCGTAAATATTACCGGCTTTATCCTTATGTTCTACAATTACAACAGGAACCTTGCCTTCAAGCATTGATTTCAGAGGTTCTTCCCCTGCAACAGTCCAACGATGAAAGCCATCAATAATCGTGAAATCTGGTCTCACGACAATCGGCAGCGTCCATCCGTTGGTTAGTATGGATTGCTTCAGCAATTCCAAGTTCTGCTTCGATACTTTATTTGGGTTGTAATCGTTTGGTTTTACTCTGTCCCTGTCTACCCATTGGAGAGTGGAAAGCGGACTACTCAATTTCTTATCCATTTGTCATGCCCTCCTTCTTTTTGGCTTCTGTAATGTATTTACCATAGATTCTCTGATATAAAGCACGATAGGAACGCAGCTTTGGATCACCAGAAATAAGTCCTTCATATATAGCCTTGCAATCCTTATTGTCCGCAATAGCAGAAACACTCATAAAGAAGTTCCTGTATCGTTCCGCAACATATCTCTTGTGCTTCGTTTGGAAATTTCCATCCATATCAGAAAACAATTCTAAAAGGGCGGCCTTATAATCTTTTTCCGTCATCCCCTTCTCGTTTTGTTTTCTTGCAGCTGTGCTTCTACCGAACATCTCGCTATCCCAATACAAGGCGGCCAGATATGCGTTCGGTTCTCGCCTTACTATCCGTTCCATAAGATCCGGATAATATTCATTCATTTTGACAAGGCTTTTTGCCGTGTCAATCGAAAAGAACTGCGATACCCTCAATTGTCCTTTTCGTGTTCCTGACTGCCACAAGAACAGGTAAATCTCTGGTATGTCAACTTTTTCCCGAAGGAGGTAAAGCCATACATCATTATTGGTCCAATCATATATCGGAAATACCTGGTGTTTATTCGTCATGGTCTTTCCTGCTCTCAGCATAGTTGCAATATTCTGCAGTCTCTGTACTGATTCCGCTGTTCGGATTCCTGTAATCGTAATTCCTCCGCTGCATATTCTTGGAAGAAAATCCTGATATGCATCAATGCGAGGTCTTAACAGCGGATGGTTTCTGATTGCGAATGATGGTGGCTGTCTTACCCAAACATCTTTTTTATATCTGTCCCAACAAATAAATGTTTCATCGTTGGACAGTTCATTAAAGCAGTTGTAGTGTTTTACCTCAAGGCAATACCACTCAAACTTTGCTCCAATTAACATAAATCTTTTTCGCCATTCCCTCACCTTATCTTCCATGCAAGGGAAAATGGCTTCTTCATCTATAAATTGTACAATAAGCTGTGCCGGATTGATTTCCCCTGCCTGCACAAGCTCCATAACAAGCTGTGCCATACAAAGGCTGTCCTTACCACCGCTGAAAGACATATACACCGGCAATCCGTTTTGGAATACATTTCTTATACGGATTTTGGCGGCCTTTACAACATCTATACTGGATTCGCACCGCTTTATAGCCATATTTTCTCCCCGCATTTCGGACAGATAACAAATTTCTTTACTTCGGTGGTATCTTCACTGTCCTCTGGCATTTCCTGTTGTGGCTGAGCAATTGGCTGCGGTGCTGGTGTTGCCTGCTCCGCCTCCGCTTTTTGAATCTGCTGTTCTTTTCTCTCTCCGCTTTCTTTAATACTCTGGATTTCTTCATCATCCAAAGTGCCATACTCGGAGAGCTTTTCTGTAACATCCTCTGCCTCTGACACCATCTGCTTTAATATGTCTTCATCAAAGCCCGGGATATCAAGGTCGCCCTGCAGGTCTTCTAAAAAGCTATTGAGTGTATCGAGATTTTCAATACCTAAGCTGAAAATCTTGTTGTCTGCAATCATCAGCTTCTTTTTCTGATTTTCAGTAAGATTGTCATACTTATAAACATCAGCTGTTTCTTTTCCCATGGCAATCAATGTTTCATACAAACCATTTCCTGCCAAGATTACATTGTTTTCGTCAACAACAATCGGACGGATCTGTCCGAACATTTTGACACTTCTTTGGAACTCCTTCAGCTGTTGCTCCGTATGAATTCTGACATTCTTTTCTGGCTTCACAAGGTCCACCAGCTTCATTGTGATAATTTCCATCTTTGTATCCTCCTGTATTTTGATTGGAGGAACAAATCCGTATGATATATACGCTATCTGCAAATAGCAAAAGACAGCACTTGCAATCTTTTGTCTGCAAATGCTGTCAAGTGTCAGCAACTTATTTTATTGTCTTCAAGAATGCTTTTGCACTCTCAAAGTATTCTGCCGCCTCAATTACTATGGAGCTGTCAATCTCATAGATTTCGCTCCAGGCATTCTCTGTACTTCCTGTCCATTGCCTTGCTGGCCAAGGATGTGTTCCGCACAGATAGCCATTTTTCCAATCATATATAGGCGGCATAGCCAAATTATAATAATGGATATATGCCAAAACCTGCTCATGCGTCCAATCTGACAAAGGGCTATATCGTGTAACCCCTTGGCTGTTGGTGTAGATATTGTCACCTTTTCCAACATAATTCCCATCAGCCCTTCGTCTTCCAAGAAGGAGCATATCAAGATTGTTTTCTTTGTAGTATTTTGCCTGTCCTCTGTGCTGAACAATGTGAAACCATTGGGCGGCATACTTGCTATCCTGTGGGAAAAGCATGTGCGGATGGGCAACAAGCCATTTTAAGTCCTGCCCTGTATTGATAATTGTCAATTCCGGAGGCTTATTATCCTCAACCCATTGCGTAAATGCTTTATACTCCAAATTGCTGATTACGAGGACGCAGGAGCTTATTCCTGCCCTGCGGCAAATTTCTCCAAGCACAAGGGAATCTTTTCCTCCGCTCCACGCGTAGGCGGCTTTCTTTCCTTTCGTCTTGGCTTTTATATCCTGTATGGTCTTATTTACAAGCTGATCCAACTCTTTTTTAGTTATCAGCTGTTCGATTTTATCAAAAATTTCTATCCAGTCAGAGTTTTTGATTCGCTGCTTTCTTCCGAGTACACTATCCATTCTCTGCACCCCTCTTTCTGCTTACAATCAAAGCGACTGTTCCGGATAACAGGACTGTCAAAAGACTGCCTGCTGTTTTATAAGCTGCAGTTCCTGTGATATTTCCATAAGCAAATACAGGAAGTCCTATAATCAGTGCGGTTGCAATGCCAGTAACAACACCTTCTGGTTTGAGCTTTACTCCCTTTAATGTAAATATTGTTGGGAGAAGCGTTGCTGCTCTGAGTGTGCCATACATTAAAAACAAATGCGTAACTGTAAGCCCTGGGATATTGGCAACTATAATTCCTATTACCAACAGTGCAACCATGGCAATCTTGGTCTTTCCGAGTGTGTTCTTTTTGAATATGTCTGTTGTGAGGGATGATATTGCACACAGATTACTGTCAATCGTAGATAATAATCCAGATACAATCATAAATAAAAATGGGATTACCGCCCAGCTTGGAAATAACTCCGAAATGAGTTCAAAGTTAATCACACCTGTATCAATCGCCGTATATCCCATCCCAGCTCCGACAAATCCAAGGATTCCCATTGATAATGGCACCATGCCAAATAGGATTGCTCCGATAAAGAAAGCCCTTCCTATTCGATTTTTCTTTACACAAAATGCTCTCTGCCAAAAACATTGGTCGCCAAATGGTCCTGAGATAAGGCCAACTGTTGTGGGGAGTCCGAAACCAAGAAATATCTCTATACCTTTTGCAGAGAAAAGAGAGCTGCACTCTCCTGTATATCCGCCAATTCCTGCGAACATATTTTGAATGCCTCCACCATTCTTAATACCAAAAACTGCAAAACAAACGCTTGCAATCAACATAAAGACCATCTGTATAGAATCTGTCAGTATCGAAGCCTTTATTCCAGAGAACTGTGAATACGAATAGGCAATCACAGCCATGATTACTGTCATGATCCAGAATGGAATACCTGTCAGCATACTTAATATTTTGCTTCCTGCCAATAACTGGACTCCTGTAGATAATGCCGATAATGCTCCAAGCTGGAACAGGTAAATATTTTTTACCGATTCAGACTGATATTTCTGGTGCATATATCCAGACAGTGTGATTCCTTCTGGCATTTCTTTTCTTATCCTTCTTGCGAACGGAATAAAGAAAATCAAGCAAAGCACATTAGGTACCAGAAACCAAAACAGCCCTGCAAAGCCTTTGGTATAAGCATTCTCTGTTGATGTAAATAGTGCAGGAGCCCATATCCATGTAGCTGCAATGCTCAATGCAGATATAAACCATCCTGTATTTCTATTTCCAACACAAAACCTTTCAACGCTTTTCTCTTTGTTTGTCATGAGCACTGTTGCCGCAATCATAATTACTGCATAAGCAATCAGTACCATTATTGTGTAATTCATTATTATCCTCCAATCAATTTTATTTGGAGGAGCAGGTGCGTTTCCTGTTCAATCGTCTCCCCTTTCTCGGAAAGTTTGCATCAAAAAAGAAGCCTGCAACAACTCTGCAGACTTCCCCGACGTTCGATTTAGAATTTTACAAATACGATTTTGCCATTTATAAGCTGTGATGTCAATGTAATTATTTTGTAGACGGTGGCTTTATCGTACTTTCAAACCGTCCACCCCGAATATAAGAGCAGTCAATCTTTCCTCTGCAACTCTCAAATCGGAATACACATTTTCCTTTGACATATTGTGCTTTGCTGCAATCTCTTTTACAGCAAGAACCGGCTCTGCCATGTATTTGTCCCAAACTACCTCGTATCTCCTGCGGTCTATATCCTGGTTCGGAGATTTTTCGCAGTAGGCATCATACAACCCAAACATAGTTTCAATATGTGATACAATGATTGCTGTTCTGGTGGCACTTCTTTTTATGCTCTCTATGATTACCTCGTTGTCATACAGATTCATCATAGATTCCAGAATGTCAAGAGCAGATTCCTCCATCTGTGTTCGCCCAAAAACCGAGTTTTCCGCATGTTCTTTGAGCATGTGATAATTACGCAGGAGCAGCTTCGTGTTTCGCAGTCGTCTGTCTGCCCGTTTTCCCTGCTCCTTTTTTCTTTCCTGCTCATAGGTTTTTAATGCTTCCTTTGCTCCAATTTCAGCTGCATTTGCACAAATATCCTTCAATTGTTCTGGTGTAAGAGCTATTATAACTTTTTCTGCTCTTTCTTCTGTTGATTGGCTGTCCATGCTGTCGCCCTCCTTCTTTTTTATTTCAAATTCATAACGAATTATGATATAATCTAACTGTCTGTTGGGAGGGTTGCGAAAGCACTCTCCTTTTACTTTTCATCTGCTTTTATAAAATCCTCAATCGACATTTGCCCTGGTATTTCATAATATGGAAAATCGTCTGAAGCAGTACCTGTTTTTGAATCTCCATCACGGATCCGCATACTGGTACCGAACACTCTCTTATAACATACCGGTCCGTATCCTACTTCCTTGCTTTGTTGGCTTCTCAATTTTCTTCCGCATTCCATACAGACTGCCATCAGAAATCACCTCCCTCAAAGATAAATACCTTATGTGCCGGTAGTCTCTTGTCCTTAAAATCTTCCCAGTACATATATGCCCCAGAAGCTAAACAGGATGCCGAGTATTCTTCAATCTCCTTATCATTTTTAAGCCACACACAATGACCTGCGACATGTTCCTTTATTTCCTCCAGAAGTTCATTTTCCATAAGTGTCTGTATTATCTGTAAGGTAGCTTCCAACCACTTTTCTGGAGTAAATTCCCCTATATTGGTCTTGTAGAATTCCTTGAACACATTTTTCTGTCTAGTATTTCCAAATCGTGTAGTGTATGTAGTTCCTGTTGGCTCGCTCCTGCCTATTCGATGATGTATTGCACAGTCTGAAATGCAAACTATCTTCATGTCTATCATCACCTCTTTTCTTGTCTCTCATTTAGCTAAACAACCACGAATCATATCCATACAAATTTTTTGATTTGCCTCTCAATGTAATGCTCTCGTCGGTGCAGCTTCTCTTCACAGCTCTTCTCATACCTCTGGAAGTCTGTCTTTTTGCATATCTCTTTGATTTTGGTCCTATCAAATGATTTTTATGATACATTCCCATAGTCATTCTCCTATCTTCCACTTCTAAGCATACAAAATAGCAACTCGGTAGTAGATTTCTTCCTCAAACCAAGTCTGCAGTTACTTATAACAGCAAGCTTCCATCTGCTTTTTTCAAAATCTAACTCTGTCGGGTTTTCAAACTCATCCGTTAATTCCGACATATAAGGAATCGCTACCATTATTCCGAAGTGTCCTGATGAATCCGGAGAAGCCTCATGCAGATGTTTATAAAACTTCCCATCTCTCATATCTGGTAACAAATCCTTATAACACTCCATTGTTGTTACTATGTAATTCTTTTCTCCAATGAAATTTAATCCATTTCCAGAATAAACATCCTGCTTGCAACTTTTTATTTCATAGCAAACAAATATTCCTTTTTCGATTTCAGATATGGAACATTGTCCGGCAGGAATAAACTGCATAAAGTCAACTCTTTTAGGTTTTCCTTTTGCGGCCCACGGATCAATACTAACCTCACTCGCCCAATACTTTCCAAATCCTCCGAATTTATCTGACACAAGAAGATTTCCAAGAAATTCCGTTGTTTTCTTTCTATCCATCACAATCCCCTTTCTCTCAGCTTGCGATCAATGATTGGAATAAGCATTCTGACCGAGCATTTCATATGCAATGTTGTTGGAGCATCTACAATTTTACATAGCATATCAACGTACACCTGCTCTGCAGATAAATCCTTAGCATATTCCTCCGCCTGTTCCCTCGTTTGCTCTACAATCTGAATACCTTTACACTTCTCCGAAATTTCATGTATCAGTTCCACAGCCCTGCTCGTAAACACTATTTCGTTATTATCTACTACCGGCTCTTCCAGCAACTTTTCCATAAGTACATCTATCATTGTCTTTCCTTTCTGCATTTACTGTTTTCTCATACCCCAAGCATTTCATAAAACGCTCTGGTCTCCCGCACTCCTCATAATATTTACAATCCATACAAACATTTTCTTTCATTCATACTTCCTTTCCATTCCAAAATCAAAGAATGTGAATTGTCTCTTTTCGTTTTCCAATCTATCGTACGAAGCCTGGTAATGCTTTGTGTCTTTCTCAAACCCTACACATTCAAATCCCATTCTGTGGCAGGCAATAAGACTGCTTGCACTTCCAACATGTGTATCAAGAATAATATCTCCTTGTTTGGCATATTTTTGTAGCAACCACTCATATAGAGCAACAGGTTTTTGCGTCGGATGGATCCTTTTCTCGTTCAGCGTTTTATTCCCTTGCTGAATGTATCCTTCTGCTATAGATTTTCCTTGTAGCATTCCGCTCCACATAAATCTGAAAATGCGAACTGAACTTTGCAAGCTACAATATGCTATTTCACAATCCGAATAGCTGCTAGAATCATTGCATTTGTCCCACACTATTCTTCCTGGTCCAAATGGATACTGAAAGTAATTACATCCCCATATAATCTGATTTTTTGACACTCTCATTAACTCATCAAAGTAAGTTTTGTCTGGGACCTCCCAATCGTCTGTTTTTTCATATATTCTATCTACTCCGATAGGACTAACCTTATGTCCATAGTATCCTCTTTTATTCGGTCCAGAAAAATAAGGTGGATCAACAATTGCCAGAGAAAAATAATCATCCGGAAACTGTCTCATCCCTTCCATGCAGTCCATATTGTAATAGCCATGCTCCATTGGTTTCGTCACCTCACAATCCTTATTTTTTCCTATTTTGCTTTGCGTGATAATCATCTATCACATATTCTTCGCACCTCTTTCTTCTATATGGCTCTCTTTTCTCTGCCCATGCCAAAACTTCATTCTCTACAAGTTCTGTTTCATCAGCATCCCACAACCATCTTTTTAAATACGGATTGTAAATTGCAGAATCACTATGGATTCCTGCACTATTCTTAAATGTGATATCATACAATTTATGTTCTTCTGGTAACCTTTCACTGCATGGAATCCAACCATTGTTGTATTCTTTTTCAATACTCTTTATCACTTTTATAACATCACTTATAAACATATTTGCTAAAGAGTCACATCCTTGTAGCTGTTTGAACCGATTAATAATCTTCTCAAATGCTTTGTTCATTCTGGTTCACGCCCCTTTGCTCGCATTTATCAAATTCAAAATATATAGTATCTGATTCTCGTCAAATCCGTAATCTCTGCATTGAGAAAACAAACTCATAAAGTGTTTTTCCTTTGTTTCCTTATTGTCGAATGTTTTTTCAATCTTATAGCACTGATATTGTAGTATCAGCCACTTAACGAATCCTATCATTCTAATTCACCTCACAATCCTTAGTTTCTCTCTGCACTCCCTTACCATTCATGTTGTTCTGCTTTTACTTCAAACGTCACTTCATCATCATCAATTCCAATTGCTTTCATAAAGTTTGAAACGCTCGTTCCTCCTGCGTATGGTGTAAAGACATCACTCACAATTTCTCTGGCATTCAATCTTACGCAAGGAATTTCATCGTCTACTAAGGTATCTACTCCTAGGTAATCCATTAGATTATTTATCTGCTGTACAACATCTTCGATAACACTTAACACACCCTTGTAAATATCAGCATATCCATTCACATTCAGTGCTTTCTGACCAATATCAAGGTGTGCTCCACAATCAGGGCAATCACCCTGCATAGTTTGAAATGCTTCAAAATGACTTTTTATCTTGGCTATCTCTCTGATCTCACAGTACGGACAATTTGTTTTGCTCACAGCGTTTACCTCCTAAATCCTTATTCCTGTGTTTTTAACACATTCAAGATGCCTTCTACCGCTTTATCCCAGAAAATATTTGCAAACTCTTCAGCAGTGCAAATCGGCTTGTCGTCCCAGTCAACAACCATTGCATCGTCACACTGGCAAATATCGCAACCACTTTCCTTCAATGCTTCGTTTGCATATCCTGTTACAACCGTCTGCGTATCGGCATAGTCACAACCTCTGTTTAAAATGTCCTCAAGTTCTTCTATTGTTTTCTTCTCCGCCTCCTCATATGCTGCTCTCTCTATTCCTGTCACACTGCCATCTGTCGTCACAACAATACCTACTGTGCTGTGTTCTTCAATTACCTTTCGCGTGCCAAGCTCTGCCGCCTGTGAAAATGGAATATCATAATCAAACCATGGTGTATGTACAAGACGCTCTTTTTCTTCTTCTGTGGCACCAAACGCGCCAGGAATCAGAAAGCCAACACAGTCAATGAGACGAATTTTCATCTCTGTCTTATCCTCTAAGAAGATTTTTGCCGCCTCTGTCGGAATAAATTTAGGCTCTGTTGTCATAATGTTCTTGCCTGATGCTGCCTGCGGAAGCTCATCTTTAGAGCGCGTTTTCGCCGGACCATCCTCCATATGTGGTATGACCATCTCCTCCATAAAACGGCGGATAAAGGTGGACTTGCCGGTACGCACCGGGCCTACAACCCCTAAGTAGATCTCCCCGTTTGTTCGCTGTCTGATATCCTTATAAATGTGAAATTCCTTCATATACGCCTCCTGACCTATTCCCAGCAAGCCGGGCTATTAGTATCAATCTATGCGTATATGAAGGAATTTATACTAAG
>ERZ773190.1616-NODE-1616-length-20603-cov-3.821637_pt1 | contig 20603 bp, 17 predicted proteins | sample MGYA00511111_ERZ773190 | MGnify/ENA primary metagenome ERZ773190 (study PRJEB29015, sample SAMEA2737777) | human gut metagenome | biome: human gut; feature: human-associated habitat; material: faeces | place: China | collected 2012 ... | reverse complement strand
AAAAATCAGCATACAATTAAATATAATACAGATATTAAACAGTGAGTAGCATTTTGCATAAATCCGACTGATGTCAGATTGGCTATCTCACTGCTTTTTTGTTTTTATTAGAATATTTTTATTGGAATTAATTCAGGAGGTGTTTATGAAAGATACTTATTCCAAAATAAAAGATAATTATAATTGCCCATTTAATCTTATAGATGACCTGATAGGTGGAAAGTGGAAGCTTAGGATAGTTGCACACATAATAAATGGCGACAACAGATTTTCTATATTACAGAAAAAAATTGATGATATAACACCAAAGGTATTGATGTCACAGTTAAAGGAGTTAGAGGCAAGCGGACTTATTAACAGAAATGTAATAAAGGAAATGCCGCCAAAGATAGTAGTATATGAAATCAATAAGGAATATAGCGATATTGTTGATATAGTTGATAATTTAGAACAATTTGCTAAAGGTTATAGTAATAGAAATGATATAGCAACTGAGAATATAAGGTATGAAAAATAGAGCTCAAAGTTACAAAAAAGTAAGTTATAGACATACTAAATTAGTATGTAATATAATTTGCTGGTCGCAAGTTAGCAATAACTAACAAAAGTAAGGAAAGGAGGAACTATGGGTTGAAAAAGTACTGTACAGAAATTATTCTTGCAATAATTCTGCTTGCATTATCATTAATATCTATATTTGTTGGTGTTATTGATATAGATATCAAAGATTTATTAACAAATGATAATAATGCATTGATGATATTTGTTGTTTCAAGATTACCTAGATTGTTAGCAATTATATGTACAGGTATGGGAATGAGTGTTGCAGGACTTATAATGCAGCAGCTATGTATGAACAAGTTTGTATCGCCAACAACAGGAGCAACGATTTCATCAGCACAGCTTGGAATTCTTCTGGCATTATTATTTATTCCTAATTCAACATTATGGCAGAGAGCGGGTTTTGCTTTTGTAACGGCTATTCTTGGTACCTGGGTATTTGTCTGGTTTATTCAGAAAGTTCAATATAAAGATGTGGTAATGGTTCCTCTCGTTGGAATTATGTTTGGTAACGTTATAGGCGGTATAACTAATTTCCTTGCATATAAGTATGAAATGACACAGGCGTTATCCACTTGGCTTGTTGGACATTTTTCATTAGTACTTAAAGGAAGATATGAAATAGTCTATATGGTTGTGCCTCTTATTATATTAGCATTTGTATTTGCTAATCATTTTAATATAGTTGGTATGGGAAAAGATTTTTCTAAAAATCTTGGTGTTCCATATGATATTGTGTTGTTTGGAGGACTTACAATTGCCGCAATGATAACGGCTTCTGTTGTTGTTGTCGTTGGTTCAATTTCTTACATAGGCTTAATTGTTCCTAATATAGTGGCAATGTTTAAGGGTGACAAAATAAGAGGAACGCTTATTGATACCGCTTTATTTGGTGCAATATTTGTTCTGGTCTGCGATATGATTGGCAGAATTGTGATTAAACCATATGAATTACCAATTGAGCTGATTGTTGGAATATTAGGAAGCATTATATTTATAGGAATGCTTTTATACAGATTAAGATATGGAAGAAAAGCAATTGATATAAAGAAAATTTTATTTAAAGATACGAATGGAGCAGGTTATGAACAAAAGAGCTTATAGAAAAAATATTATAAAGCTTATTGTTATTGCATTAATAGCCATTATTATTGTTGCGGCATTTCTTTTTATAGGTGTTAAGTTTCATAATCATAAACTTCTAAGATATGCAATGAAATTAAGAATACCTAAAGTGATTGCGATGATAATAACAGCATTTGCAATAGGAGCGGCAACGATAATATTTCAGTCTGTTATTAATAATACAATTGTTACACCGTGTCTATTGGGAATGAATGCCTTATACACACTTATACATACATCAGTTGTCTTTGTGTTAGGTTCAGGAAGTATATTATTTACCAATGATAATCTTAGTTTTCTTGTAGACCTTGTACTTATGGGAATTATAGCGACTGTTGTATATAGCTGGCTTTTTAAGATGACAGGACATAATGTGCTGTATGTATTGCTTGTTGGAACAGTATTGACTTCATTTTTCTCAAGTATCCAGAGTACATTGACAAGGGTTATGGACCCTAATGAATATGACACGCTTCTGACTTCACTTGTAGCAAGCTTTAGTAATATTAATTCAGAGATAATTATATTTTCGGTGATTATACTTGCACTTATAGGTGTGATTTTTAGAAAAGAACTTGCACTGCTTGATGTAATAACTCTTGGAAAAGAACAGGCAATTAACCTGGGTGTTGATTATGACAGATGTATAAGAAGATTGTTACTGGCTGTAACTTTGTGTATAGCAGTTGCAACAGCTATGGTTGGCCCGATATCATTTCTGGGGCTGATTATTGCTAATATTTCAAGACAACTGTTAAAAACATACAGGCATACACAGCTTATAGCTGGTGCGGCGTTGATGGGTGTAATAGCACTTATTGGAGGACAGTTTATAGTTGAAAGAGTGTTTGTGTATTCTATTCCAATAAGTGTATTTATAACAGTTGCAGGTGGTATATATTTTCTATATTTAATATTAAAGGGAAGCAGGCATAATTCATAAAATAATTTGAAGGGAATTACAGTTATGCAGATTAGCCATATTATTAAAAAATATGATGAAAAGACAGTTGTCAATGATGTGAGCTTTTCACTTCCAAAAGGGAAGGTGACATCGCTGATTGGACCCAATGGTGCAGGAAAGTCAACTGTTATGAGTATAATATCAAGACTTATTGCAGCAGATAATGGTTCAGTTGTTATAGAAAAGAAAGATATAAACAAATGGAATAGCAAGGAATTATCAAAGCATCTGGCAATACTTACACAGACTAATAATATCCAGATGAAGCTTACTGTAGAAGAACTTGTTGCATTTGGAAGATTTCCTCATTCAGGAGGAAGACTTAATAGTAAAGATAAGGAAATGATTGACAAAGCTATTGACTATATGGAATTAGAAACTTTCAGGGAAAGATTTATAGACGAACTTTCAGGCGGACAAAGGCAGAGAGCATATATAGCTATGGTTATAGCACAGGACACAGAATATGTTCTTTTAGATGAGCCGACTAATAATCTCGATATCTATCACGCAAGTAATCTTATGAAGATAGTAAGAAGATTATGTGATGAACTTGGAAAAACAGTAATACTTGTATTGCACGAGATTAATTATGCGGCATTTTATTCTGATTATATATGTGCATTTAAAGACGGAAAGATTGCTTCATTTGGTACAGTTGAAGAAGTTATAACTAAGGAAAATTTATCTTCCATATATAATGTAGAATTTGAGATTATGCAGATTAAGGGAAAACCATTGTCTATATATTATTAAATAATGGCAGGATGTCAAAAGTGAAAATTGCCATTCACTTTTATTGCTGGTATTGGTTTAGTAATGTATACGGCTTGGGATATATTATAATTAAAGAAAGGATAAAGTGGCAGTAAGCCACAAAGGTAAAATATGAAAAATCATTTTAAGAAATTATTATTAATGGCACTTATGGCAGTAATGGCAGTAGGACTTATAGCGTGTGGTACTGATAAGTCTGATAATGAAAGTACTAAAGAAGAAAAGACAAGCGTGACAATCACTTCGCTTGATGCTTCAAAGAATGAAATTGAATTAGAAGTTCCTTATAATCCTAAGAGAATAGCAATTCTTGACCTTGCATGTTTAGATATTATAGATGAACTTGGCGTAGGTGACAGAGTAGTAGGAATGGCATCAACAAGTATTGATTACCTTGAAAAATATTCAAATGATGCATCAATTAAAAATCTTGGAACAATAAAAGAGGCTGATTTAGAAGCAGTTATGGAGTGTGAACCAGATATTATATTTATTGGTGGACGTTTATCAAAGAGCTATGATGCTTTAAGTGAAATAGCACCAGTAGTATATCTTGCAACAGATACTAATGAGGGACTTGTAAATAGCGTATCTAAAAATGCAAAGACAATAGCTTCAATATTCGGAATGGAAGATAAAGTTGATTCACTTATGTCTGATTTTGGAGCAAGAATAGATGCAATAAAGAAGATATCATCAGGAAAGACAGCATTAGTAGGTATGACAACAAGCGGAAGTTTTAATCTTCTTGGAAATGATGGAAGATGCTCTTTAATAGGTGTAGAAGCAGGTTTTAACAATCTTACAGCCGCAGGCTCAACATCAACACACGGCAATGAAACTTCATTTGAAACAGTAGTAAAGCAGAATCCTGATTATATATTTGTTATGGACAGAGATAGCGCAATATCAACAGCAGGTGCTAAGAATGCTAAAGAAATAGTGGAAAATGAACTTGTAAAGACAACAGATGCCTACAAAAACAACCATATAATATATCTTGAACATTCAAATGTATGGTACACAGCCGAAGGTGGAATACAGGCATTAGACATAATGCTTACAGACCTTGAAAAAGGCTTAAAATAAATAGCTGGAATAAATAAATTCAAGTATTGAAATGATAAAAAAATAATAAAGAAAACCTAAAAAGAGTTTGTGCTAGATTGCCACCCGTACCAGTAGACAGGTGACATATCAAACACAAACTCCTTTTTTAATTAAAAATCTATCCACATAAAAACTGATATGGTATACTTATGAACAGGAAACAATTATAAGGAGACCACGAAAATGATATCAATCACCTTATGTATGATAGTAAAAAATGAACAGTCAATATTAGAACGCTGTCTTATTTCATACGCAGGAACTTATGATGAATTAATAATAGTGGACACTGGTTCGACTGATTCAACCAAAGATATAGCACATAAATACACAGATAAAGTATATGATTATAAATGGTGTGACGATTTTGCCGCTGCCAGAAATTACGCATTTTCATTAGCTTCCTGCGATTATATATTCAGTGCAGATGCAGATGAGATATTAGATGAACGCAATAATCAGGCATTAAAAGACCTGAAATCAATGCTTCTTCCAGAGATAGATATAGTACAGATGTATTATGTTAATGATAATGACTATAACTCTGTGTACAATGTACACAGAGAATTAAGGCCAAAGCTTTTTAAGAGGTTAAGGCCTTTCGTATGGACATCACCAATTCATGAAACAGTAAGGCTTACACCTGTGGTATATGACAGTGATATAGAGATACTGCACAGACCAGTATCAGACCACAGCAGGAGGGATTTCTCTACATATATTAAAGCATTTGCCAGGGGAACACAGTTGGAGGACTATGTTATAACTATGTTATGCAAGGAGCTTTATATTTCTGGTTCAGATAAAGATTTTATGGATTTTAAAGATATATTTGCCGATATTCTTATTAATGAGAACAGAAGTGACGACATTCGACAGGAAGTGAACTGTGTACTTGTTAAAATATACCGCATAGCAGGTGATATGGGAGAATTCTTTAAGCTTGCTTTAAGGTGTGTTGCTGATAATCCAAGCTCAGAGATATGTTATGAACTTGGCAATTATTATTATGATATAAATGACTATGCAGAAGCGGCAATGTGGTATTATAATGCAATATATGAAACTTCAAGCGTATTAGATATTACAAGCGGAGGTAATAAGCCTTTGTATGCTCTTAGCAGATGTTATGACAAGCTTTCAGAAACATCAGAAGATATAGAACAGATAGCACAGTTCAGACAGATGGCAGAAGATTATAAGTATCAGGCAGAGCAATGGAAGCTTCCTGATGAGATAGTTTAAGAATGGAGATAAAGATGCACAACGAAAAGGATAATAATTCAAAAGGCACAGCAAATACAACAACTAAGCTGTCCCCAATTGCAATTGTACTTATTGTAATAGCTGTAATAGCTCTTTTTTCAGTTATTATAGCAGGAGCTGTAAGTTCTAATAATAAGAAAAGTGGGGATAATACTGTTGGGATGACATTGACAGAGAAGAATTTGAAACCACAGAATAATTCATCTAACAACAGTGTAGCTGACAGGTCACTTACTAAGGTTGAGATATTAATGGATGATACAGCTGTTGTTGTCGGCACAACATTTAAAGCAGCTGCAGTTGTAGAGCCGGAGAATACTGATAAGGCACTTGTGTGGTCAAGCAGTAATGAGGATATTATGAAGGTTGATTCAGATGGTGTTGTAACTGTTAATAATGTAGGTGTTGCGGCACTTACAGCGACAGTAGGAGATGTGTCAGATGCCGTAGCTATTGAGGGAATAAAGAGTGTATCAGCAGGTTCAGCCAATGGATATGTTGTATACACAGGTAATGGAAGCATTACGGGTTCTAATTCATCTAACAGCAGCTCATCAGGGACTTCTAATAGTGGCACATCAGGCAGAACGGGCTACTCATATAACAGTGAGGCAGGAAGCTATGATGATGGTAACAGCAGTGGTACAGATAATGGTAGTTCTGACGGAGGCTATATTGCAGATGATTCATCTAATAATTCAGATGGGTCTTATAACAATAATTCAGGCAATACCTCTAACAATTCAGGCTCTAATTCATCGAATACCAATAGCACTAACACAGGAAGCAGCAGTTCATCAACTGGAAACAGTGACGGAATGAAGAGTACAGATCTGCCAGACATACTTGGTAATCAGGGATTTACAAGAGAATATTCTAATGTATACATATATACAGAAAATGATACTTATTATGGAGAAATAATAATACAGCCAGAAGTTTCTATTATATATATCAAGCAGAGAAGCGGTGGTTTTGACAGCAAGATTAATAGTGTATTAAGTGAGCTTCTCCCATCAGAATATAGTCAGGTATGGAGCAATTATCTTTCTGCTTCAAGTGACAGAACATTTACTGCTGAGGGAAGAAAAGTAAGAATTGTAACAGCAGCAGGCGGAGGACATTCGCAAATTGTAATATACAATTAATGTCAAATATGCTATATTTAATAAAATGCTGTTATATAACCAATAGCATATTTATGAAATGAATAATGAGGTGAAAGTTGTGCTTAATGAGAATAAAGTTAAGATGATGACTAAGATGGCTATATATGAAAAGAACGAGGGCAGGAAAATGCTTCGTACAGCGAAATATTTCAAAGGTGATTTCATTGCTTTCGGTATTTTAAAGACATTAATAACTACAACATTTGCATTTATGATAGTTGCAATTATGTATGTATTATGCAATGCAGAGGGACTTGTTGAGAATATTAATTCAATGGACTATCTTGCATTTGGCAGGAGAGTGGCAATATACTATATAGGAATGTTAGTTATATTTACAGTAATAGCAGCTGTTGTATATAATGTCCAGTATGAACGTTCAAGAAAAGGTCTTAAGAAATATTTTTCAAGACTTAATAAGCTTGAAAGATTTTATAACAGCCAGAAGAAAAGAAAGTAAATATGGAGGATATAATGGCGGTTTTATTAGAACTCAAAGAGAATTTTAAAAGATTTTACAACAAATATGATATATATATTGTACCGGTGGCTAAGTTTATAGCAGCATTGGTTTCATTTCTTATGCTTAATGCCTCTATCGGCTATATGGATAAGCTTAATAGTCCTATAATAGCAGTATTAGTATCGGTTATATGTGCATTTCTGCCTAATGGCTTTACAATAGTAATGCTTTCGATATTTATGATTGCACACTTGTATGCAATATCAGTAGAATTTGCACTTATTGCATTGTGCGTAGTGCTTCTTATGTATCTGTTATATTTCAGATTTACACCAAAGCTTGGATATCTGCTAATATTAACAGTAATTATGTGTGGTTTTAAGATACCTTATGTTATACCGGTTGCTGTAGGTTTATGCTCATCATTTCTTGCGGCAATACCTGTAAGCTTTGGTGTAATAATTTATTATATAATTAATACAGCCAGTGCTTACGAAGCAGCAGTTACTAACAAATCTTTAACAGAGAGTATGTTACAGGTTTCTTATTTAATAGAAAGTCTTGTTAAGGACAAGCAGATGATAGTGTTAATTGCAGCACTTGCAGTTACAGTAATTGTTGTATACATAATAAGAAGACTTAAGATTGACTATGCATGGGGTTACGCTATAGGAATAGGAAGTGTATTACAGTTCATAATTCTTGTTGTATGCGAGATTGTATTTAAGACTGAATTTAATATAGTTCTTATTGTAATCGGAGTTATATTAGGTGCACTTGCAGGTTATATCTGTAATGTTATGTTCTTTGCAGTTGATTTCAGAAGAACAGAGTATGTACAGTATGAAGATGACGAATACTATTATTATGTAAAGGCTGTGCCTAAGATTAATGTAGCAGGTGAGGATGTAAAGGTTAAGCAGATTAATGCAAGAAAGACCAGGAAAGCCTCAGATATAAGTGATGTAAGACAGGCTAAATCAACAACTGCTGCCACAGAAGAAGACGAAGATATGATATTTTTTGATAAATAATAGTATATTTATCATATAGAAATTAAAAGGGTGGTGAGAATGTGACTACATCAGGTAATCTGTTGCAGAATTATTTTTCAAGATTATATATACCAAGGATTACATGGACAGATATTATAGAGATAATTATTATTGCGGTTGTTCTTTATAATATTCTGTTATGGATAATGAATACTAAAGCGTGGGCTTTGCTTAAAGGAATTATAGTAGTAGGTTTATTCGCGGTAGTTGCATATCTGCTTAACTTAAAGACTATATTGTGGATAGCAGGAAAGACGATAAGTGTTGGAATTATAGCACTTGTTATTATATTCCAGCCCGAGTTAAGAAGGGCGTTAGAGCAGTTAGGAAGAAAGAAATTTGTTCTTAATTTCCTGAATTTTGGTGATAACAGCAATAAAGATGAGCGTTTTAGTGTTAAGACAGCTGACGAAATTGTTGATGCGTGCTACAGGATGGGAGCGGTAAGGACAGGTGCATTGATAGTTATAGAACAGGATATGCTTCTGGAAGAGTATATAAAGACAGGAATACCTGTAGATGGTATTGTCACAAGCCAGCTTCTTATTAATATATTTGAGCATAATACACCGCTTCACGATGGTGCAGTTATAGTTAGGGGTAACAGGGTTGTTGCAGCTACCTGTTATCTTCCACTTACAGATAATGTTAATCTTAGCAAGGCTTTAGGAACAAGACACCGTGCCGGAGTCGGAATAAGCGAAGCTACAGACAGTATGACAATTATTGTATCAGAGGAAACGGGTAAGGTTTCCGTAGCTTTTGGTGGTGAATTAATACACGATATTGATGCAGATTCTTTAAAGAATAAACTGGAATATATCCGTAGAAAGAATATAGATGTTAAGTCTTTCAGGATATGGAGAGGCAGGTTGAAGCATGAAAGAGAAGATATTTAAGAATTTCAGCCTGAAGTTATTATCCGCTGTATTTGCAGTTGTTCTATGGACAGTTATTGTTAATATATATGACCCTAACACGAGTTATACATTCAGTAATATAACTGTACAGCTTATTAATACACAGAGCCTTACAGACAAAGATTACAGTTATGAAGTTGTTGATGGCGGCAAGATTTCAGTTACAGTAAGCGGTCCAAAGAGTGTCGTAACAGACCTTAAGACAAGTGATATAAGTGCAACCGCAGATTTGAGTAAGGTTACTGCATTTACAGATTATGTAGATATACAGGTTCAGGTAATTAAAGATGGACAGGTTCTTAATAATGTAGAGGCTGTTCCAAGAACATCAGCACTTAAGCTAAGCATAGAGAACAGGGATACCAAGACTTTGTCATTAGATGTTAACACGACAGGTTCTACAGCTTCAGGATATACGGTTGCTTCGACAAGTTCATCACCAACATATATCAAAGTTACAGGTCCTACATCTTTACTTGAGAGTGTAGCAGCATTATCAGTAAATGTAGATGTATCAGGTGCTAAGGAAGATATAAGCACAAGTGCAGATGTTAAGATGTTAGATGAAGATGGTAATGAAATAGTAAATGATGCACTTGAACTGTCATGTACTAAAGCAGATATCAATGTTGATATAGCAAGAATGAAGACGGTGTCAATAACAGCAAAGACAGGTGGAACGCCGTCAGACGGATATATTATAACAGATACAATATTAAGCCAGGCATCTGCGGTTATAACAGGTTCAGATGATTTGCTGGGTAAAGTAGATACAATAACAATTCCATCGCAGAATATTAATGCTGATGGATTGAGTGCTGATAAGACATATACTTTCAGATTATCAGATTATGTTCCATCAGGAATTAAATTTGTATCTGACAGCAGTCTTACTGTTACAGTTAAGATAGCACAGAAGGCTACAAAGCAGATAAGTCTTTCAGCTTCAGAGATAACACTTAATAATATACAGACAGGGTTTAATGCACAGGTAATGCAGGGTATTACATTTACTGTAACAGGTAATGATAATGTGTTATCGGCTGTCAGTGCATCAGATGTAAAGGCAGGCATTGACCTTAAGAATCTTGGGGCAGGAACTCATAATGTCACAGTGGCGTTATCACTGCCTGATGGAATAACTGTAGTAGGTAATGTTACTGTTACTGTTACAATAACGGCAATACAGCAGGAAACAACTACAGAGAGTACCAAAGCGACAGAAAGCACTACATCGGCGACAAGGTAATTTGTTAAGAACTGCCATTTAAGGAGGGATTATAATGGTAAAGGAGAATATAATTGTCACAAGCCAGCTTGGAATACATCTTCGTCCAGCGGGTGCTATGTGTGATGCGGCAATTAAATTTGATTCTAATATATGCAGAGGGTAAGACAGCCAATGCAAAGAGTGTAATATCAATACTTGCATCAGGTGTTAAATGTGGAGATGAGATAACTTTAATAGCTGATGGAAGCGATGAAGAAGAAGCGTTAAAGACAGTATCAGAAAAGTTTAAAGAAGCTCTTAAAGATTGATTTAATCTACGGATTGAATTATAATTAAATAAAATGATGTAGCAATACGTGTACATCAGTCAGGGAAAATATCATTTTCCCAGACATTATTAAATAACAAGGAAAGAGGTACAGAGTATGGGTTATATGGAAGTTTATAAGTCTTGGTGTGACAATATGTATTTTGATGAAGCAACAAGAGATGAACTTAAGTCGATCGCTAATGATGAGAAGGAGATTGAAGACAGATTTTACAAAGATCTTGAATTCGGAACAGGAGGCTTAAGAGGTGTAATTGGCAATGGTACTAATAGAATGAACATTTACACTGTAAGAAAGGCAACACAGGGACTTGCTAACTTTATTATTAAGGAAGGTGCAGCAGACAGAGGTGTAGCTATTGCATTTGACTCAAGAAGAATGTCACCTGAATTTGCTGATGAAGCAGCACTTTGTCTTAATGCTAACGGAATTAAGGCATATATATTCCCTTCACTTCGTCCAACACCAGAATTATCATTTGCATTAAGAGACATTAACTGCATAGCTGGTATTGTAGTAACAGCAAGCCACAACCCACCAGAATACAACGGATATAAGGTGTACTGGGAAGATGGTGCACAGATTACAGCACCTAAGGATTCACAGATTATATCAGAAGTTAAGGCTGTAACAGATTACAATACAGTTAAGACTATGGATAAAGATGAAGCTAAGGCTTGCGGTCTTTACAATGTGATCGGATACGATATGGATGACAGATATATGGCCGCATTAAAGAAGATGAGTATTAATGGAGATATCATTAAGAAAGTAGCGGATGATATTAAGATTGTATACACACCATTCCATGGTACAGGTAATATTCCAGTAAGAAGAGTTCTTAAGGAATTAGGCTTTAAGCACGTATATGTTGTTCCAGAACAGGAAAAGCCAGACCCAGATTTTACAACGCTTGAATATCCTAACCCAGAAGATCCTAAGGCATTCACATTAGCATTAAAGCTTGCTAAGGAAGTTGATGCAGATATCGTTCTTGCAACAGATCCGGATGCTGACAGACTTGGTGTATATTCTAAGGATACTAAGACAGGTGAATACCAGTCATTTACAGGTAATATGTCTGCTATGCTTATTGCAGAATATATCCTTTCACAAAGACAGGAAAAGGGACTTCTTCATAAGAACGGAGCATTTGTTAAGACAATAGTTTCAACTAATATGGCTGACAGCATTGCTAAGGAATATAACCTTAAGCTTATTGAAGTTCTTACAGGCTTTAAGTTCATCGGTGAGCAGATTAAGTTCTTTGAACAGCAGGGTACATATGAATATGAATTTGGTTTTGAGGAAAGCTATGGCTGTCTTGTAGGAACACACGCAAGAGATAAGGATGCTATCGTTGCAGTTATGGCACTTTGTGAAGCAGCAGCTTACTATAAGAATAAAGGTCTTACTTTATGGGATCAGATGATTAACATCTATGAGAAGTATGGCTACTATAAAGAAGGACAGGTTGCTATCACAATGAAGGGTGCTGAGGGTGCTGGAAAGATTGCTAAGATGATGGATGACCTTAGAAATAATACACCATCTAAGATTGGTAACTGGACAGTTCTTGAAGCAAGAGATTATAAGAAGGACGAATGTGTCAATATGGTTACAGGCGATAAGCATAGCACAGGACTTCCTAACTCTAATGTACTTTATTATGATTTATCAGATAATGCATGGTGCTGTGCAAGACCATCTGGTACAGAGCCTAAGATTAAGTTCTATATGGGCGTTAAGGGCAGCAGCATAGAAGATGCAGCAGCTAAAGAAGAAGCTTTAAAGAAAGCTGTTATGGAGCTTGTTGGGCAGTAATCAGTAAGTATTATTTGATGGATATGTTTTACATAGCATAATTATATAAGTTCAGATTTTCTTAACAAGTAATACACAATATGAACACATTTCGTGAATATACTAACAGTATCAACAACGAAATGTGTTCATTTTTTCGTTGAAATGACATAAGTAAGGAGTGTTTGGATATGTATAATAATGAAGATAACGATTATATGAACAATAATTCTGATAATAATTCTAGGAATTATGAGAATGTAGAGCCTGATAATAATCAGAGTACAGGAACAACTGGATATACAACATACAGCCATAACACAGGTTATAATCAGAACAGTGCAGGTGGTGCTGGTATGAATAATGGACAGAACCAGTATTCTAACGGAAGTAATAATTATGGCTATAATGGTTATGGATATAATCAGGGTGGTATGAATAATTCACAGTATGGTGCTAATACATCATACAATAGCACAGGAACTAATGCCGGATATAATAACACAGCATATAATAATGGTGCTAATACAGGCTTTCATAATGCATCAGATAACAGTAATTCAACCTATAGATATTCATATGTTAATAATAATATAGGCAGTGATCAGAATAATTCTTATAGGAATGCACAAAGAGCAGCTAAGCAGGCTAAGAAGGAAGCAAGAAAGAAGTCATTTAACAATTGGTTTTCTAAGAATTCCACGGCTAAGAAGTATATAAGTGGTGTGCTTGCAGCAGTGGTATTTGGTGTTGTAGCTGGTTCAGCAATGTATGGAACTTATCATATTGAGAAGAAATATTTAGGTGGTAATGATACTAAGAACTATACAATTTCAACTGTGACAAGCAATATTGATAAAGTTACAAGCGATGATATTAATGCTAATGGAGATACTAATCTTTCACAATATTCATCAATGAATGTAGAAAGTGTGGCACAGGCAGCACTTCCGGCTATGGTTGCCCTTAATGGTACAACTACAGTAAGCAGTTCATCTTCAATGTATGGCTGGGGACAGCAGCAGTACGAGGCTTCAACAAGTGGAACTGGTATTATTGTTGGTAAGAATGATACAGAGCTTCTTATTGTAACTAATGCACATGTTGTAGATAATGTATCCAACTTAAAATGTGTATTTGTGGATGACCAGTCAGTAAGTGCAACGGTAAAGGGTTCTAAGTCAGATCAGGATATAGCAGTAGTTGCTGTATCATTATCAGATATTCCGTCTGACACAATAAGTAAAATAGCTATTGCAGAACTTGCAGATTCTGATACAATTGCAGTAGGCCAGCAGGTAGTGGCAATTGGTAATGCACTTGGAGAAGGACAGTCAGTTACTAATGGTATTATAAGTGCCCTTGACAGATCAATAACAGTTAACAATGTTACATTTTCAGGACTTATAATGACTAACGCAGCTATTAACTCAGGTAATAGTGGTGGAGCACTTCTTAATGCAAGCGGCAAGGTAATTGCTATTAACTTTGCTAAGACATCATCAGATGGTGTTGAGGGTATGGCATATTCAATACCTGTATCTAATGTTAAGGAACTTATAAGCTCACTTATGAGCAAGCAGACAAGACAGAAGGTAGATTCAGATAATGCTGGATATCTTGGTATTGCTGCTATAGATATAACAAGCACATATGCTTCTATGTATGGTTACCCACAGGGTATAATGGTTCGTACAGTAGCATCTGGCTCAGCAGCAGAGAAGGCAGGACTTTCAGCTTACGATATAATTGTCGGTTTTGATGACCAGTCAATATCAACAATGTCAGGCTTACAGTCACTTCTGCAGTATTATTCAGCAGGAGAGACAGTAAAGGTTGACTACTATCATCTTGAAGGTAGTGAATATGTACTAAAGAGTGTGGAGGTTACATTAGGAAAGAAGAACTAATAAGCCTCGTAACACAGAATTGAGGATTAAATGAGTAACAACGATAATAATAATGAGAACAATACAACTGCTAACACAGATGAATACGAAAAGGTGTGTTATATATGCAGAAGGTCAGAGTCTAAGGCTGGTAAAATGATTAATATGCCAGGTGGTTTATGTGTATGTGCAGATTGTATGCAGAAGACCTTTGATACAATTAATAACAGTGATATCAATTATGATGACCTTATGAATAATATGCCTAATATGGGAATGTTCGGCGGCTTTAATATGATGGGTAATGACATTTCCAACAGGCAGAAAGTCAAGAAAAAGAAAGAAGATAATAACAAGCCTGCAGATAAGGAAAAGGACGATACACTTGATTTGGCTAATCTTCCAGCACCTCATCAGATAAAGGCAATGTTAGATGAATATGTAATAGGTCAGGACTATGCCAAGAAGGTTATGTCAGTTGCTGTATACAATCATTATAAGAGAGTTGCCACAGGAACTATGGACGATATTGAGATTGAAAAGTCTAATATGCTTATGATAGGACCTACAGGAAGCGGAAAGACTTATCTTGTAAAGACACTGGCAAGACTTTTAAAAGTACCTCTTGCAATTACAGATGCTACTTCACTTACCGAAGCTGGCTATATAGGTGATGATATAGAGAGCGTTGTATCAAAGCTTTTACAGGCAGCAGATAATGACGTGGAGAAGGCAGAAAGAGGCATTATATTTATTGATGAGATAGATAAGATTGCCAAGAAGAAAGAAACAAGAAGCCGTGATGTAAGCGGTGAATCAGTACAGCAGGGAATGCTTAAGCTCTTAGAGGGAAGTGATGTGGAGGTTCCAGTAGGTGCAACAAGCAAGAATGCCATGGTTCCACAGGTTACTGTTAATACAAGAAATATATTGTTTATATGTGGAGGAGCTTTTCCGGAGCTTGAAAGCATAATAAAGGCAAGGCTTAATAAACAGTCATCCATAGGCTTTAATGCAGACCTTAAGGATAAGTATGATAATGACAGCAACATATTATCAAAGGTTGAGTTAGAGGATTTAAGAGAGTTTGGAATGATACCAGAATTTTTAGGAAGACTCCCTATCGTATTCTCGCTTGATGGACTTACAGAGGATATGCTTGTAAAGATTATGAAAGAGCCTAAGAATGCAATACTTAAGCAGTATCAGAAGTTATTAGAACTTGATGAGGTTAAGCTTGAATTTGATGATGATGCTTTAAGACAGATTGCAAAGAAAGCTATGGAAAAAGATACAGGAGCAAGAGCATTAAGGTCTATAATAGAAGAATATATGCTTGATATAATGTATGAAATTCCTAAAGATGATAATATCGGAAGTGTCACAATAACAGCAGATTACATCGAGAAGAAGGGCACACCGCTTATTATGATGCGTGGACAGGAAAGACTTCCAATGAATAATGCAGAAGCTTAATGCTGTCAGTTTCACAAGCCATTATGCACAAGATATTCTGCTGATGTTATTTTGCAGAAGTTATTATGTATATGTCAGTATGTCAGTATATTAGTATTATTATAAAATATTAATCATATAATGTCCTTAAAGATTATCTTTAAGGACATTTTTTATGCCTTTATGCAGTGAAATGATAACAGATGAGGATATATATGATTATATAGTTGTCAATCTTCCGGGAATTAATAAGATGCTTCAAAGCAACCCTGATGTATGTATACAGAAGGTTGATGACCAATGGCTTGTTGCACATAGCAGGCTTCCGGATGACAGGGATTTTAATATAAGTGACTTGGGATATTATACAATTCCCAAGTTGTATGGGCTTATGGATACATCAAGCATTGATGCGGTAAATGCCACCAACATAACAAGCCAGCCTTTTTTAAATTCAAAAGGGCAGGGTGTTATCGTGGGGATAATAGACACAGGAATTGATTATCTTAGTGAGAACTTCTGTGATACGGCTGGTAATACGCGTATTATGGCTATATGGGATCAGACCCTTGAGTACAGGCAGAATTTATATGTTAATTATGGTCGTATATATGAACAGGCAGAGATTAATACAGCACTTGAAGCATACCGCAATGGACTAAATCCTTACGATTATGTGGGAACAACCGATATTACAGGGCACGGAACATTTATGGCTGGAGTAATTGCTTCAAGAAAAATTGATGATTACATAGGTGTTGCACCAGAGGCAAGCATAGTATGTGTAAAATTAAAAAATGCAAAGAAATATTTAAGGGATTACTTCTACATAAGGGATGATGCAGTGTGTTTTGAGGAAACGGATATTATGCTTGCCGCAAGATTTCTAAAGGATTATGCAGGGTTAAAGAAAATGCCTCTTGTCATATATATGGGACTGGGTAGTGGTCTGGGCTCAAGAACAGGCGGAAGTCCTTTATCAAATGTTCTTGATTCACTTACAATGCACGTTAATACATGTGTTGTTGTTCCTGCTGGCAATGAGGCAGTCAAAAGGACACATTTTAGCGGTTACGCTTCTGTTGTTCCTGAATATAAGGAAATGGAGATAAATGTTGAGAGGCGTGGAAAAGGCTTTGTGCTTGAAATATGGGCAAAAAGTCTTGATGTACTGTCGGTATCAATAATATCACCGACAGGCGAGATTATTCCAAGAATACCAGCAAGGATAGGCTCAAGTACACAATATTCATTTCTTTTGGAGAATTCAAGGATATATGTTGATTACCAGATTACAGAAACTGTTGCAGGGCAGGAAGTTATATTTATGAGATTTGAACGTCCGGCAGAGGGACTGTGGAAGATAGATGTATATAGTCTTACTAATCTTCCTGGATATTTTAATGCGTGGATAACTTTAAAAGAGCTTATGGACTGTGATGCCTATTTTCTTAATTCAGATGCTGATGTAACGCTTGTAGAGCCTGCCAGCGGTTTAAGGCTTATTACTGTTGGTGCATATAATCATAATACCAACGGAAGCGACGTGAACAGCAGCAGGGGTTATACGGCGGATAACAGGGTTAAGCCTGATATAGCAGCACCAGGAGTTAATGTGTATGGTGTTGGAGGCGTAAGAGGCTATACAGTTAGATCAGGAACAAGCATTGCTGCGGCACACGTTGCAGGGGCAGCGGCATTATTTTTTAGCTGGGGAGTTACTAACAATAACAGATCAGTTATAAGTAATAGCGAGATTAAGTCATATATAATAAGGGGAGCAGACCGACCGGGGGATATTGCTTATCCAAATGTTGAATATGGCTATGGCAGATTGAATATAGCAGGTGCATTTGACCAGATGAGGATAAGTTAATAAAAGCTTAAGGCTTAGCTTATTGTAATTATTAAGTACATATGATAAAGTGATTATGTATGCGGATATATTGTCAGGAATTGCAGGGTGATGTAATAGTGAAGCAATTAATTGGCATATGTAAGGGAAGTATCCCCGACACCTATATAAGAATTATAAAGGACAGGTATTTAACAATGAAATATAAAGCGATTGCACTCGATCTTGACGGAACACTCACAGACCATAATAAGAAGCTTCCGGAGGCTAATAAGGAGGCTGTATGGGCTGCAATTGATAAAGATGTTACAGTTATATTGGCTTCGGGACGTCCATTATTTGGGATAACACCGATAGCAGATGAGCTTGAGTTAGATAAGAGAGGCGGATATATATTAGCTTACAATGGTGGTGAGATAATTAACTGCCTGAATGGAGATGTAATTGTAAGCCACGAGCTTCCAAGGCAGTGTATAGACGATATATGTGATTATGCAAGAGCTAATGATGTGTATGCACTTACATATTCGGACGGAAAGATAGCAGCAGAGAGTGATGATGATGAGTATGTGTTAAAAGAAGCATTTTGCAATAATACAACAATAATTAAGACAGATGATTTAAAGAAATATGTAGATTATCCAGTTAATAAGTTCCTTGTTGTAGGAAGACACGATAAGCTTGTGCCAGTGCAGGAAGCTTTATTAGAGCATTATTCTGACGTGCTTGATGCATTTTATTCAGAAGATCCGTCTTCATCTTATACAGGCGGTCTGAAAGATCCACATAGACCTCATGCGGATTCACCAGACGTCTGGTCTCGTCCCACAGGGTAGCCTGCTCATTGATACAATGCTCACGGATATCCATAACCGACGGAGATGTGTAGACACACTTTCCTTTGTCGAATACTTGCACCATCAATTCCTTCATGGTGTAAGTGCCACCCTTCAGATGGGTCTTTTTCCAGGTCTCCTGTGGATCAAAGATCACCAGGTCCTTGGATTCATCAAATTTATCATCCACCAGTGCAATCAGATCTGCTTTCAGTTTTTCATTTGATTTTTCATAAATACGGTAAACTGTCTTGTTGCCCGGGTTTGTGATCTTCTCCTCGTTCTCGGAGAGCTTGATCTTCGGGATGAAGGTTCCAGTCTTCTTGTCCATGATCGCCGCGAGCTTATAAACACCGCCGAAGGACGGGCAGTCCTTGGAGGTGATCAGGTTTGTGCCGACACCCCAGGAGTTGATGGTTGCGCCCTGGTTCTTTAAGCTTGTGATCAGGGTCTCATCGAGATCGTTGGATGCGGAGATCACAGCGTCCGTGAAGCCTTCCGCATCGAGCATTTTTTTCGCCTCTTTGGAGAGATAAGCGAGGTCTCCGCTGTCCATACGGATTCCGTAGAAGGTAAGCGGGATTCCCTCGGCGCGCATCTCCTTGAATACCTGGATCGCATGCGGGATACCCGAATTTAAGGTGTCGTAAGTGTCGACTAACAGGATACATGCAGTCGGATAGAGTCGCGCGTAGGTGCGGAAGGCGGTGAGCTCATCCGGGAAACTCATGATCCAGCTGTGGGCATGGGTTCCTTTTACCGGGACGTCGAACATCTGGCCGCAGAGCACGTTGGAAGTACCGATACAGCCGGCGATCATAGCGGCTCTCGCACCGTAGATTCCGGCATCCGGACCCTGGGCACGTCTTAAACCGAACTCCATGACTCCGTCTCCGCGTGCTGCATGGACGATCCGGGAAGTCTTTGTTGCGATCAGGCTCTGGTGGTTGATGATATTTAAGATCGCGGTCTCAACAAGCTGGGCCTGCATGATCGGGGCGATGACCTTTACGAGCGGTTCTCTCGGGAATACGACAGTTCCTTCCGGGATCGCGTAGATATCACCGGTGAATTTAAAGGTGGAGAGGTACTCCAGAAAATCTTCCCCGAAGAGTCCTGTGGTGCGGAGATAATCGATATCTTCCTTATCAAAGTGTAAATTTTCGATGTATTCGACAACCTGCTCTAAGCCGGCCGTGATGGCAAATCCGTTTCCATCCGGATTTGTGCGGTAGAATGCGTCGAAGATGACAGTCTCATTTGCATCCTTTGCATGAAAGTAACCCTGCATCATGGTCAGCTCGTAGAGATCTGTAAGCAGCGTCAGGTTTCGTTTGCTCATAATGTTTCTCCTTAAATTTCTCCGCGGTAAGTGTCAGCGGAATATTAAACGCAGCAGTCCGGAGCGTATAAAAATGCCGGACGATAACGACAGCTTAAGTGCGGTTCACCCCAAAAGAACCGGGCGGCTGTCAAACGTGTTGTGGTTGATTATATCAGTTCTTGTGCGAAAAGGCAAATTGCGTGTTAAAAAAGTAACGAACACTTCAAAAGAACGTAAAATGTGCCTAAAAAGTTAAGAAAGAAAACAGGAAGACGGCATCAATATGGAAAGATTTCGCAACTCCCGAGGGATTCCCTTGACTTTTAAATACCTTATTACTATAATTATTTTGATACCAAGGTCAAAAGGTCGGAAATCTGATGCAAGCTTGCTTGCAAGAGGATCTTTGACCTTGGGACCTGCCTAAAACATGAATAATAAGTAGCCATTTTTCGTAGAAAAATGAGCGGA